>Ga0118677_10003557_pt1 | contig 11648 bp, 10 predicted proteins | sample AliMusrvi5mmetaG_FD_86154 | JGI IMG/M metagenome (GOLD analysis project Ga0118677, IMG submission 86154) | reverse complement strand
ATCCTCCGGAGTCCGATGCACAACCTCCCCGCCATTGTTAGGATTCTTGGTTGAAATGTCAAAAGTGGAGAGGTCAACATTCTCAATAATGACACTCCATGATTTATCGGAATCAGCCTTTGTTTTCTGGAGTTCGACAAACTCCGCCAGATCGTTGTCGTTCAGCGGGTTGGTCTTGCCCATGTTGCGACCGGGATCGAGCTGGTAGTACCAGATCTTTCTTGTCGGCACTCCTTTCTCAAAAAAAAGCACCACAGTCTTTACCCCTGCCCCCTGAAAGGTGCCGCCTGGGCAGTCGAGTATGGTGTGCAGGTTGCAGCTTTCGAGCAGCAGCTTGCGCAGGCTGACTGAAGCGTTATCACTGTTGGAAAGAAAGGTGTTTTTGATGACAATACCTGCCCTGCCGCCGGCTTTGAGGATTTTAATGAAGTGCTGGAGAAAAAGGAATGCAGTCTCCCCTGACTTGATTGGAAAATTATGCTGCACCTCGGCGCGCTCTTTACCGCCAAAGGGAGGATTGGCAATAACGATATCATACCGGTCACGCTCCTGGATATTGGCAAGGTTTTCAGCCAGAGTATTGGTATGCACAATGTTTGGAGCTTCAACGCCATGCAGAATCATGTTCATGATACCGATGATGTAGGCAAGCCCTTTCTTCTCCTTCCCGTAGAAGGTGCTCTTCTGCAGCGTCTCCAAATCAGCTGTGGTAAGGTTCGTGCCTGCCTTCAGGTACTCATAGGCTTCAGCAAGAAAGCCTGCAGAACCAACCGCACCGTCATAGATTTTCTGCCCGATAACAGGAGCAACAACTTTGATGATGGCTTTGATGAGCGGTCGCGGAGTGTAGTACTCCCCACCGTTACGACCGGCATTGCCCATGTTCTTGATTTTGCTCTCGTAGAGATGCGACATCTCATGCTTTTCAACATTGGTACGAAAACGAAGCTCATCAATCCTGTCAATAACCTCCCGCAGGTTATAACCGCTCTGGATGCGGTTTTTCAGCTCACTGAAAATTTCGCCGATTTTGTAATGGATGGTGGCTGAGCTTTCAGCAGAGGTTTTAAAGGTTTTCAGATAGGGAAAAAGCTCTCTATCAACAAACTCTTTCAGATCATCACCGGTCAGAGCATTATTGTGATCTATTTTGCCTTCGGCGGTTTTTGGAGCTGCCCACGATTCCCAGCGGTAGTAGGAATCAAGAAGAGGGGTATAAGGTTTTCCGGAAAGTTCAGCGGCGGTCTCCTTGTCCTGCTCAAGGTCGTCAAGGTACTTGAGAAAAAGTATCCACGAGGTCTGCTCTATATAATCAAGTTCACTGCCGCAACCGGCGTCTTTATGAAGGATGTCGTCAATATTTTTGAAAGTCTGCTCAAACAAAGCGGTTACTCCTCTTTGAAATATTTATTAGTCAATGTTCAAGCACTTTTTTCACTACAGATCTCCCCATCCCGCTATTACGCTGCCGAACTCTTCCTGGAATGCAGGTCGGCGGAGGTTATCAGCCTTGACCTTGCCCGCAAACAATGTCCATCTGGCTTCATCCTTAATGACATCCACCAGCATACGGCGAACTTTAACCATAACGCCAGCCCGATTGGCGTACTCATTGCGGGATGCATTACTGTTTAGATTACCGATGCCGGAAAGGTAGTAGGTCAGAATCTGTTCAGGAAAACGCTGTTCAAGTTCTTTAGCTGTCGTAAGTTCATCTCCTGATTCACCGCCATAACCAGAATGGTTACGCTTGAGCAGTATTGCCAATGCCTCTTCGTATTCCTCTCGGTGCATCCTTATCTTGAGATATCCCGTTGAGCGTGATTTATCAAGCAGCTCAACTATTTTTGGCTCAAAGGCACTCCACTCTTCAACTGAGCAAATGTTTTTAAACGTATTATATGTTTCCAGAGAAAGATATTCGGTAGCTAACTCAAACTGGAGGGCAAGATACTTCTCCCGGTTACCTTCCTCAAGTGCACGGTCAGAAAGAAATTTTCGCAGTCCATCCATTCGCCCCACTCCTTTCTTCATACCCTCTTCGGCAACAGAAAGAGCTTCCTTGCGGTTTCCTTCATCCCAATAAAACGTGGCAAGATCATGGTAGTCGTCACCGTATTTCATTTTCTTGTGCCGCAGTTCCAGATATTTCACTTGGTCACCAAGTTTTTGGTAGATATCGCGCGCCTGTTTGGTCGGCCAGTCCTGGTTTATACCTTCCAGCATCTGCGCCAGACATCGCCAATCGTCATCACTGCTGCAAGTGGCATAGGCCAGTTCATAAAGCTGATCATCAAAGCCGGCATTGCTGCTGATAATAAATGGCATGACCTCTTCAAGGAGCGCACGGCGAACCTTTTCTTCAGCCGTAGAGTTCTCCAGTTTGTTGATAAGATCTGCCAGCTGCTCTATAAGATTATCCTCTCTTTCATAATCACCGCCACCGCACTCATCAAAATCCTGCAGCTCCGAATACAACTCATTCCAGAGAGCCATAATTATCTCGCCATCAGAATCGCTCCTCTGCGCCGTTGAAAGAGAAAGGTGTTTATTCAGATAGTCAAAGCATTCTCGACGTACATCCAGTCGATGCTCTGCAAGATCAGCAATCAAGGTGATCAGCATCCCTCGATCTGCCGCCTCCAGCAACTCAACCAGAGGATCAGTTTTGATTATCTTTTTTGACATTATGATATTAAAATGTGAAATTGAAGTACGTGATAGACATCTTCATCCCCATTACCATAAACAAATATTTCAGCAGCTGCAATACCCCCTCAATGGATAAGCAATTTTTGGATAAACGCGATAGGCATGCCGGAATATCTCTTATACTTTACCCTGAACTTCTTTTTCCTTATGATTCAAATGGTTTATGTATTTACAACCTTTCCGGATCAAATAAGGTAACTGCTCATTTTATAAAAGCTCAGATTTTTTCGCCGCCACCTTCAAGCTCACGACGTTACGTCCAATCCGCTGCAGCTCACTCATCGGTATGTTCATTTTCCCGACAAGTTCTTTAAGAAGAGGCTGCTCCGCAATCAACTCTGCAGGAAAATGGCTCTCCCTGCCACCGTTATCTCTTCAAATCCAGCCTCCCGTATTGCATCGAGATACTCTTCTTTGCGAATAGCTCCGGCAATACAGCGCAGATACGCCTCAGCCGAACCGTTAAGATAATCGGGGAGATCTTCCACAAGAACTATATCCGACACCATAAGCGTCCCGCCCGGTTTCAGTACGCGGTAACCCTCCCGAAAAACCTTTGGCTTGTCGGTGGAAAGATTGATGACGCAGTTTGAAATAATCACGTCAACGCTCGAACTCTCAACAGGAAGATTCTCGATCTCTCCCAACCGTCGACGCCGACGCTCATCAGCGCGTTCGGTACGCCCGCTTCAGCCATTGCCGTCGGCAATCAGGTCGCCGGGGTGGCGGGCGGCTCCACCGGGCTGACGATTTTCGACATCACGAAACCCATGACACCGGTCAACTTGGAAACGGTTGGTCCCCTGGTCTCGGCGATGAGAGTAGCGGCTTTCGGCGGCTACACCTATGTGGCGGAAGAGGAAGCGGGCGTCGGCATTTTCCAGGCGACGGCCTGGGCCGGCATTCCGGTTTCGGACGACTGGAAACAGCAGATTGTGGATGCCAATCCGGCGGATGATATTCGCAGCGTTGCGGACGTATTGCCGGACGACGATTTTGATCGGGATGGGCTGTCAAACCTTCAGGAATATATCGCCGGCACCTCCCCCATCGATGCCTCATCGGTCTTTGAGGTGGGCGGGGTCGCGCCTCCTTCAGGCGGGGAATTCGTCATCCGCTGGCACAGCGTGGCGGACCGGACCTATATTGTCCAGAAATCCACCAATCTACTGGAGGGTTTCACCGTGAAGGAGTCCGGGATTCCGGCCACGCCGCCAATGAACACCTATACCGACACGACGGCGTCAACGGGGCCGGCCTTCTACTTCGTTGTTGTAAAGGAACCATGAAAAAAGTGGTGATTATCGGCGGTGGATTTGGCGGGCTCGCCTGCGCCCATGTGTTACGAGGTTGTCCGTCCTTACAGGTCACCTTACTAGACCTGAAGCCCAGCTGCGATTTTCTCCCCCTGTTACCGGATATCGTGGGAGGGAGAATTTCAGCGGACGCCGCCCGCGTTCCCCTGGCTTCGTGGGCGACCGACGAGGGATTCGTTTTTATTCATGACGAAGTGACTCGCGTGGATCGGGACCAACGCCGGGTCTATGCCCGGAAAGAAGTGTATGAATATGATTACCTGGTTATCGCGGCGGGCACTCAAACCAATTTCTATGGAAACACGACCTTCGCAAACCTGGCGTTGAAGCTGGATGATGTTACCGATGCGGAACGGATCGTTTCGGCTGTCGAAAAAACGCCGTTCGATACGGTCGTGGTGGCCGGAGGCGGTTATACCGGTGTCGAAATCGCAACGAATCTGCGGAGGCGATTGGATCAGTTGCATCGGACCCAGAGGATCGTCATCATAGAAACCGCCGGCGAAGTCGTACCCGTTCTTCCTGAGTGGATGAAACAATATGTCAAAAACAACCTGGCTCATTTGAACGTGGAGGTTCTCGCCAATTGCCGGGTACAGACCGCCCAGGACGCGCGCGTCGTGCTCTCGAACGGCAGCACCTTTGAATCGGCGCTCTTGATCTGGTCGGCCGGCGTCCAAACACCGGCCTTCGTGCGGGATCTCGGCGCAACGCAAACCCCGCAGGGGCGTCTCGCAGTTGACGAATTCCTCCAGATTTCGGAAGGGGTGTTTTCCATCGGCGACACCGCAGCCGTTACCTTCGACGGCCGTCCCTTGCGCATGGCGGTCCAGTTCTCGTTAGCCCAGGGCTGGGCAACCGGCGAGAATTTGCTTCGCCATCAGCGCGGCGAAAGCTTCCGCCGCTACCGGCCCAGCGACCTGGGGTATATCGTGCCGATGTCCAATTTCCGCGGATGCGGCGAAGTGCTGGGAAAACGGGTACACGGCTGGCCGGCCGCCTTCCTGCACTACGCCATGAGTGTTTTTCGTTCCGTCGGCAATCGGCAACGAATCAGAATACTGAAGGATCTGCTCTGACCTCAGCCGGGAATTTCTTCCGACTTCGATCCGCCGCATTTTGCGCAGCAACAGGGAATAACCCAACAATCATGTTCCTGAAGATAAAGCGCGATAGCGGTCATCAGGACATAAAGAAAAATCATGCCGACCACTGCGAAACCTTGAATCAGCATCTGGCCAAAAGCCAGCGCGATCAGGGTGATACCCGTCAGTAGCAGAACGGGGATTCGAAATATCCCGAGAATCAGGGCAATTCCCAGAATTGTCTCGATAAAAGGGAGCGTGTACCCAAACCCACTAATCATCCAAACGGGCAGGAACGTCTTCGAGAAGGTGGGCACCAGGTACCCGGTCACAAACCCGTTAAGCATGCCTAGTTTCGCCACGCCTCCCACGAGAAACAGAATCCCCAACGCCCAGCGTATCAACGCCACACTCGCGCATTTCGACAAACAACACTTATATTCCGCATTCATCTCGTCCTCCTTTTATTGCCTGATTCACCACCTACGACAGCAGCAAAGAAACACATAGGACCAGTCCCACCCCGGCGTGGAGAAGACCCGTCAGCGCACAAGCTGGCGCCAATTTATCCGGCCGGTGTCGATACTTGAAGACCGTCCGCACCGCCGCTACGGCCGGCAAAAGTCCAGCCAAGGCGAGCAATATCATCTTCGGCGCACCCCCCGGCCAAACCGCGAGCACCAGCATCATCGGCCAGGTGCACATCAGCAGCGCATACAAAACCGCGCCGCGGTCCCGGCCCAGACGGACAACCCAATTACGTTTAGCCACCATCTCGTCCGCCGTAAAGTCGGGAAATTGATTCACCACCAGCACCGCGACAATGAGAACCATGAGGGGCAACGACCACAAAACGGGTATTCTGGACCATTCACCGGTTTGTACGAAATAGGATCCCCAGACGGGAAGTACGCCAAAATTCAGTCCTATCACGATTTCACCCCATCCTCTCGCCGACAGCCGAAACGGGGGTGCCGAATACGCATAGGCTATCAATACGCCGACTGCGCCGAGCAATAGCACCTGCACGCCCGTTTGGAAGACGAGGTAAATCGCGGCCAGTACGGCCAAAGCCAGACACCCCAGCGACAAGGCAACCAATCCTCTGGGGGTGATCAACCCCTGTTGAACGGTCCGGCTTCCCCCGGTAAACGGCCGGATGAAAGTCTGGTTGATGTCATCATTTCCTGATTTATGATCAAAATAGTCGTTGGCCACATTGCCGGCACCATGCAGGCCGACGACCCCCAGGATGGTCGCCGTCAACAGGCCCCAGTCTATCCGGCCGGTTGATTTAAATGCCAGGACAGCCCCCAGTGCAACGGGCAGGATCGACGCCGGAAAAAACTCGGCTCGAAGGGTTCGCAGAAGGATCTGTCCCATGGATTCACTGGTGACTCGGGCAGGTGTTAACATGACGGATGCACTCCGAAAGAAGGTTGCCGAGCTCAGGCCGCCCCGACCCCCAACGTTTGACCGAAAGCGGAAACGCCTTCGGGAATGGCCATGAGCTGCCCAACATACCGCGACAGAAGCCGGCGGTAGGCTTCGGACATGGTCAGGGATTCCATTAACCGGTGGGCCTCATCGACCTGTCGGGCGATCTCAGCCTGTGCATATTCCACCCCACCGGAGTTACGAACGATGCGTTGGGCTTCGGCAAGGGCGCCCGGAGTTTGGAGACCCCCGTCATACACCGCCGACAAACAGGCGGCGTCCCGGGGGCCGACATGCTGAAGGGCATACCATACAGGAAGTGTGATTTTTCCTTCTTGCAGATCATTCCCCTCGGGTTCCTCAAGAGCCGTGGGCAAGCCTCCGGTCAGATCCAGAACATCGTCGCGAATCTGGAACGCCATACCGAGCAGGAGTGCGCATCGCATCAGGGTACTCAGTTCGGATTCGGCGGCGCCGGCCAAGGTGGCACCGGCCACAAACGGGCAAACAAAGCTGTAGTAGGCTGTTTTCCACAGACAGGTTTGTGTGATGCCTTCCGCCGTCGCACGATCGCGCGCCTGGAGAGTATCCAGGAGTTCCTTCAACTCGCCACAAGCGGTGAAGACCGCCGCGGTCGTCAGGCATTCCATCGCCCGTAGTTTTCGCTCGGGGCTTTCCTCCACGGAAAGAAATCGTTTCAACCCGACGGCATACATCAGGTCGCCAACAATCATGGCCATATCCTGCCCGGAAAACCGGGCGGTTGGATGTTGGGCGAGAACATCCCCGAAATGAGCGTGTAGCGCCGGACCGGAACGACGGAATTGCGAGCGATCCACAATATCATCGTGAATCAGCATAAAATCGTGCAATAACTCCAGCGCCACAGCGGATTTATAAAGGTTGGGGACGGTTTCCGGGGCATACCCCCGATAACTCAACACAAAGAGCGTGGGACGCAATCGTTTCCCTCCCCGCATGATCGAGGAGGTAATGGCTTCGCGAAAGGGCGATGAAATCGCCGAGAGCGGCGCGGTTTGGAATTCATCCTTGAAGGTCTCGAGTTCCCGCTCGATCCGGCATGATATATCAGTCAACAGTCTAAGCGAATCGCTCGAGCTTTCGGTTGAATCCATGAAATCGGCCCCTTTCCTTGACGCCTCGCTACGCCAGACCTTCTATTTCCATTCTATTTAATCGGTTGTACTCATGCAACACTATCAGGCGGCCCCCGACATATTTGCGCGAAATCCCTTATGAAGCCTCATCCGCATGAGGTCAACGAAGGATGACGACCCGATCGAGTGCACGGTCTTCAATTTTCAGGATTCATACCCCATGTCCTTTAACGCAGCGGTCACGAGCCGCTTAACGTCTTTTTCCGTTGCCGCAACCAACGCCTCCTGGGCGGCGAGGTCAGCCTTGCGGAGGGTTACGTGCTGGATCATTTGTCGAACGCGAGTGGCCAGAAACGGACTCATACTGAGATTACGCACACCCATACCGATCAATAGAAGCGCCGTGGTCGGGTCTCCCGCAGCCTCCCCGCAAACCGACAGCTCCACCGCCTGTTTTTCCGCCGCCTGAACCACTTGGTGGGTGGCCCGAAGGACCGCCGGGTTCAGGAACGATTGCGCGCCGGACGACTCGGGTGAGGCTCGATCGATTGCCAGAACGTACTGCGCGAGATCATTCGTCCCGATGCTGACAAAATCGACCAGCTCCAGAATTTCATCGATTTGGAAGACGGCGGAGGGGGTCTCAATCATGGCGCCGACCAGGGGTCGCCGTTCCGGATGCTCGGATTCCTCCAGTTCATCCAGAAGGAGCCGGGCCTCTTTCAAATCGTCCACACCCAAAACCATGGGAAACATGATGCGCACGTTCCCGTCGCGGGCGGACCGCAAAATGGCCTGGAGTTGAACGCGGAACAAGGTCCTCTCGGCCAACGAGAACGCGAGCCCGCGCCGACCCAGGCGGAGTTTCAGACTGTCCTCCATGCCGGCAAAACGGGGAAGCTTATCGCCGCCCAGATCCATCGTCCGAATGACCACCGGGCGGGGGCTCAAAGCCCGGACCACCGTGCTGTAGGACACCCCTTGCTTGTCCAAGTCCGGCGGTTGATCCACGTCCAGGAAAAGAAATTCCGAGCGGAATAAGCCAACCCCTTCCAGTTGATTTTTGAGCACGAGATGCACTTCATCGGGCCGGCCGATGTTGGCATAGAGACGCAAACCGACCCCATCCTGCGTTACGCAGCCTCGAAGCGGATCTTCCGCCCCAACCGGCGCCAAAGTGGCTCGACGGGCTCGCCGCGCGGCAAATCGCGCGGTTTGGGTCCGGGTTGGCGCAACAATCAAGGTTCCTTCCTCGGCGTCTACGAGCAAACGATCGCCCGTTTCCAACAGGAAGGTGGCCTTTCGCACATCACCGACGGCTGGAATTCCCATCCCTCTCGCCAGGATCGCAACATGCGAAGCGGGGCCATTGCGCTCCAAGACGAAGGCCACAACGTTTTTGCGGTCCAGTTCCAACGTATCGGACGGCAGGAGTTGCTCCGCGACCAGAATCGTCCCCGGCGGGAGTGACTTCAGACTACTGGCCGGCGATTCTCCTGTGGCCCGAAGATTCCATAGAACACGACGCCCGATGTCCCTCACGTCGGCGCTGCGTTCCCGCATGAATTCGTGCTCCAATCCCTGCAGCCGAGTCTCCAGATCCCGCACTTCCGATGCCACCGCATGTTCCACTTTAACCAGGTCGTCGCGCACCCGGCGCTTGCATTTTGCGGCAAACGACGGATCCCGAAGCAGGGTCAAGTGCACCTCCATGATGGCGAGTTCTTCATCCGCCAATTGCGTCACAAACGTCCGCTGGATCTCCTCCAATTCTTGGACCGACGTCGCCAGGGCTTGTTCCAAGCGGCCGACTTCGAAGTCAATCTCGGAGGCGGAAATGGGTTGGGAGCCGGCGAGCAGGCTTTCCGGCGGTGTATAGATCAGGGCCACGCCTTCCGCCAGGCCGGGCGAGATGGCCCGGCCATGCAGGGTGGTGCCCATGGTTCGGGCGAAGGCGCGCAATTCCTGCTGGACGCGTTGCATCTCGAGTTCTTTTTGTTTGCGATCGGTGATGTCGCTACCCACGCACAGAATTTCAGTCGTATTGCGGGCGGCATCCCGGATCATCCGCAAGGTCCAACGAATCCAGGCGTGTCCGCCATCCCGGCGCACGCTCTCGCCTTCCCAGATGATGTTGGGTCCGGCCTGCGCGCCGCTGACGGGCTCTGGCGGTAACGGCGGTCCTGCCGTTTCGGTCATGGAAAACAAGGTTCCGGCCACATTGGCTCCGATGAATTCTTCCGGTGCATAGCCGAAGAACTTCCGGGCAAAACGATTGGCAAAGGCAATGGTCCCGTCCGGTCGCCAGCGCATGATAATGCTGTCCACATTTTCGACCAACTGCCGATACCGACGTTCACTGGCCACTCGCTCTTTCCGCGCCCGCATCTGCCGGGTCACATCCAACACGCACAACAGAAGGCCCTCCACCTCCCCGCGTTCATTGCGCACGGGTTGCAGACTCCAATCCCAAAAAGCCGCGCGATGCGGCTGCGGGCCAAAAGGCTCCTCGGCCTGGGCCTTTGCGAAGAAGGGCTCGCCTTTCTTCAGCACTTCCTGGAAAACGGCCCGGGTTCCCGCCTGGGGATGCTGCTCAAAAAAATTCCGACCGGTGAAGAAATCGGGGGCATTTTGATTCGATTGGGCGTAAGCCTGGTTGACCCGCAGAAAATTGAAGTCCGCATCCAGATGGGCAATCAGGACATGGTTATTCTCGAACAATCGCTCCAGTAAACCCGTGATGCTTTCCAGTATCCGCGTCAGACGAAGATTGGATTCCCGGAGTTCCTGATCGGCCTGGTGGCGTTGCCGTTGTTCGCGAGCCTCGTCGAGCGCCCGTTTCACCGCCGGCCCCAGACGGCTCAGACGGTTCTTCAACACATAGTCGGTCGCCCCCAGCTTGAGCAGCTCAATGGCTTCTTCCTCGCCCAAGGCGCCGCTCACAAAAATAAACGGGGTCTGCGGACGGCTCGCCCGCGCCAGGGCCAGCGCCTCCCGTCCGGCAAAATGGGGCAGCCGGTAATCGGCCAGGATCAAATTAAATTGGCCGGTCTCCAGCCGCTGAATGAAATCCGCACGGGTTTCAACCGCATCCAACTCAAACTGGAGCCCGCCGGCACGGAGTGTCTCCCGGACCAGTTTTACGTCCAGCGGATCGTCTTCAATATATAGAATTCGAACGGAAGCGCTCATCGATCAATCCTTCCCCGACACGTCGGAGGCACTTCGTTAATGTCCAACCAAAAACGGCTCAATGCCCGAAGGGACTCGGTATAGGCTTCAAAGTCCATGGTTTTGACCACATACCCGTTCGCACCTAATTGATAAGCCCGTTCCCGGTCATTGGGCTGACGCGAGGAGGTGAGCACGATGATGGGGATGACCTTGAGAACTGAGTCGCTTTTCGTCCGGGTCAGCACCTCGAACCCGTCGAGGAGTGGCATTTTCAAGTCGAGCAGCACGAAGGAAGGCTGCAGAGACGGCTGATCGACAAATTGCCGGCGGCGGTATAGAAAATCCAGGACCTGCAGTCCATCCGTGACGGTAATTATATCCGACTCAGTCACGCTCGGCGTCAGGGCACGTCGCGTGAGGAGGCTGTCGTATTCGTCGTCATCGGCTAAAAGAATTCGAATGGCGGAGTTCATGGATCAGGCTCCCCCCGGAACAGGGGCGGTTGGATTTTCTTCGCGCCGGGGCAATGAGAAGAAGAAGGTCGCACCGCAGCCCTCCTCGCTTTCGGCCCAAGTGCGGCCCCCGTGCCGCTGGACAATCCTCCGGACATTGGCCAGCCCCACCCCCGTTCCCTCGAACTGGGTCCGTGGGTGCAACCTTTGAAACACCCCGAAAAGTTTATCCGCGTAAGCCGGATCGAAGCCCACCCCATTATCCCGCACGAAGATCACCCATTCACCGGGCTCGGACCGGCAAACAATTTCGATTTCAGCCAGCTTCCGCGGCCGGGGGAATTTGATGGCGTT
>Ga0118677_10013620_pt1 | contig 11649 bp, 10 predicted proteins | sample AliMusrvi5mmetaG_FD_86154 | JGI IMG/M metagenome (GOLD analysis project Ga0118677, IMG submission 86154) | reverse complement strand
CACGTGCCGTAGGAAACTCAAGGGTCAGCGGTCCGACGGGCGGTTGGCAGGCCGCGCGGGCCTTATTGATCGCGTCGACGAGCGCCTTATGGGTGCGGGCTGAGATCCGAATGCCAGCTTCGGTCTTTCGGATCGTCACATCCGAAACGAGTGCCTTTTCGGCAAACAATTCCTGACTCCAGCCCAGCTGCAGCCTGGCGTGCCGAAAGACGGCAGCGGTTTCGGAGAACAGGGGGTCGGCCATGGCGTTAGACTGGGTGCGGCGTCAACTTGATGGAAATCTGGCGGAAAGTTTGCGGAGATTTTGGGGGAATTTGTAGGTTCCCTTTCTGTTTGGAAAGGTGGCGAACGGGTATTCTGCGCTTGTTAATTCCGCGGTGGGCCAGGCTGTGAAAATCGCCGGGCCAGCCGGACGGGGAGGTCGGTCAAAAACAAGCCAAAATAATAAGCAAAATTATGAATACCATCCTGTTCCAATATAAGGGCTCGTCGGGGACTAGAGAGCCATTCGGCGCTGTCGAACCCGATTTCTCAGGGTTCGATTCCGCAGAAGATATCCTTCGCGACGCGTCACGTTGGGGACTGGTCGAGGACCTGCGGAGGCTCCTCAGCAGGGAAAGTGTTGATTACGAAGCGGGTTCGAGCCTTAGGGTCATTCGCGACATCGGATTCGAACTCGCAGGAGCAAAAGACAGGGACTTTGCCGTGGATCTCTTCATCCACGTGACCGGCATAGCCGAATTCGGGCCTTCCAGCCTGCGGGACTATGCCAGGAAGCACGGCTGCTCCCACGAATGGTTCCGGAAGGAGGCCGAGGCCATGAAGAGAAGGCTCGGGCTGCCCTAGTTGACGCCGAAGCGAGTCTTGAAGTGCCCAGGCTCCCCCACCCTCCAATCTGATGACCCAGCCGCCCAGCTATACGGATCTGCTTGGCCTGCTCCCGAAGGAGCAGGTCAAATCCGCTATGCGGCTGGGGCTGTGCTTGAACCCCGATCTCGACCGCGACTCCTGGTCTAGGTTGGTCTCCAGCGTGGTCAAGGTGGCCGGCCGCACGTCAAGCAACCGGGATACCCTGACGGCCTGGCTAGGGGACCTGCTGGCCTATGGCGGAGATCAGTATCGCGGCCAGATCACGGAGTATGCCCAGGCCGCTGGCCTGGCGCCAGGTACGCTTCGCGTGGCGAAGCTCGTTTGCTCCCGAATCCCAGTGTTGTGCCGGCGCAACACTTTGTCGTGGGCGCACCATTGCGAGGTTGGAAGGGCGTTCAAAGAACCGGCCGCAATTGAGCACTGGCTCAATGTCGCGGAAAAGGGCGGCCATTCAAAGATGGAGCTGCGGCGGATGATTCGAATCTGCTTGGCTGAGGAAGCGTCAGGCGGACGGGGGCCAAGCCACGACCAAACAGCGATCAAGGCCTTTGCGCTGCTGAGGGATCTGCGCGCAGTGGGCCGGCGCCTAGGCAGTCACGCTGGTTCCTGGAAGGAATGGTCGCCCTCGATCCGTAAACTTGCGCTAGATGAGACTGCGCCAATCGCCAAATTCATCGCAGAACTCAAAGTCGTCGCACAAGAGCTCCCGATTGCGGGTGCGCCGAAAACGAAGTCGCCGGGGCTGCGCCCGGCGACCTCGCTTTCGGGCTTAACCCAAGTTTCCGCAGATGGGGGACGTCGGACGCTGCGGCCTCCTCAGGGAGGCCTCCGGTCCGGCGACCCCCGACACTCTGGCGCACCCGCAATTCAGGCCGGGCACCGGCAGATGGCCGGCAACTTTGTCATGGCCTCGAATTCGGCGATCCTTTGACGCATGCGCATTGCAATATATGTGAGCTTTGGCGTCCCGAAACCGCAACTCTGGTAGTTCTCCGCAGCCGCTAGCCACGCACGGGACTGCTCGAGGGTGCGTGCGGCGAACCAGGCGTCAGAAGGGCCCTTTCTATTCCGGCCATGGGAGACAACGGTTGGGAGATTGACTCGCATTCCATATACTCCTAGGAGTCCTAGGATCATTTGCAAGTGTGTTTTTAGCCCAACTCTTTAATTCTCGTTCAGTGAGAAAGCGAAATCCGCAGGTAAATGCCGCACTCTCTCCCGAGATCGACGCCTTGATCGCGACGCGTGCGAAGGCCCTCGGGATTACAAAGAGCAAATTCGTAGCCCTTGTCGTCGAGAGGTGGCGCCGGAGCGGGGCAAAGGCCGTGAGCGAGGCCGATGAGGCCCTCCTGGGACGCTCCTCAGCAAAGAAGGCGCAGAAGTCCTAACGAGGCCGTCCTGTTAGATCGCGACCGCGTTGCATACGCGGATGAATTCGACGGAGCAGTTGGGGTGCTTCCCCACGCGGACAACCCGAACCTTGCAAAGGAGGATGTCCTCGAAGAGGTCGTCCAGCTTGCGGCCTTCAATTTTCACCAGCAATCGGCCGAATTCGAGCACGATGCAGGCCGCCTCGCCGCGGAGTGAAGCCTTCCCAAGCGCAAGGAGCGGAAGGGCAATGAATTCCCCCTGAGCGGCGAGCGTAAGGAAACCAGCCTTGTCCCTTTCGTAGGTATCGTAGGGCAGTATGGCCTTTGGCGGCGTCCTGCTATCCTGGTCCAGCATCTCTCGGACGGTCATCTGGGGCTTTGGCTTCATCGGGAGTTATTTTTCCATTTCGGAGTGGCGGTCGCTTTCCCTCCTTAGTGTGTCAAATCCGGGCTTCAGATCCCCGCGGATGCCCGAAGGGCCTAACCGACGAACTTCCCCCGCCAATGCCGCGTCATCATCAGTAAAATATCCCTTCCAATAAATTAAGTTTTAGCGTAACTACCTCCGACCAGTATAAACAATCAAAGACAATTATTATGGCGAATGTATATGTAGAGCCAGAGCCCAAGGGTCGCCCAGAGGGCACTGCTATCACACACTATGTATTGGAGTATGCACACGGAGTACGGGTTACGTACACCAACTATCCCACACAACTGCAGGCGATTTCTGATGCGAAAACCCATGGACATAGTCCACTAGTTGCCCGAGTCCGAAACACCGATAAGGGCAATCCTGATCACTGGCGTGCGGCTTAATGATATAGTTTCTTCGAAAATCTAGTCACGTACCAAGTAGACGCCAAATCCAATTCGCGGAGAAGTCCAAAGGCTTGAACGCTGTTTCTCATGACCAGCTGACCTGCCGCCTCTGGCCCAATGGCCACTCTGCCGTGTCGCTCGCATAGGAATCGTCGGGAAGGGAGGGGTTGGCGGAGATTTCATACTGGGCCAACATCTCTCGGACGGCCACGCACAGCTTGGGCTTCACGAGAAGTCATCTTTCCAATTCGATTTGCTGGTCCCTTTCCCTCGGAAGGGTGTCAACCCCGCGCTTCAGATCCCCGCGTGAAGCCCAAAGGTCTACTCCCTTCAAACGGGCTGCGCCGACATCCCACGCGCGGTTGACCGTCGTTTGAAGGGCAATCAATTGCTCCCGCGCCTTGGCCCAGAATCCCCACCGGTCTTGGGTCAGGCCCTTCATTTGAGTCAGCTTCACCCTCAGCATTTCGAGCGCTGCCTCGCGGTTGCCCGAAGGCAACCGATCCAAGAGGGCTGCCTTGTCAGGGGTGTGGACGGTGCAGCTATGCCTTCCCCTGGAGCAGGCAACGTATGCTGACTTTGCGTCGAGCCTCTCAGCGGCCACGATCACATGATCAACGGTCTTGCTCTGGGAGGCATGGCTCGTGACTGCATAACCGTGGGTGATTTCCCGGAACCTCGCCGTATCGATGGCGCGGCCGTCGGCAAGGTGGAGGATACCGGCCTCGATGCGGCTGACAGAAACGATTTCGCCGTTCATGAGGCGGGCATGCCGGTCATTTGCACGGACGAGGATCCTGTCGCCCGCCGCGACCTCCAGAGGTCGCGCCCGGCATACGCCAAAGGAGCGGGACCTGAGTGGCAGCGGCTGCTCGCCTGCGGGTGTTTGGACAAACACCCGCCCGCGAGCCACGCGGGTGACGGAGACGAACTCCCCTGCCCTGAAGCCACTGGATGAGCGGCTAAAGACCGCTACCAGGCCCGGCTGGTAGTTCTGGGGATTACGCGTCTGCGCCTTGGTCCACTTGAGAGGCTCGTGGACATTGACGGTAGTCTCTGGGCCTAGGAGCCCGGCCGACTTGAGCGTGGCCCTCAGTTCCCCCGTGAAGGCCTCCTGCTCAGCCCAGGTGGGCGTTACGGCGAGGACCTGCGCCTTGCGGTCCTTCGAAAGACGGGCGTAGTCGTTCGCGGCCGCGCGGATGTAGTTTGAAAACCCCTCTTTGATCCAACCGAGGTTGTCCAGCTTCTCGAGACCGAGCCTCGCGGCGCCGGTGGCAAGGCATCCCACGGCCTCGCGGTAGGCCTGGTGCTCCTGGCGGCGGATGGCACCCAGCTCCACCCGGCGCATGTGGGAATGGGTTTCAAGGACCCGGAGGAAATCGCCGGCCTCGACCGACGAGTGCTGCCGGCTGTCGCCCAGGAAGATCACCCTGGCCGAATGGTCCCTCGCTAGGCGCAGAAGCTCGGCGCCTTGGCGGTTGGAGGCGAGCCCGCTCTCGTCGACGATCAGGACGGCGCCCTGGAGTCTATTCTGTTCCCTAAAGGTCAGGTTTTGGAGGAATGCCGTGAGGGTAGTCGCCGGGAGGCTATCCTTGCGCATCGTGGACGCCGCAGAGCTCGTGGGAGCACAGCCGAATACCGGGACGCCCGTGGCCTCAATTTCCCGCCAGATCTCAGCCAGGACGGTCGTTTTGCCCACGCCGGCGGCGCCTCGGAGGCTTGTGACCTGGTCGGTGGATCCAAGGACCTCCTTTGCAGCCTTTCGCTGCTCCGGCGATAGCTGGGCCGAGAGTTCGGGTTTCTTGCGGCCCAAGGGCTCAAATGTGCACCGGCTCTCGTTCACGAAGTCGACGGCCCACTTCTCGAGCTCAAGGCCCTCCTTCGTTGCGAAATGCTCCTGAAGCCACTTCTTACCGGTTAGGCCGATGAGCTCCGACTCTTGGGCAATGGCCAGCAGGCGGCCGAGCTCCTGATGACCCAGGTTCTGGTTCAGCGCCTCAGCAAGGATTTCATGGCCCTTGGCGACCGATCGCCTCTCGTAGAGGTGGGAAACCGCCGTCTGGAGGCTCTCCCGCTCCCTGTCCAGGCCAGGAGCATGGCCCAGCTCCCGGCTGCGGGCTATCGCTGCGTCCCGTAGCTTTGACAGGGCCCGAAGCTCGTTCGGGCTCAGCTGGTCCCGCTGGGCGGCCAGGACGGCCGGAGTGGTGATTTCGGCGAGTTTGCGGTCCCGGGAAGAGACGGCGATGGCGTGGATTTCGCCGTTGGTGGGCTCCCGGCCGTGGGACTCGATGAACTTGGCGATGCCCAGCTCGACCTGGGCCCTTCGCTTGGAGAAGCGCTGGCAGACAGATTCAGGTACTCCAGAGATCTCAAAGCCGGTAACAGTGCCTCTTTTGTCGCGGGCATCGGTGATTTGGTAACCCAGGGCCCGGCAGGAGCGGGCCATCTCGTTCTGGTAGACCTTTCCGGCGTACCGGATGGCCGAGACCATCTCGAATTCGTTCAGGGCCCTCCAATCCCTGATTCTTGAGTCCCAGGTGGCGTTGGCGGTGACGAAGTGGGTGTGGACCTGGGGATCCAAGGCACGGGAGGCGGTGTGGCGGAAGGAAGCGGCAATGACGTTGCAGGTCGGGATGTTGATCCGGGTAAGCGCCGTGTTGGCTTGGCGGGAGGCGAACTTCTCCATCTCGGAAAAGGCTAGCTTAGCCGCGGCATCGTGGGCGGCCAGTAGGCGGGCATCGCCGAGCGTTACCGCCATGACCGAGACCGACTTCTGGGCGCTGCACTGGAAATCGAAGAATTTGACCCGGTTTGGGCTGTCCCTGGGGGTCAGCTTTTTGGTGCTATCGGGGACCCTGTTGTTACGTAGGTTTTCGAAGGATTTGTCTCCGGATCTGATACCCTGGTCCAGACCTAGTCTTCTGGCTCCTTCTCCTACCCATTTGCCTATTACCGACTCCTTTTCGCAGTAGTAGTCGTTAGCGGCTAGATGCCGTTCAAGGTAGGTCCCTCCGTCCTTGATCTTGGCCATCGTGAACATGCACCGCTCCTTGGAGGAGTGGCGCTGTCAACTCGTGTTGATGATGGACGCAATATGTCGAACGGGAGTTCGAGCATTGCGTCCAAGGCCCGCCGACTCGCTCGCCGTGGCTACTCGGCCAGTGCCCCGCGGGTATTGAATCTAATTGGAGAGGACTATGCCAGCTGAAGAATCCTATTCGTCTCGCGCTGTAGATCTCTGAAGAGATCCGCCTTCTCTGGCATTATCAAATGTTCGTTATGAGCAGGAATCATCGCCTTGCGGCGGGCGTTGCCCTCGCTGGTGGAAAGTAGGTGCGGCAAGCAGCGCTCAATGATATCCAGCGCAACATTGACTGCGACAGACGCACCAGGCGAAGCGCCTAACAATGCCGCAATTGTTTTATCGGCATTGGTTATGACCTCGGTCCCATAATGCACTATGCCAGCCTCTCCATCAGTTTTCTTGATGGCCTGCACGCGAATACCCGCATTGACCAATTTCCAGTCCTCGGCCCTAGCGCCAGGATAAAAGGTCCTCAGCACATCGATCCGGTCGGCCATCTTCTGGGTACCCTGTTGAATGAGGTAACGAATTAGCGGCATATTGCTCATGCCAATCTTAACTAGGGTGGAATAATTGTCGGCCTTGATCGATAGAGGCAGGTCGGTCCAACTGCCCTTCTTTTGGAGAAATTTCGTAGTCCACGCCGCGAATGGACCGAACAGAAGCGCTTCCTTTCCATCGAGCACCCGGGTATCAAGATGCGGAACGGCCATTGTCGGGGCGGCGTCAAGCGCGTGGCCGTAGACCTTGGCTTGGTGCCTACATACAACTTCGGGGCGCTCGCACACCAGCCATTGCCCACCGATAGGGAACCCGCCGAGTCCTTTACCTTCGGGTATTTTTGATTTTTGAAGCAGATGAAGGCTCCCACCGCCCGCACCCACGAAGACGAACGCCGTACGGCTGATGCTGCGCTCACCGGAAACGAGGTCCTTTGTCCGGACATTCCAGCCGCTTCTTATCCTTTCCAAATCGACAACGCGAAGATTCGTCACGACGGAGCAACCGTCTTGTCGAGAGAGCCAGGTGAGCAGCCTTCGAGCGATCTCACCAAAGTTCACGTCAGTTCCGTCATCCATTTTTGTAGCCGCTATGGGAAAATCTCGGCGACCCTCGACAAGGAGTGGAGCCCACCTCCCGATCATTTCAGGATCGGTGGTGAAGACCATTTCTTTGAAGAAATGGTGCCTCACCATGGCTGCGTGACGCGCCCTCAGGAAATCAACCTGTGCCGAACCGTGGACAAAACTTATGTGCGGGATCCTATTGATGAATTCCCTGGGATTGCCGGCCATACCGTTGGCCACGGCATAGCCCCAGAACTGCTTCGATCTTTCGAACCGCTCAAACATGGTAACTGCCCTCCACACATTTACACTGCCATCCGCACTCCGCTCGGGTGTATAGCTCAGTTCGCAAATTCCGGCGTGCCCGGTCCCTGCATTGTTCCATCCGCTGGAGCTTTCCTGCGCCAGCTCTCCGGTCGCCTCGTACACCTGAATCCTAAGTTGGGGTGCCAAACTCTTTAGAATGGCACCCAATGTGGCCGACATTATGCCGCTTCCCACCAACACGACATCTGAGTAACCATCGTCTCGAATCTGCTTCATCGACTCAAATCAAACCACTTTTAGCCCTCGTCGCTGAACCAAGAGTCCATAGTGTGGACCACGGCTAGCAAGTTCCCTGCATTTTCAGTCCGAAGGCCTCAAGCGGTATTGACGGGAGCAGATCGGTTCGATTGGGCGACGGGATGTTTAAGAACTTTTCGGAATTGTCGCAAAGGAAGGTTACAACTCGCGCCTTTGGTCCGAGGCGTTTCGCAACCTGTAGTGATGCCACAACGTTTGCTCCCGAAAATATCCCAACAGCTAGCCCAAATTCCCAATAGAGATGTTGAGCCATATCCACTGCTTCGGCATAGGGCACTCTAATCACTCCTCCATGTCTCGTCCCAACGAGAAGGGGTGGAACATAAGATCCCCCACTATTCGAAGCCTGTTGGATACGAAATCCCTCCGAAAGTGAAGTCGCTTGCTCGGAGAACTCCATCAGGTAGACCTGCATTCCCGGATGCAGCCTCCGGAGTGCCCTTGATACACCCGCCAACGTTCCCCCAGTTCCATAGCCTGCTACAAGTGCATCAATCGGACCGCCCAATTGTCTGAGAATCTCGCTACCCGTGCCGCGTTCATGACTGGCCGCATTGAGCTCGTTCTCGAACTGCCGGGTAAGAAAGATGTTCGGGTCTCTGCTAGCCATCTCCCGGGTAAGCTTGATTCCCTTCCATCTTGCGGACCCAGCAAATGTCACGATCTCGGCACCCAGTTCCTCAATTTTGAGCCGTTGACTACCGTTGCACGCCTCAGAAACGACAATCCTTACCTTATACCCTCGAGCCGCGCCCGCCATTGCGAGTGCAACGCCGGTGCTCCCGCTGCTATATTCGAGGAGGATTGAGTTTGGGTCCAGCTGTCTCCGCTGCTCCCCTTCCGTTATCACGGCGTGGACAAACCGATCCTTAATCGACCCCGATGGATTTTGATATTCGCATTTTGCAAATAGCGAAATCCGTTCCTCCTTGAATTCTAGCTGAATCAGCGGGGTGTCACCCACCGCATATTCGGCCCGGGATTTCGAGGAAACTGAAGTGTTCATGAGGGCGACATCATCGCTTTATACTAATTGGTGGTTTGCCCGGCAAATACTGCGGGTAGTTGTACATCCTCAACTTGCGCCCTGGACTTCGGATTTGTTACCGGAATCGCCGATTGGATACATTTTCCTGCTCAGCATCCCCCTATCCTTGAACTTCCATTTTCACAATGGGAGTTCATGTTCAATGTGTCTCAGATTCGCGTTCATCGAGCCTTCAAGGTTGGCCCGCCTTCAGGCTCGCGTACGTACCCCAACCGATAACAACCGTTGAAAGAATCAGAGTTGCAATTCCTGCCGCAATCAAAGCATGCGCGCTCTTCCCTGATCCCTTCCATTCGCGGAAGATCCAGCCCCATATGGTCGCAAAGATTATTATGCTCGCCATATGTAGGGTCCACGAGGCGAAGCTGAATCGTCCCATCTGGGTCTCGCCCATCGTGTAGAAGAAGAACTGAAGGTACCATGTTGTGCCAGCGAGTGCCGAGAATAGGTAGTTCCTGATTAGGGGCACTCGCATATCATCGAGGAGAATGTGCCTCCGCGCCCCGTCGCCCTCGTCTGAGTTTTCGGCGAGACCGGCGTGCTCGGGCCGCAAATGTGTGGCGGCATATTGATATCCGCTCCCGTTGCGGATATTTAGGATGAGGCACCAGATGAAGTTTGTCGTAAACCCTCCGAGAAGGAGCACAACGAGTTTAGGAAGTCCCGTCCAAAGCGTTTTGGTTCCTGCCGCTAGAGATGCCGCACTGATGGGACTCCCTGCCATTAGGCCAAATGCGAAACAGGCGCTCATAAACCCACAAAAGGTCGCAAACAGAAGACCTTTGGAGAAACTGAACTCCGCGACTGATTTTGCTTTCTCCTCCGGTCGCATTTTCCGCTCCTTCACTAGGCCAGCACCAGCTGCCATCGCTATCCCAAGCAGGCAGATTGCCACCCCCGCCAAGGTAATTCTTCCGGGAGTGCTTGATGCGATTTGGAGTATTGATTCCGCAACAGGTACCGCCGGCATGAACTGTTTGAATATCGGGGGGATTAGCGTTCCGAACGCCGCGCAATACCCGAGGGCAACGCCAGTTCCCAACGAAAGCCCCAGATAGCGCATGGTCAGACCGTAGGTTAGTCCGCCAAAACCCCACAGCACCCCAAAGAGATACGTCCATTCAATGGTTGACGAAGACTGTTGCCCGAGAACTCCGAAAAGGTCCTCGGTCAAAGATGCCGCAAGTGTCCAAGGACAGATGATCCACGAGAAAATGCCACCGACTAGCCAATAGGTTTCCCAGGACCATCTCCGTACACCCTTGTAGGGGACATAAAAGGACCCAGAGGCAAGACCTCCCAGCCAGTGGAAGCAGACGCCGAGAAAAGGGTTAGGGACCATTAAACCTATACGTTTTGATATCGCTCATGAGGCTCCCATCATCCATGATTTCGCACTGAATTAGAATGCAGCTTTTGCCGTTTCTCATACAGCTTTTGATACTAAATGAGCCCTTTCGATTGGTTCCGCTATCTACCCCAATTGCCCGAGGATGATATCTGGGGAATCTCCGTTCGTGGAGCCGGTCGAGTTAGGTCTCAAAGAGGGAAGCCCTACCCTCCTCGAGGCCATCCGGCCGACCATAACTTTAGTTGGGCGACTGGTCGAATGCTCCAAGGCTTTCAGATTGTATTCATATCTGAGGGCCAAGGCCGCTTTGAGTCACGACCGACCGGGATACGTCGGGTAGAGGCTGGCGATGCCATCTTGGTCTTCCCCGCTGTATGGCACCGCTATGAACCGGATCCTTCCATCGGTTGGATCGAAAGATGGGTAGAGCTCGATGGATCTGCCGTAAGTAGGCTTCTAAGCGCGGAGTTCTTTGAAGAGACCCAACCGATTGCAAGACCTCGTGATCCCTCAGCCTTTGCCAACCATATGGAAAGGCTCCTCAGGCTTGTGCGAGGCATAGCTCCAGGCGCCCGAGCGGAAGCTGGAGCGATCGGGCACGTGCTCCTGACCCAGCTTCAAACCCAATATGGAACCGGCAAACAGCCATCGCCCGCCGCAAGCATGGTGGCTGCCGCAGAACGTCTCCTAAGTTCGGGAATTGACGATCCATTGCCCATGCCCGAAATCGCTCGGCGTCTAGGCTTGAGCTACTCCTATTTGCGTCGCGAATTCAAAAGGCGCACCGGGTTATCGCCAAAGAAGTATTTGCAGCGAATGCGTTTAGAGCGCGCCCGACGTCTCCTCGGCGCAACGGCAGACTCACTCGATAGGATAGCTGAACGTGTCGGTTTCTGTTCCGCTTTTCACTTGTCCGCCGCCTTCAAGAAGGAATTCCATATCTCACCAAGACAATGGCGCGAAAAGCATTGCACTGAAGGTAACATTTGAAGGATTGAACCCCCATTAGTGGCTCATCGGAACTGTTCGCTAAATGCTCAGGAAGATCAATCTAGGTGACATATCTCTCAATTCACGGGAAATTGGTAAGCGTCCGGCCGACGTCCCCCATAGTCACCTTGAGTGACTATTAGGGCGATCGCAGAGTGACCATCGGGATGCACCCATGGTCACCATTAGTCTCAGAGGGCCGGTTGCCAGTTCTCGGGCGTGAGGGCGCCGAGGTCGTCCTGGTTGGTCATCCGGGGCAGGCGGGTGAGGATGTCCTTCAGGTACGCGAGCGGGTCTTTCCCATGGCGTTCGCAGGAGACGATGAGCGAGTAGAGGATCGCGGACCGCTGCCCCGCGTCGGGGTGACCGATAAAGAGCCAGTTTTTCTTGCCGATGCAGGATGGCCGGATCGCATTCTCGACCAGGTTGTTGTCGAGGCGGGTCTCGCCGTAATACAGATG
>Ga0118677_10013616_pt1 | contig 11653 bp, 8 predicted proteins | sample AliMusrvi5mmetaG_FD_86154 | JGI IMG/M metagenome (GOLD analysis project Ga0118677, IMG submission 86154) | reverse complement strand
TTTCAATACTTTGTAAACCAATCTTAGTTTTAATGTATATATCAATCGTGGTTTGGATATTTTATGCAGCATTACATCCACGCATTTCATACATAGCTAATAAAATCAAAACCCTATAGGCTTAACTTGATGACATTGCCTGACAAGAGTAATTTGCATGACAATAATTGCTAATTCTACTCTTCGCATTCATAATTCATCATTTATTCTATATAACTCATAATTGATTCTTTTCCTATTGTTTCACAAACTTAGATACAGAGGTATTATTATCATTAATAACCTTTACAACATACATCCCTTTAACAAGTTTGCTTATGTTAAGCACGGTCCGCTCCTGCGTAATTTGTTGCTGTATTAATAGCTGTCCTTGCAGATCATACACATATACAACAGGGTTCTGCTTACTGCTAATCTTATTGAAATCAATATTAATCTTATCGGTTGCCGGATTTGGATATACTTTTAATATCGTTTTCTCTGCAATATTATCAACACCTAAAGTAGCGCAATCACCGATAGTGTACGAAAAGGCAACTTCGCCATTGTGATGCACTCCGCTCAGCGTATCAGCAGGTAAGTATGCTCTTACAAAATCTACCTTAACACAAGCCTGGTTAACGGTGACACGCAAATGACCGGTACCACCAATAGTATCCGACACATAAGCACTAGCATTTGCAAGCATCCCAATCTGATAAGTGGAATCACTGGGCATAGGCACTTCCTGATAAGTAACACTATCGAGCACTTCGTGAGCAAACAAATGATCGTGACCCTGAAAGAAGATATTCACACCATTATCATGAAACAATTGATGAATAGGCTTAGCCCATCCCGGACGATTGGTGGCAAAAGTATTGTTACCGTTTTGCTCGCAACCACCCCACTCAAAGTATTTAGCAGTAGCCACACCACCTCTGCCTTCGCCACGTGTATGATGTGCAAACACAAACTTATATTTAGCAGTACTGTTTTCCAAAGTATTCTTAAGCCATGTATATTGAGGAAAGCCCAGAGTCCAGGTCCAACCTTCGGGCTTAACAGCAGTATCACTGTCATATCTGTAAACATCCATTACCACAAACAAAGCATTGCCCCATGTCCATGAGTAATAGTTTTCGGGATGACCTATACCGTATGATTCTACATCAGTATTACCTGAATAGAAGTTGTTAGGCTCGGGATTTAGATAATAAAACTTACGCCACAAAGTACCATATACTGCTATATTATTAGGAGGAGTTTGGTGTAGATAATAATCTTTTTCGCCCTCGTGATTACCTATACAAAGATACAAAGGCACAGATGGACATATAGCCCCAAGATACTGACGGTAATCTAAATGCAAGGCATTCATGTCAGCCGAAGTAGTGGTAGTGGGTGTGTGGTCATCACCAAAAATATCACCCATATCTATCATAAAATCGGGATTATCTTTAGCCTCATTAGCTAAAGAAATTTTATACATATTACGCACTCCTTTCTTGTCGTACAAATGCTCATCAGCCTCTACTGTAAAAGTAAATGAACTTCCTGCTGCACGTTGTGTATGAAAACTATGTTCAACACTTGCAGAATAGGTACCTGAGCCGGTAGCTTTGTATCGTGTGCGATAATAATACTTTGTGTTTGGTGATAAGTTGGTAATGTCAATCTCATCAGGAGTATTGGCAACATTAGTTATTGTAGGAGTAACTGAAGGATAAACTCCGGAAACAGAGCCATATTCCACATATAAACTTACAGCCTGATCAAACAGTATGCTTACGGTTATTGCAGAGTCGGTAGGCCTACCAAGTACCTCAGAATAGGTTTGGCCATAACTTAAATTGCTTCCTGTAATGAGCAATATAATAAATAAAAAGAATGTTCTCATAGTAATTGATTATTTTATAATAGGATTGATAATTTATTTAATACAAATCATTTTCTTTGTCTGCGAATTACTACCTATAGTAATTCTATAATAATAAAGACCACTTTTAAGTGAGAACTTATCAGCATCTAATGCTACTTCGTGATTGCCTGCCTGCTGATATTGATCAACAAGAGTAGCAATTTCTCTACCTAAAAGATCATAGACCTTTAATTGAACCTTATTATCTGATTGAAGTCTGTAACCAATAGAAGTTAAACTATTAAAAGGATTAGGATAATTTTGATTTAATTGATTAGGATCCGTAAGTTTATTTTCATTAATGCCTGTCGCTGTCTTTGTGATAGTGTAAGTATAACCAATCTCACCATTATTATGGCCACTAGTAATTTCATTAGGAAGCAGCGTTTTAATATAATCTATCTTAGCAGTAGAATCAGTGATAGTAATTAAAAGATAACCTCTTCCGGGCAAAATCACACCATTTACATAGCCATATTGTGCTGCCGAAGTATTAGTTATATTTCTATTTGAAGGCTGAGGAATTTCCTGATAAACGATTCCATCTTTATCCTGTTTGCCAAAGAAGTGATCATGACCATGGAAATATATATCAGTATTGGTATTTTTCATAATGGTATGAATAGGATCATTCCAATTAGGACGATTAGTTGTAAAACCCCATGTGGAATCAGCATTCTTACCACCCATTTCGAAGTAATCAACATACTCTGCACCTCCCCTACCATCAGTTCCACTACCTCCTACAAGTTGATGACATAACACAAACTTAAATTTAGCCTGACTTGTAGTAATAGTCTTTTTAAACCAGTTGTACTGTGCTGCTCCTAAAGTCCAGCCCCAATCAGGCTTAGTAATAGTGTACCAATAAGGATCAAGCACAACAAACAAACAATTACCCCATTCAAAGGAGTAGTAATTCTGGCGAAGACCAACAAAAGGTTCTGCAATAGTATCACCGGTATAAAATGAATTGGGTAAAGGATTAGGATAATATAACTTCCTGGTATTTGTAGTTAATACCGGAAGACTTGTTGAAGTGCCATCTATAAGCCATCCTAATTCTCCTTCATGATTCCCAATAACAAGATAAAGAGGAACAGAATGACATGTTGCAGCATAATACGACCTTAAAAGTAAATGACGTGCGGTAATATTTGCCTGTGTCTTTACAGGAAGTTTCTCCGACATAAAATTATCCCCCATATCAAAAAGGAAGTCAGGATTAGCTGAAAGAATATTTTGAAGCGTTAATGAATAGGCAGTCGGATTAGAATTAGTGTCAAGATGAGGGTCAGCCTCTATAGCAAAAGAAAAAGTATTACCCACAGGACGAGGAGTGTGAAAGGAACGCTCAGTCCCTGCCAGATAAGCAGAAGTAGATCCGCTTACTCTATATCTTGTTCTGTAATAATATTTAGTATTTGTAAGCAATCCGGTAAAATCAACTATAAGCGAACTATCAACTACAGCATTGTAAGTAGGTGTAGTTGTAGTATAGTTGCCGGATGCAGTACCATATTCCCAATAAACCTGAGCAGTTGTATCGAAAAGAATACTCATGGTGATAGAGTTGTGGGTCGGTCTTCCTAACACCTCTGTAAAGTTTTGACTATAACCTAAGATACTTCCGTATATTAATAAAGCAATTGTAAGATAGATTGTTCTCATAATAATAGTATTTGATAAATGTTTATTATTGTTTAATAAGTTTAAATGTTTGAACTGCATTTTGAGTATTAACTTTAAGAACATAAAGACCGAATGCTAGTGAAGAGAAATCTTCTCTAATAATATTCATCCCTGTCCAAACAGTTTGCCCCATTGAATTTAGTAACTGATAATATTCTTTACCGGAAGTATTCCTTACACTTATATTATTAGTGAAAGGATTAGGATATATCTGTAAAGAAGGTTGTTTATTTATATCTCCAACTGAAGTTGGATTTAATTCAATAACATCTCCCGGAGTTAATACCTGACCAATAAAAGCAGGATAGTTAACAGGATACCTATACACTCTGAACACTGCACTCATTTTCTCACCGGGATGCGAAGGATCATTAGGCAATGTATCACCTTGCATCAAAGGACCCAAATCAGAAACAGGACAAACATATTTCCAAACAACAGTTCCTGTTGAAGTAACTTCAGTTAAGGTACCTTTAGGGCCATCATTTATTAAAGTATTGCCATTAGGCAATCTTTGCGCACCCGAAATATCTTCTGCATAAAGCGAAGTTGGAGGAGTAGCCTGATAAGTCCATGTTAAAGCAGTAGGACCATAAGCTGAACCACTAACAAGGGTATAATTACCGGCAGTATCTACAGGAGGAGTTATCTCATCAATAGTTGAATAATTACGACTTATGCCATTGTTAAAACACATAATATTTCCGGCACCAGGACAACCAGGCTTGATCCACTCAGCATCATGTTGCTGGAAGTACTTATCATTAGTAGCAGTTCCTGCTCCATAACAAATAGGATTTCCCCAACGATAAAGAAGATCACCACCTTTACCTCTGTTTCCACCTGTATGGCCGGCTGCTTGAGCTGTAGTTGTACTATGATCTATAATCCATACTTCACTGTTGCCTCTAATACTTAAAGCTATTTCATCAAAAGCTGCATTGTAATCAATACAATTCATGTGATTCCAGAACAAAGGTAGCTTCTTATGATCACCGGCTGCATCTATTAATTCAGGGTGTGCACTTGGAGTGCCATAATTATTTTTAGTGGCATCATGGCTCTGAATTAGATGATCCCAAACATTCCATTGCCATACTACAGTTCCTCCTGAAGGAGATGTTGGTTGAATCTCAACAACAGCATCAGGAAGTAACATTTGCTTTTGCTGGAAATCCGGTTCTTGTATCTGACTAGTATCAAAACCTGCTGCGAGTACTTCAGGCAAAGTTTTCTTATATACAACTAACATTATAATGTTCCCATTAGGCAAACGTTTTATGTCGTGATGTTGTGTATAAGTAGTTGTTGAATAATTCATATACCAAACAAGACTATCATTCCAAGTATATTCTTCAATCCTTCCGCCTTCACCACCACCTGTTCCAAGCTGACCTTGAACCATACAAGTACGCAATAAATGCCCATTCTCTTCTAGATAAACCGATTGCCCCGGAGCATAAGTACTGGCAGTCCATTCATGCAATTTACGACCTTCATTATTTATCAAATAAGTCATTGAATTATGCTTAGGCGCAAATACTGTATAGCCTTTAAAAGTATTGGCTGTATCGTTTAAAAACAAACCTAATGTTTGTGTTTGGCTATAATTATTCTTAGCTGATAATAATAATATCAATAGACTAATTGTTATGATAGTTATTCTTTTAATCATAGTGTTTTTTTTATTTAATTAAAATCATTTTCTTACTTAATTGTTCATTATTTCCTTTAAGGATGTAAATATATTTACCACTTGCCACCTTACTTCCACTATCATTAGTGCCATTCCATGTTACAGAATAACTACCTTGAGAATAGCTTCTATTAACAAGAGTTTTAACATGACTTCCATTGAAATCAAATATCTCAAGATTTACAAGTTTAGGCTCAGTTATACTAAATTCAATTGTTGTAGTATTTGAAAATGGATTGGGATGATTCTGATTAAGAACATCTCCTGACTTCTTAGGTTGTTCGTATTCTTTAAGGAAAGTTAAATCAGTAGGTGTGTAATAACTTGGAGTAGTACCGGTCATAGTACTTCCCGGTGTTAAGTCCTGACCAATAAGTGCAGGTTCTGTAGCAGCATATCTGTATGCTCTGAATACACCATTATATGTTGGATAGTTATCAGCCTTAACTTTCTTTATACCATCTCTTGTCATTGGATTTATATATTCCCAAACAATTGTAGTATCACTTGGATGAACTTCAAAGAAATGTCCATCATTCATTGAGCAAACAAGTGTATTGCCGTTTGGTAAACGTTGACCACTTCCTCCAATAGTATTATAAAATGAAGTGTTATTCTTACTTGAATACATCCATACAATTTGCTTGGAAACGTTCTTCTTTTCTTTCATAAGATTAGCATCAGGTGATGATACAACATTATATCCTGCTAAAGGGGGATTTACAAAAGTTGTATAAGTAGATCCTGTAGAAGTCAGATAAGGATTTATTTCGATGATATAAGATTGTGGAGTAAGTTCAAATAGATTTTCAGCATTGTTGAATACTAAAAAGTTACCTGCTCCGGGCAAGCCTGGTTTTATCCATTGTATATCGTGAGCTCCTCCTATCTGTTTGTTGCCGGCTGTAGCTTTTTCCCAGTTTGTTGCGACTGATGGTGGACTACCCTGATTGTATTTTGCAGGATCACCAAAACGATAAAGAAAATCACCTGTTGTAGAAGTAGCAAGAGCTATACTAGCTGCAGAATCGTTAACGACAAAGGTGTTACCATGATCAATAACATAGAATTCACCATGTACAGAATTAATTACAATTAGATCTTTATCCTGATTATAGTCAAGGGAATTACAATGTAACCAATCATTCTTAACAGAGTTACCTGCAATGTTTAAATTAATTCGTCCGGGAGTGTTGGCAACTACCCCATAGTTAGGTTTAGCCGGGTATTTATCCTGAACTACATGGTTAAAGAACCACCATTCCCAAATTACTTTTCCGGCCCTGTTAACCTCAACTATTGCATCCATTTGAGGATTTGTATAAGTTTGTGTGGAGTCACAACCGGCAGCTAAACATTGTGCTGAAGTTAAATCTTTATTAGCAATATATATAAATGTAGAATCTCCAAGCTTTGGATTGTATATCTTGGCAAAATCATGATGTCCATGATAATTAGTTCTGGATTCCGTGTATTGCCATACGATATTACCATTCCAATCAAGCTCTTCCCATTGATTTTGATTGCTTGGGTTTCCACCAACTGCATCTAATAAAGTGCCGGCTTCAGTAAAACGTGGACTTGTCCCTAAAGGCCATGTGTTAATTACGTGTCCTTCGAAATCTATTAAGTATGAAGTCCCTCTTGTTCCAAAAAGAGTATAACCACCATAGGTTTTTGTAGCATCCCAATAATGTGTTTCTGTCTTTACCATAAAAGATTCCTGAGCAAATATTGTATAGGTGCACAAGAATAATCCTATAATTATAAGTGTTCTTTTCATAAGGATATATTATTTAATTAAAATCATTTTGTTTGTAAATTCCTTCTTTGCTGTTTGTAGCTTTATATAATAAATTCCACTTGCATAAGCATCTCCATTCCATTGATACGTATGCATTCCTTTATCCAGCTTTTCATTAACCAATGTTGTGATAACTTGTCCAAAGGCATTGTAAACCTTTAAAGTTACATTATCTGCATTATCTAAGCTAAACTTAATAGTTGTTGTGCTATTAAAAGGGTTAGGAAAACTATTAAGTTCAGTTCCTTTTTGAAGCTGTCCACTCTCATTTATACCTGCCGTTGAAGGGTCAAAAGATCTTACTACTCTAAAACCTACATGATACCATGGATGATTAGGGTCTTGCGGTCCTCTGTAATAGGTTGGATTTCTATTAGAGATTCTGGAATGTCCATCACTCTTACCATTTATCATTAATCCATTATACCAATTTCCACCACGCATGCCTCTGTATGGTTTACCATCAGGCATAATAAAACCTGTAGCAGGTCCTTTTGGATTATTATAAGGGCTTACACTATAATAATTCTGACCGTACCAATCGTTAAGCATTTCCCATGCATTACCCTGCATATCATAAAGTCCAAATCCATTTGCACCATCCAAAGTCTGGTAAGTTGCGTTTGTACTTGGCCAGCTATAATCTGTTTTTTGTTTTATTGTTCCATCATAAAAGCCAACAGGAGTTGTTTGAGGATAAGTTCCTACTTCATATGGGTCACCTGAGGTTGGGAGATTAGCTCTGTTTTGATCAATGCTATCACCACAAGCATAATTATAATATGGATTTATGTGGCCACCTCTACCTGCCCATTCCCATTCAGCTTCGGTAGGCAAGCGATAACCATTTTTAGTAGAATCACAATTCCATGTAGTAAGATTATAACATGGTTGAAGTCCGTTATGAAGACTTAACCAGTTGCAGAAAGTTGCACAGCCACTCCACATAACTCCAACCATTGGATGATAAGCTCTATAATCAGCCATCGTAAAAGAATTTCCTGTATAACTTATACTATAAAAGGAAGCAAATTGATTGGTGTAACATATTATATTAGTATCACCTGTACGGTAAACAGTATTATTTGTAACAGTGAGATCTCCGTTAAGTAAAGAAGCATTTAAATAAGTAAGAAACATCTGATTTGTTGTCTCTGTCTTCGACATATAAAAAGAATCAACTTTTACTGTATGTATTGGAGTTTCATCGCTTGGGTGTCCTGGATCAACAAAGCCAAAATGATCTCCCATATCGTAAATCCCTGCCGGAATTAAAGCTTCTGTAAAGTTCATATCTTTAGTATCCATTCCTCCTCTTACAAGCAAAACATTTTCTTTAAGTGTCTTATTAATATATGATACTATTCCATAATCTACATTAATATCCCAGGCAAGAGTTGGTGTATTGTGCATTGTAGTCGACGACCAGTAATTACCTGTAAGCACATTAGTAAAATAATTATGATCAAATGAAGGATTATGCATGCTTACCATATTTAAGGATTGCAGCTCTTTAATATTAGGAAGTCTCCAGTCAGATTTTCCTGCCAAAGTAAGACTTGTAGCATAAGCAAGTGCTTGTTCCCATGTTAATGTATCAGGGTTTTGAATCTTCTGCCACACTAAACCGGTATTATTATCAGTAATAGTTCCATTGCCATTATCAGTATAATGAGGAACACTAAATGAAGTTGTTATTGCATCTCTTACTGCTCTTACATGAAATCGCTTTGTGCCACCGGCGCTAACAGTTTCCGTTTTTGGATGAGCTCCAATGCCACCACCGGCATTTACTACCCATACATCTGCTGTATTATCACATCGTAGTTCGCTTGTCCACCAATAGTCAGCAAGTGTTAGTGTAAAATAGGCGGTATCAATGGCTGGGTTAAGCTTTCCATGATTATTAATGCTGAACAATTCTAATCCCGTTGGCAATCGCCAGTCTGTATAACCTGCTAAAGTTAAGCTATCACAATAAGCTACGGCTTTGTCATAAGTCATTTCGCCACCATCAACTTTTTGCCAAACTAAGCGAGTATTGTTATCAGTAACAGTTCCGTCACCATTATTGGTAAACGACATTGGGTTGATAAGAAAATCAGCATCTTCACCATGAGTAGTAGTATAACTTGTGCTTTGTCCGGTTTCGGTTAACTTGAAAGGAATAAGTTTCTGAGCATGGCTATGTGCAAGAGGAATTCCGATAAGTAAACTTAGTATAATTCTTTTAATCATATTTCTTTTCTGTATTTATTATTATAACAATTCTAATTTATTAATGGTATATATATTATTGTTTCTTATCAGGTTTAGGTTCCGGCCTCAAGTAATCACGTATTTCTTTTACCAGTTTCCCAAACTTATCCATTTGTTCGGGAGTGCAGATAGCTTTTAATTGTTTAGATTGCTCCAATCGTAGTAGTTCCATATTATATTCATTCTCTGCAATACCTCTTGCTAAAGCTTTTACCTGTTCTTCGTCAGTTGTTTTATTAAACATTGCTTCGTTCATCGAATCTCTTTCATTTCTAATAGCTTTTGATAAATGCTTTTCTCTTTCAAAGAAGCTTGAACGTATATCTTTAAATTGTTTAAACTGTTCTTCATTTAAGTTTAATTCTCTTTTTAAGATATCCGAAACATCACGATTTTCTTTCTGATGTTCCTGACGTGGAGGCTTACAACAAACATCCTTCCATATAAATACTCCAATTGAAATGGCATTAAAGAAGATAAGTATTATAACTATCCTTATCAATAACTTTCGTTGTGCAAATATGTCCATGATTAAGTTGTTTTATTGTTCAGGATTAACTAACAATTCTTTTGATATAAGTTGTAATTCGCTCTTATGAGTAGTGTTTTTTTTAGAAGAATTGAGCATCGTATTTAAAACAAATCCAACATTAATAAGCAAAATTAAAAGCGTTGCAACCACAAATCTTATTTTAGGTAAACCTGAAGCCGACTGTGGTTTAACTGTATTTATCTTATTCATTAAAGATTGACTCCAGTCAGCTGTTGAGTCAATATCACCTATTTCATCAAACATACTTAGTGTTTGTAAAACTCTGTTATTAACTTCTGATTCTTTCATGTGTGTTGTTTTTTATTTTGACGATTATTATTTTGAATTCTGTCACGTTATGATTTATTTTTTAGAATAAGTTCTAATTCAGCACTTACTTTTTGTTTGGCTCTAGATATTAATGACTCAACTGCATTGAGAGTAGTATTCATAATTTCAGCAATCTCTGCATTATTATATCCATCTATTTTGCTTAATGTAAAAGCTATTCGCTGATTGTCGGGCAAGGTATTTAAAGCCTTAGCTATTTCTCTCATCTTGTCATCCTCATGCAATGATTTATCAGGCATTGCACCTCCTGTTAGCCAATTGGCAACTTCATCAATGTGCAATATCTTACCAATAGAAGTAATTCTTTTCTTTCGATTGCGCTTTTTAAGCTCATCCAGACATTTAGTAACCGTAATTCTATAAATCCATGTAGAGAGTTTAGCATCTCCTTTAAAGGTATTTATAGATTGAAACACCTCAATAAAAACTTCTTGCGACACATCTTCCGCATCTTGTTTATCAAGCAAAAATCTATAACAGGTATTGAGCACTCTTTTTGAATACAGAGCCACCAATTGAGCAAAAGCAGCTTTATCGCCAAGCTTTAGTTTATGCAATAAATCTGCTTCCATATCTTTTAATAAACAATAATAATTAGTTTTTATTTATTACAATTCGTTTCTAAAAAACTTTGCAATATTAACATCAAATTTAAAAATAATTGTTACAATATTATAAAATGTTGTTATAAAATTATTTTTACTGCAATCAACTTAGACTACAAAGATATAAAAAGGTTTAATTTATAGAGCTTTTTTCCTTACATTTCACAAAATGAAAAGACTTGAATGTTTTTTCAAATAATACTTTATAATTATGCTTCTTTGCCTTTGGTGTTGGTTGGAGGGCTGGGGTGAGTTAACAAAAATCTAGGGGCTAATCATAAAAACAAACAAACATTTGTTGTCAACATACATTAATACAATACTTTTGCCTTAAATTCCACTCCAAATGAGAGGATTTAGGAGAGGTCTAATTACACATCTATTGCACAAACTGCTTCCTCCGTCACATAAATACAAATATCCAACGCATAAATGCAAATATCCAACACACAAATACAATTTCCGTTGCACAAGTGGCTTCCTCCGTCACATAAATGCAAATATCCAACACATAAATGCAAATATCCACCACACAAATGCAAATATCCAACACACAAATACAATTTCCGTTGCACAAGTGGCTTCCTCCGTCACATAAATACAATTCAATAAAACATAAATACCATCCTCTTTTTTACAAATGTAACCCTCAATGCTATAAATACAAATATCCAACACATAAATGCAAATATCACTTTAATAGCTATCACATTTATTCTAGTATTAGCAAATATCTTTCCTATTAATGCTCATTTCCTTCAATCAACTACAATAATCTTTCTCCTATTACTCAATTGCATCTTCAAAATAATAA
>Ga0118677_10013615_pt1 | contig 11653 bp, 6 predicted proteins | sample AliMusrvi5mmetaG_FD_86154 | JGI IMG/M metagenome (GOLD analysis project Ga0118677, IMG submission 86154) | reverse complement strand
AACGGCTGGACCCGAAGTACAAAAGCCGCTTCCTGGGCATCCTCGCCTACGGCTACCAGATGGAACTGCCGAAGAGCGCGAAACCGAATAGCCAGTTTGCCAGCACCATCTGCAACTTCCCGCCGCGCTACGACCACAGCCGCCCATGGAACGACCCGACCAGTGCGAAAAACCGCGACTTCTTCCGGTTGGTGAAGGGTTGGGGCAGCCTGACGAAGCAGCTCGGTTATTACGATTATTACGGCCATTATTACTACTTCGGCCCCTATGGCGTCATCCACAAGATGCGCGAGGACCTGCCGGAGTTCCGCGACCTGGGCGGCACCTTCCTGGTGTTAGAGGATGACCCCAACTTCGCCATTCAGGGCTTGAACGACTACATCGCCGCCCGCCTCACCTGGGACCTGGACGCGGACGTGGACCTGCTGATGGAGGAGTTCTTCGAGAAGTACTACGGCCCCGCCGCTGACCCGATGCGCACGTTCTGGCTCGCTGCGGAGCGGCATTACGCGCTCGAGCGCCCCGGCACGAAAACGGAGACGCGCGTCGCCCCCCGGCAGGAATTCTGGAGCGAACTGGACGGCTACCTGAAACAGGCCGAACAGACCGTCGCCCACCTGCCCGCCGACCAGCAGCGCTTCACCGACCGCATCACCCTCAACCGCATCGGCTTCGACTATGGCCGCCTGCGCTGTGAATACGAACTCAAGTACAGCACGGGGAAGCGCTTCTTCAAAAAGATCGATTCCGCCGCCGCGCTGGAATGGCTGCACGCCAACCGCAAGCATGTCGAAGACCTGCAGAACCACCATACGGAAAACGACCCGTACTGGCCGGCGCTCATCGCCCCCTACTCCCGCATCGACCTGGAGGCGGAGGAGAAGGCGCAGGAGGAGTTGGTGAAGTGAGTGTGTGAGTGTGTGAGTGTGTGAGTGTGTGAGTGTGGCTTCGGGCGTTGGGTTTTCTTGGGGTAGTCGGCGTTCAGCGGACGTGCGAAGGCCTTCCTTTGGGCGGGCGGGACGCCCGCGATCCCGGCGGGGGACGGGTTGGCATGATGGTATGACTTGATTGGAACAGGAGGGCACTCTGTGCCCTCCTGTGCTATTCACAGGTCAACTCGATGAAGGCGAACTGCTGTGGGGCGGGGATGTTAATGGCGAGGCGACCATCGGTCAGTGTCGCTTTGCCGGCTCCCGCCAGCGTGATACAGCGGTAGTTGCCCGGCATGTCGGGAAGCGTGGTCTCCCAATGCGGTCGGTCGTTCAGTTCGCGGAAGAGGAGCAGGTAGCCGTGCGCGCGTTGGTCATCGACCGAAAGGAATCCCGTCCAGGAGACGCCGTTCGGACAGGCGCCGATGGGGAAGATTGTACCGGCGTGCAGGCGGTCGCGGTGCTCCTTCCAGCAGGCGACCAGCGGGGCAACCTCGGCGATGTACTCCTGTGGGAGGTTCGACATCTCGAACCAGCCGAGTGGGCTGGTCATCATGGTGATGGCGAATAGGTAAGACGGACGATATCGCGCGGGCGCGAGCGGATCATCTTTATATAGGCGCCCTTCACTATTGCGCGTGTTGTTCAGCAATTCCATGCGCAGATGTACCGGGTCGATATACCGCGCGAGTTGCCAGATATTACGCAAGGTGTAGTGCGGCCAGTAGCACTGCCAATCGGTATAGCGGTTTTCCACGAAGATGGGGCCGGTTTCCATGATGCCGAAATAGCCGGCGCGGGTGCCCGCGGTTACATCGAGATCGCAGACGATTCTTCCTTCGCTCTGCCGCAGTAATGACGAGAATAACTGGCGTCCGTTGACCTCGCCACGCCGGGTGGTCATGTCCATCGAATCGATTTTGAAGTAACACAGGCCCTGGGTGCGATGGAAATCGAGCAGCAAGGCGGCATCGCTTTCCCAATTGGCCAGGCTGTCCGCCGAATCCGGCACGAACCACAGGCCGACTTTGATCCCATACCGCGCGGCGGCTTCCACCAGTGGGGCGAGACCCTGCGGGAATCGCGTGGCATCGACCTGCCAGAAGTGCGGATCGACTGCCCAGAAGCCTTCCAGTATGCCGGCGGCTCCCGCATCATAGGGGGTTCTCCCCTGCTGCCAGCCTTCGTCGATCTGCAATACCTCGACGCCCAGCTTCGCCGCCGCCTCGATCTCCCGCAGCAGAAACGATTCGTTGACGTTTGTATTGCCCGAGCGGTCGCCCCAGGTGTTGGAGAGGAAGAGGCCATCGCGCCCCGGTTGGTAGGTGCGCCGTTGCCGTTGATACCGGTGCAGCGCAGCTGTCGCCCCCGTGGATCCTCCCTGATAGGTTATCGTTGCCCAGCGGTAGCCCTCGGCGACACCGTCGCCGATGCCATGCCCCAGACAAGTCAGGGTATCCAGACCGTGCACTTCGAGATCGACCTCGTTGCTGATCGACCGTGCGTGGGGCAAGGGCGCGAGTTTGAGGAGGATCAACCCGGCGCCGGTAAAGGTATCTTCGAGGATGAACAGGTTGCCACTCGCGCGAATCGTCTCGCGAGGGTTCAGCAGCCAGAGCTGCTCGTGCACCAATTCATTATACGCATCGGTCCGATCGACCAGCGAGACCTGCGTGAGGCATGCATGTCGCTGCCCGAGGGGGAAGTGCTCCAGGCAGTCGAGGATCGTTTCTACACCCGGCGAGGTATCAACGGTTCCCTCATCCGCCATGTCGGAGACCAGTTGCATTGTGACGCTTGCGGAGTCGGGAAACACCTGAAAACGATAGCACAGCGTCCCTGATACACCGACCGCCGACAGTTCGGCATGGAGCGACGGTTCCTCGGTCGGCCCCCAGGTTCCCCCCTCTGCCGTGAAGGCGACGGCACGATCTTCCGCCGGCAGCACGGTGGGCGGCAACGGCGCGGGTACGGGCGATGGCTCGCCAATCCACTCCAGTCCGCTCGTTCTATCGAGCAGCGAGACGGCGTAGAGCAGTCCGTTCTCCACTCTCCACCGCCGTTCGATTGAAGCATTGCCAATGGCCAACATTTCGCCGGTGAATTCGGCATAGCAGGAAGCAAATGATACCTGGACGGGACCTGTATTGTCGTTCATACCTTCGTTATTCGCCGAGCACAGAGATTTCCTCTCCCCGCTATGTGTTTTTTCGTTTCTCTACTCACAGTGTGCCAGCCCTTGACACGAGAAGAGAATCAATGCTAACGTATCCGTCAACATTACCTTCTCTGCCATCGATTCGACCTCTGGAAATCCGATGACCAAGAAGTCGTTCTAGCCCAAAGCGAAAGCTCACCAAACCAACCGCTTGTAAAGATTGTTGCAACTATCCCTGCCTTTGCACGTATTACCTGAAGGAGGCTACAACATGACCATCATTCCCTGTCGCAAGTATCTACTGCCCCTGCTACTGGCATGGGCTGCCATTTTCTCCTGCATCCTCGCCTCAGCGGCGAATATCCACTATACGATGCCCGCGGGCGTGAAGCTCCAATCTCCCAGCATTCAGCGGGTCCGCGGAGTGGATGCGCCGAAACTGCTCGCACAGACGGTGACCGTTGAAGGCTACTACTACGACGGCTCCATTCCCATGGTGATCGATGATATCAATCGTGTGATGATCGATCTGCCACTTCCGGAGGAATCGTTCGTGCCGGTGGTCGGCGCCATTCCGGCCACGCTGAAATCCGGTGACCGGGTGTCCGTCAGTGGCATGCTGTTCAATCCAACAAACGGTGATCCGCCGGCTATCCGCGGTGAGTCCACCGCCATTCGCATCACTGATGCCGGTAAAATCAAAGTACTGCAAGCCTCGACATTGCCGCAATTGACTCTACCTGCCGTCGGTGGCGATAATGCCCCCAATGTTCCTCCACCCACGGAGAAGACGCGCTATGCCGTGTTGATCGCCGGCTGCGCCAACCCGTCGAACAACCATGTTCGCTACTGGAACGACCTGGTCACCATGTACCACATTCTGATCGGACGCGGCTTTCAACCGGGCAATATCTTCGTGCTGTACGCGGACGGCGCTCCTCGACCCGGTTCATCCAAAATCCCGGTGAACTATTCCGCCACTTCGGCCAATATCACCACGGTGTTCAATCAACTCGCCGCGAAAATCACGGCGAAAGATGACGTCTATATTATGCTCAACGATCATGGTGGTGGACTGCTGACCAAGGATTCCGCCGGTCATCCGGCCGGTTATTACGGCGGTTGTATAAATTCAACCGGTAGTGCGCTTGAAGAAAAATATAACGAGGTGGCGCTGGATATGGATTTAAACTACGATGGAAAAATCAACGCCATCATTGCCGTGAGTCAGGTGCTCTGTCTGTGGAATTGGGAGAACATGACCGATGACCAGTTCGCCGTAGAAGTGAATAAAGTGTCTAAAGCGAAAACCATCGTTATCCAGATGAAGCAGTGCTTTTGCGGCGGCTTCATTAACAACCTGCGTGGGAAAAATCGCATTATCATGTCTTCCTGCTCTCCCGATGAATTTTCCTGGGGGACGAACTCCAATAAATTCGGCGTATTCACCTACTGGTACTTTGCCGCCCTCAGCGGCTATAAGCCGGATGGCAGTGGCCCGGTGAATGCGGATACCAACTTCGACGGCAAGGTAAGCATCGTCGAAGCATACAACTTTGCTCGCAGTCACGATAGCGCGCCGGAGACGCCGTACTACGAAGAGAACGATCTCCCCTTCTTACTCAATATTATCCCCGCCGGCATGAAAGACCTGAAAGGGGAAGCATATTTCCTGTAATCTCGTACTCTTATTGCCTCCTGGGTGTCGCAAAGCACCCCTGGGGTAACGAGATATTCGGATCGTACTTCGACCGCTCGTACAGTTCAATGCAACTATCCTTTCCCTTGCGCGTATAATAACAAAGGAGGTTATCATATGAAATACATTCCCGGTCGCACACACCAATTGACCCTGCTACTCTTGGCATGGGTCGCAGTCACCTGCATGGCTCTGGCATCTGTCGCGGCGACAATTCGCTACACGATGCCAGCTGGCGTGCAACTACATTCCCCCACGATCCAACGCGTCCGCGGGGTCGATGCATCAAAACTGCTGCAGCAGACGGTGACCGTCGAAGGCTTTTATTACGACGGCTCCATCCCCATGGTGATCGATGATATCGATCGCGTCGCACTCGACATGCCGCTCCCGGATGAATCCTTCGTGCCGGTGGTCGGCACTGTTCCGGCCACACTGAAATCCGGCGATCGCGTGTCCATCAGTGGTACGCTGTTTCGTCCGACGAACAACGACCCGGTCGGAGTCCGTGGCGAAACCACCGCCCTCCGTATTGTTAACGCGGGCCAGATCAAAGTACTGAAACCCACGACACTGCCCCGCCTGACGATCAACACCACTATCAAGATACCGGCCGGCGGCATCAAACTGACCAAGAACCGGTATGCCGTGCTGATTGCCGGCTGCATCAACCCATCGAACAATCATGTCCGCTACTGGAATGATCTGGTGACCATGTATAATATCCTGATCGGTCGCGGGTTCCAACCGAGCAATATCTACGTGCTCTACGCGGACGGCATCCCCCGGCCCGGGTCATCGCTCACCATCCCGGTAAACTACGATGCAACCCCTGCCAGTATTATGACGGTTTTCAATCAACTCAACCTCAAAGTCACCGCCAATGATGACGTTTACGTCATGCTCAACGACCATGGCGGCGGTCTGATGACGGTGCCGACGGGCGGGTATGCAGCCGGCATGTACGGCGGCATCGTTGATCCCGCCGGCGGCGATGCGTTCGATGAGAAGTATAACGAGGCCGCGCTGCACATGGACATCAACGGAGATGGAAATCAGAACGCCATCGTGGCTGTACACCAGGTGCTCTGCCTGTGGAACTGGGCTAACATGACCGATAGACAGTTTGCCGCGGAAGTGAATAAAGTCTCTCGGGCGAAAACAATTGTCATCCAGATGAAACAGTGCTTCAACGGCGGCTTTATCAACAATCTGCGGGCGGCAAACCGCATTATCATGTCCTCAAGCAGTTCCGACCAACCCTCCTGGGGACATGGCCCCGATTATAATTTCGGCGAATTCACTTTCTGGTATTTTGCTGCGCTCACCGGCCATAAGCCGGACGGCAGCGGTGCGGTGGATGCGGATGCGAACCATGATGGCAAGATCAGCATTACCGAAGCGTATAACTTCGCCCGCATCCATGACACTCAACCGGAAATACTATACTATGAAGACGATGGCGTCATTCCTGCGCACAATGTTCCCACTGGCACGGAAGGCGTACTCGGTTCAGCCTATATCCTCTAATCACAAGGGAAACTCTCGCACCAGGGGTGATGCCAAGTACCCCTGGTGCAGTGGTACTCGGTATCGACCAGGACGATCGCCAGGTAAGCAGGATGCAACTATCCAATCACCAGCATGTATTATAGAAAAAGGAGAAAATAACATGTCTTTCTCGTTCGCTCGTTACCATTTACTGATCCTACTTCTTGCGGGGGCTGTATCATTGACCGGCATGGCCTCCGCGGCCATGATCACCCGTGCAAATGACGGCGGAATCACGATGCCCGCAAGTGTGCAAGTCCTGTCTCCCAGTATCCAGCGTATACGCGGCACCGATGCATCGAAGCTGCTCGCGCAAACGGTGACCGTCGAAGGTTACTATTACGACGGATCTATTCCGATGGTGATCGATGATATCGATCGTGTGAAACTGAACTTGCCGTTGCCGGATGAATCCTTTGTACCGGTGGTCGGAGCCATTCCGGCGAATCTTCAATCCGGCGACCGGGTGTCCATCAGCGGTAAGCTCTTTCATCCGACCATCGCCGATCCCATATCGATTCGCGGTGAACGCACGGCTGTCCGCATCTCCGATGCCACCACAGTCAAAGTCCTGCAGCCTTCAAGGCTATCGCGGCTTCCGATGCACATCACCAAGATACCAGGCCTGAAGCCAATCTGGCCGCACCGCTATGCCGTGTTGATTGCCGGATGCATCAATCCCTCAAATAACCATGCCCGCTACTGGAATGAGTTGGTGTACATGTACAACATCCTCATCGGTCGCGGATACAATCCGGCCAACATCTATGTCTTCTATGCGGATGGTCACCCCCGCACCGGAGCAGCGCCATCTCCCTTCTCGGTGATTTATGCCGCGACACAGGCCAACATTTCCGGTATCTTCGATCAACTGGCCGCGAAAGTCACCGCTCTCGATGACGTCTTCATCTTTACCGACGATCATGGCGGAGGGCTGGCCACCGCACCGATTGACGCCTCACATCCTGCTGGCCTATACGGCGGCGTGGTTGTGCCTGGCGGTGGTGATGCCACAGACGAAAAATATTCCGAAGCTGCGCTAAACATGGATATCAATGGCGACGGACAGAAGAATGCCACGGTCGCTGTCGATCAAGTGCTCTGCCTCTGGGGGGAGAACATGCGAGACGATGACTTCGCTGCCCAGGTCAACAAAATAAATAGGGTTAAAACAATTGCCGTAGTGATGGAACAATGCTTCAGCGGTGGCTTTATCGGCGATCTGCGGGGAAGCAACCGCATTCTGATGTCCGCAGCGACCAGCGACCAGTGCTCCTGGGCCTACCATGCGAACTATGATTACAACGAATTCTCCTTCTGGTTCCTTGCCGCGCTTTCGGGACAAAAGCCGGATGGCAGCGGAGTGGTGGATGCCGACAGCAACCATGACGGGAAAATCAGCATCCTGGAAGCTTATTCCTTTGCACGCGCGCACGATGCCGTCGCGGAGACGCCCTGGTATGATGGCGATGGTATTGCCCCCGCGCATTCCTATCCCAACAATACAGAAGCGGGACTTGGCATAAACTATGTGCTCTAATATACCGCGCACCGCAGGATGAAGCGCTGTCTCGACAAAACTTCATCTAAAGGGGTAATGCCTCTTCATGCGCAAACAGCAAACGAGGCAGGAGATGGCGATAGCCGTTCCCTGCCTCGTTGCGCTCTTTGCGATGCAAGAAATAATCAGCCGGCACGCAGGGGTCTGGCTGTCGTGTGCTGAAATATGATAAGAGCACCTTCCAAGGGAGAATCACTTCATGAGACGCTTATTGCGGATGCTGCTCCCCGGCTTGATTTTGCTGTGTGCCTGCGCAGCGATGGCCGGTGATATTGGCATGACTTATGTAAAGTCTATCGGGCAAATTTCACCTGACAACCCCATGCTGACCGGTGGAGGGCGTTTGTCAGTCGATGAAAAGGGTTGCCTGTATGCCGGGACGCCGGGGTTCAATAGCTATCTGCAAAAATTTACGCCAAATGGCCGCCTGGTCTGGCGGGCGGATGATACCCATTGCGCCTACCTCGGCACCACGGTTGACGATAAATATGTCTATGGCTGCGGTATCGGGTATTACGGCTACGGGCACTTGTTGCGCCGCAAGAAGGACAGTGGCGCGGTGCCACCCGGTTGGAATTACGTCTGGACGAAACCGACCGATGTGGTCAACGGCGTACGTGGTTTTGCGTATCCAGGCGCGCTGCTGGTGGATAACATCTATCTGTACATCCTGGATGTGGGCAACGGTGAACTGCGCCGGCTGGATAAGGAGAGCGGTACCGAGAAGCCATTCGCCACGCCGATCAAATTAGATGGCGCCAATGATATGACATTCTCCCCCACCGGCAGCCTGCTGGTGCTGACCGCGAGTACGGTGTCGGAATTCGACCGTGCTACCGGCAAGGTGCTGCGCCCGCAGATGATCACCGGATTGCACGGGGCCTGTGCCATCGCCGTCAACCGCAAGAACAATACCATTTGCATCGGCGAAGGCGGCACCCCGGAGAATGCCATCAATAAGGTGCGCATCTTTTCGTCCGCCGGCGCGGATACCGGCGCGACTATCGGTCGCGGTGGTGAATGGCAGGGCAAATGGTCGGCGGATTCCTTCAATTTCGCCGGCGGCGCGGATATTGCGTTCGATGGAAACGGTGGTTTCTGGACGAACGGCTTTGGATCGCGCATGGGGTTTCTCGGACTGCTGGTGCACTTCTCGCCGACCTTCCAGCCGGATAAGACCTTTCTTGCCGCTTGCGGCGACGGCATTGCCGTGGACAGCGAATTGCATGTCACCATGGGCGGCAATTACCAGTTCTCCTGGGATGGCACATTGCGCTGGACGTCAGGCCTGGTATCGACCGGCAAGCCGAATCAATTCCCGACGACGATCAGTTACTGGATTATGCGACCGGTCTATGCCGATCCCAAGCGCGTGATCATCATGAATATCCATGGCAACAGCCTGTTCATGTTGGATGGCGAGACCGGGGCCAATGCGGGGAAAGGGTACGGTCTGCCCCCGGGACCTATACGGGGTTCCTGTGTAGCTGGTCAGCAAATATTTGTCGCGGTAGCCGATACCATTTACCACACCACGGCGGATCTCCCTCCGCTTGATCGTTTCATGAATGTTCCTGATCCGGTGAAGGCGAAAGGCGGGTTGACCGGGATGGCGATGAGTGATGACCTGAAGCAGATATACATCAGCGCCGGCAGCGGGGCCGATGCCCGGGTGTATGCCTTTGACCGCAATGGCGGCGTTCCCTTGTGGGAAGCGAAGGCCGGCGCCATCTGTGCACGGTATCGGGACATGCTGCTGACGACCAATCCCAACGGCGCGGGCATCCTGGCCCTCAGTGCCGAAGATGGCGGGCTCTCCACAATTTTTAACATTGGTTCGGTCAACGGCGTGGCGATTGCCGGCAAGGATGGCATCGATTATCTCTGCGTTGCGGTACAAAATCAAATACGAATTTACCGCATAGCGGCTGCGGAGTGAGGAAGGATATGATGAAAACCATGCATGCACTACAACGCTTAGGTCTACTCTCCTTGCTGCTGGCAGGGTCATCGACGTTTGCTGCCGCGATTACCGTGACCGCCAGTTATGTGAAAACGCTGGGGTTGACGCGCCCCGACGACCAGTATTTGCTGACCACCGTCGGCGGGCGCATCGCCGTGGATGAGAAAGGTGATGTCTATTGCGGCACACCGGGCGGCAGCAGTTACATCCAGAAACTGGCTCCGGATGGCAAGATACTCTGGCAATACTTTACCAATGTGCCCGGCTACCAGGGGACCACGGTGGATGACAAGTACCTGTACACCTGCGGAGGCGGGTATTACGGCTATATGCAGTTACAGCGTCGCTTGCGGGATACCGGCGAATTGGCGCCGGGTTGGCAATACGAGTGGAAAGGTGGAGCGGCACAGGATGGGGTAAGGACCTGTGCCTGGCCCTGTGCGCTGGCTGTCGACGACAAATATCTCTTTGTCGCCGATGCCGGTGCGAACGAGATTCGCCGCTTTGACAAGGCGACCGGCAAAGAAGCGCCGTTCGCGGAACGCCTGATGGTGGTGCAACCGGTGGATATCGCCATCTCGCAAACAGGGATGCTGCTCATCCTCACCGATCAATCGGTGGTGGAGGTTGACAAGGAAGGGAACGCGAAGCGCGCGCCGCTGATCGGCGGATTGAAGGTGCCGACGGCAATTGATGTCAACCGAAAAACCGGGGATATTTACCTGGCCGAAGGTGGCGACAACCAACTCCTCATCAATCGAATTCGCGCCTACAGCGCTGACGGCAAACCGCTGAACGTGGAGATCGGCATCGGGGGAGACTTTAGCGGCAAGTGGCATCCCCTCTCCTTCGCCTTTTCCTGTGGTGCGGGCGATATTACGCTGGACCCGAACGGCGGAATCTGGGTGAATGGCTACGGGCATCTGATGGGTCTTTGCCCGATCCTCACGCATCTTTCTCCAGGACCACAATTCAAGCCTGACCTGACGTTGCGGAGCGTACTGGGCACCGGCATCGTCGCCGACCCGAACCTGGATGTCTATGTGGGCGGATCGTATAAAATTAGCTGGGATGATCAGTTGAAATGGACTTCCGGATTGATCGACCCGGGCCCGGCCGGCCTGTTCCCCTCGACGCTGAGCACCTGGAGTATCTTCCCGGTCTGGTCGGACGGCAAAACGGCGATCATCGCGCAGGTGCATGGCAACACCCTCTATCAGGTAAACGCCAAGAACGGCGCCGCGCTGGGCACAGCGATAGGGACGGGCACATCATCCCTCGCCGGTGCGTGCGTGGTTGGACGCGATCTGTTTTATACCGGCGCCGGTTCGCGCACGATCCAGCGCACTACAGTGGACCTGGACCCCCCACAGTCCTTCGTGACACTGCCGGAGAATGCCTCGCCGGCTTCCGGAGTTATTGCCGTCAGCCCGGATGAGCAACTGATCTACCTCGCCGGCGGCGGCAACCTGAGCTGTTACCGTCGCGATGGTTCCACGGTCTGGTCGAAAAAAAACGGACTGGGCCCCTTATACAAAGGCCTGCTGTTCACCCCGAATCCCGCCGGCTCCGGCGTCACGGTGCTGGACGCCGGCACCGGAAACCCGATTACCACCTTCGGCGACAAGACCGTAAATGGCCGCCCCCCGCTCGGCGCCGGTTCCATGTCGATCAGCAGCAAGGACGGCGTTGACTACCTGTTCATACAATCCGCCGGACGCGTACTGGTGTATCGGATTGTGATCGGTTGAGGAGAACAGAAATGAAAGAACGAATAACCATACTATTGACC
>Ga0118677_10004695_pt1 | contig 11653 bp, 10 predicted proteins | sample AliMusrvi5mmetaG_FD_86154 | JGI IMG/M metagenome (GOLD analysis project Ga0118677, IMG submission 86154) | reverse complement strand
ATGTAATTGCGGTCCATTTTGGGTTTACCCCCTCGGAGGCCGGAGCAATTGGCATTATTGGGGGAGCCGATGGGCCGACTGCCATATTCCTTTCATCGAAACTTGCTCCTGAACTTATTGGTGCTATCGCAATTTCAGCATATGCCTATATGGCCTTGATTCCTGTTTTACAGCCTATATTCATGAAATTACTTACAACAAGTAAAGAAAGGGTAATCAGGATGAAACCTCTCAGAACGGTTTCCAAACGGGAGAAAATCCTCTTTCCTATTGCAGGGTTGTTGCTCACTTGCCTGCTGGTTCCAGCAGCCCTTCCGTTATTAGGGATGTTGTTTTTTGGTAATATTCTGAAAGAGAGTACGGTAACAAAGCGTTTGTCCGAAACTGCAAAAGGACCTTTAATTGATATTGTTACAATTTTGATTGGTCTGACGATCGGCGCATCTGCCCAAGCGGCCACTTTTCTAACGATTAAAACGTTAGCCATTTTTGCATTAGGTATTGTTTCAATTATAATTGCTACAATAGGAGGGGTATTATTTGTTAAGATCATGAATATCTTTTTAAAAGAGGGTAATAAAATCAATCCCCTCATCGGTAGTGCCGGATTGGCGGCTATTCCCGGTAGTGCCAGAATTTCACAGGTCGTTGGATTGAGATATGACAAAACTAACCACCTGCTAATGCATGCGGTTGGTCCAAATTCTGCCGGTCTCATTGGAAGTGCTATTGCTGCCGGTATTCTGCTTAGCTTTCTGTATTAGCAATATTACCAGCATATAAAAAAGGCGATCTTTGAAAAAGGATCGCTTTTTTTTATACCTTCGATTTGATAAATTCACTAAAAATATCACTGATGAAAAATGGAATTATGCTTATCCTGTTATTCTTAGTTTCATTGAGTGGTTTCACTCAATCTGAAAATAAAGGTGCAGAACAAAAAAAACTTAGTGTTTTGGTGTTCTCCAAAACAGTTGGCTACCGCCATACATCAATCCCATCCGGGATAAAAGCAATTACATCACTGGGGCAGCAAAAAGGGTGGATCGTAACCACGACCGAAGATCCAACATTATTTACAGATGGATTTTTGTCCAGATTCGATGTCTGTGTATTTCTGAATCCAACTTTAAATGTGCTTGATGAGGACCAGGAAAAAGCTTTTACCTCTTTTATCCGAAGTGGAAAAGGGTTTGTAGGAATTCATGCAGCTGCCGATTGCGAGTATGACTGGAAGTGGTACGGCGACCTTGTTGGTGCATTTTTTAAGACACATCCCCCTTATCAATTGGCTACAATCAATATTGAAAGCACAAACCACCCTGCAATGAAACCCTTTATCGGCATGAAAACATTTACCGTTGAAGATGAATTTTATTCCTACAAAGAAAATCCCAGAGGGAAAGTGACAGTTCTGGCAACATTGGATGAATCCACCATTAAAAAACTGCCCAAAGACGATACCTGGAAAATGGGTGATCACCCGGTAATCTGGTACCACGAATTCGAAGGCTCCCGTTCCTTCTATACTGTATTTGGTCATGGTGATGCCTCATTCGAAAACGAAAAAATTCAGCAACACCTCTTTTATGCCATTGAGTGGGCAGGAAAGAGAATCGATTTATAGCCATTAATTTCAACTTTACTGTAATCAATTATCATGAAAAAAAATCGCTTTTTAACTTTAGTTTTTTGTTTAATTATATTTTCAGAAGTTATTCCATATCATTTAGTTGCGCAAATCAATAAAAATAAGAATAAGGATCCTAATGAGACCAAATCAGCGGTTCCCAGAGTGGATGTTGACCAATGGAGACCATTATTTAATGGCAAGGATCTGACTGGGTGGAAGCAGGTTGGACCTGGATCACATTATGTCGAAGATGGGTTGTTGAAGTCACACGGAGGTATGGGATTACTTTACTGGACAAGCGAAAAATTCGGAAATTGTACGATTCGGGTGACCTTCAGAATGAGGGACACTAACAGCAATGCAGGTGTTTTTATCCGAATACCCGTTGAGCCGCGCGAAGAGTGGATGCCGGTTCATTATGGTTATGAGGTTCAAATTGATAATCAGCCCGAACTTTCAAAGGAGGATGATTACCACTACACAGGAATGCTCTATTCCCTCACCAAGCCACTTGCAAAGCCTGGAAAACCGGGACCCGAATGGAATACAATGGAAATTACCCTTGATGGCCCCAGAACGATTGTTGTTTTGAATGATGTAAAAGTTACCGACTTCAAAGAAGGTGACCCTGTTCCCGATCGTAAGTTTGATTTTGAACCATTTAGAGGACCACGCCCGTTAACCGGATTTATTGGCTTGCAAAACCATGGAGATAATGATGTAGTATTCTTTAAGGAGGTAGTCGTTAAGCCATTGAATAACAGAACTAACAAATAGGCTGCTGGTTTATTGAATTTTAACAGATTATGAGATGAAAAAAACTGATCCGCTGAAAATAATATCAAGTGACGTTTCCCGCAGGGATTTTGTCAAAAGTACAGCAGCAGGGGCTGCTGCGTTTACAATTCTACCTAGTTTTACAATTGGAGGGTTGGGACATGTTCCTCCCAGCGATAAACTTCATATTGCGGCAATCGGCTGTGGTGGTGAAGGCGAAAATGATATTCAGCATTATGCTGATGCTCCTAAAAAAAATGCTGTAATTGCTTGTCTTTGTGATGTTGACGACCGGCAGGCTGCCCCTCGTATAAAGCAATTTCCTAAAGCGGCTTTCTACCATGACTGGCGTGAGATGTTTGATAAAGAGGGTAAGAATTTTGATGCCGTCAGTGTGGCCATTCCGGATCATAACCATGCAATTGTTGGTCTGAGCGCAATGCAACTGGATAAACATCTGTACCTTCAAAAACCACTTTCGCATGATATTTACGAAGCACGAATCCTTACCCAGGCGGCTGAGAAATATAAAGTTGTGACACAGATGGGAGACCAGGGTGCCTCCTGTGATGGGATGCGGACGTTGCGTGAATGGATTGAAGCCGATATTCTGGGTGAAATTGAGAAGGTCTATTGCTGGACAGACCGGCCGGTATGGCCTCAGGGAATACAGTGGCCCGATTCACGCCCCGCAGTACCAAAAGAACTTAAGTGGGATCTTTGGCTGGGTACCGCTCAGCAAACCAATTATAACGATAATCTGGTTCCGTTTAACTGGCGCGGATGGTGGCAGTTTGGAACCGGGGCTCTGGGGGATATGGGGTGCCATATCATGGGACCGCCATTCAAATTACTTAATCTTGGATACCCCACAGAGGTCTCCTGTAGTGCAAGTACCGTTTACAATGGGATCTTTAAAGAGGGTATTTTTCCCGAAAGTGGTCCGGTTTCAAGTTCTGTCCGGTTTAAATACAAACAACAAAATGGTAAAGATTTGAACCTTTACTGGATGGATGGCGGAATTACGCCTGAACGCCCCTTTGAGCTCGGTACGGATGGAAATATGAATGAGATTATGGCTGACTGGCCTGGGCTGAATGATTTTGAGGGTGGCACGTTGTTTATTGGTACCAAGGGAAAAGCTGCCTGTGGCTGGGGGGGACGAAACCCGGTACTTTTACCTCTTGCCCGAAATAAGGAGATTCAGGTAGCCCAAAAATACCCCCGAATTGTTGGTGACATGGATGGCCATTGGTGGCAGTGGGTCGACGCCTGTATTGCAGGTTATGGAAATGCGGAGGTGGATTCCCCGTTTGTTGGTTATGCCGGACCACTTACTGAAACCGTACTAATGGGCAATCTGCTTTTGAGAAGCTTTAATATACAGGAGAAGGTCATCAAAAAGGATCCTGTATATGGCGACATGGAATCGTTTAACTTCCCGGGCAGATACATTAATTATAAGTGGGATGGGCCCAATATGAGGATTACCAATTTTGAGAAAGCCAACCAGTTTGTTCGAAGGGAATACCGCAAAGGGTGGGGAGAATTAAAACTATAATGGAAAGGCCCTTTTATTACTTGACAGGGAGGCTGCCGGAGTTAATAAAAGGGCGAAAGGGTTATGCCGATAAAAATATTCTTCTTTAGGAGGGAAGAACATCCACAATATATTCTCCTTTGGATTTTAATTTTCCAAATGAGAGCAGGTCTAAACCATATTGACCAGCTAATTTAAGGAAACTCTCCTTTCCTTCCGGAGTGACTGCAACAAGAAGTCCTCCGCTGGTTTGAGGATCACAAAACAGATGTTTATGCTCATCGCTCATGGGCGATACTTTATGACCATAACTATCGAAATTCCGGAAGGTGCCTCCGGGAAATGTCTTGTTTTCCATGTAGAAATGAATGTTCTCTATTTTGGGGACGAGCGATGCGTAAATCTCTGCACTTAAACCACTCCCTTCGCACATCTCGACCAAATGCCCTAGTAGTCCGAATCCTGTAACATCAGTCATTGCTTTTACTTCATCGAGTTTTCCAAGCTCCTTGCCTATAGCATTAATAGTAAGCATCAGATTACGTGCAGTTTGCCGGTCTTCCTCCTTTAGTATTCCTTGTTTTTGTGCAGTTGATAGAATGCCAATCCCTAACGGTTTGGTTAAATATAGTTCGCAACCTTCTGTAGCAGTGCAATTTAGGCGAATCTGGTCTTTCATTGCAATTCCTGTTACGGCCAATCCGAAAATTGGTTCAGGACCGTCAATACTATGACCGCCGGCAATCGCAATTCCAGCTCTTGCACAGGCCTGTTTGGCCCCTTCGATGACCTGGCCAGCAATTTTGGCAGATAGTTTATTTACCGGCCAGCAAAGGATTGCCACCGCCATTAATGGTGTTCCGCCCATAGCAAAAATGTCGCTGATAGCATTCACCGATGCAATTCCGCCGAAATCATAGGGATCATCCACAATGGGCATGAAGAAATCGGTGGTTGAGATTATTACCTTATTATTCCCAATGTCGTAAACAGCTGCATCATCGAGCGTACTGTTGCCCACCATCAGGAATGGATCGGGAAATTCGGTTTTACATTCCGCAAGTATTGAATTTAAAACTTTAGGTGATATTTTGCATCCGCATCCCGCTCCATGGGAATATTGAGTGAGTTTAACAATCGTATCCGAAGGCAAATTTATATTTTCCATTTGATTATTACTTTTGTGTTTATTTTTTTTATTGGCATAATGTCTGCAAAGAAGTTATTCTTTTAAGAATTATAAGGGCATTTTCAAATGCATTTCCCGATGGTAGAATGATTTCCGTGAGCTTTTTCTTGTATTTGTCCCGACTAAATTGATATGTCTTATCGTAATAATCTAGTAATTTATCGGCAACAACAGTCAGGTTTTTTTCACTGTAATCCTGAAGAATCTCTTTCGTGCGAAGATCCCCTAAACGTTGAACGATATGGGAAATCGCATTTTGCATCAGATCATTTGGCAAAGTCCCATATTCCAAAACAAGTCTTTCAACCCTGTCGGAGCGCGGTACCTGGATTTCTATATTTTGAGTAATATTCATTACCTCCCAAAAAGGATCAGGGAGAAAAACACGCCCAACGGTTTTACTTTCACCTTCTACCCAAACCCTTTTTGAGAGATCCAATTTCAATATTTCGTTAAATAGATGATTCTGAAATTGTTGAGTTGTAGGTTGCACTTCCTGGCCGATTCCTCCGAATACTGAACCCCGATGATTTGCAAGGCCCTCAAGATCAATTATCTGTTCATCCATCTCTCGTAATGACCGAAGAATTTCAGTCTTGCCGCTCCCCGTATACCCTTCAATGACAATTAAATTTGGAATATCTCCAACCTTTTCAAGAAGGAAGTTCCGATACGATTTATAGCCACCTGCCAGTAAAGCACACTTAATATCAACCCGTTCGAACAGCCAGGCCATGCTCTCCGAGCGCATTCCTCCTCTCCAGCAATAGATGGCTAATTGACCTGTCGGAGCAATTGCTTTTGCTTGCCGTACAAAACTGGCCATTTTGGGACCAACTATTTCCAACCCTTTTTCTATGGCAGGGAGCCTCCCTTTATTTTTAAAGATTATTCCTACGACAGCCCTTTCATCATCATTAAATATCGGAATATTGATTGCGTTTGGGATGTGCCCCTCTGCAAACTCGAAAGGTGACCTTACATCCACAATTGGAAGCGTACGGCCATACTTCATAAATTCTTCAGCGATAAGAATTTGCATAAACTGTCTGTTGGAATTGTTTCAAACCTTAAAGGGACCAAAGATAACCAACGAATTGTAAACATTTGAAATTTTCACCGATACTTCTTATTTTGTCTCATCGAATGATCAATTGCTATTGTCGGATAAACATCAGTTATTTTTGTATTTTTGGGTACCCGTCAATTAAACAGCTTATTCGTTTCTTACAATGAAGAAGTTTAAAATATTAGTCATTGATGATCAGACAGATGATAGAATTTCGCTGGAGGAAATCCTTGTTGCCAATGATTTCTTGGTTCTGAATGCTTCCGGTAGGGAAGAAGCCGAACAATTATTATCGGAAGAATTGGTTGACCTTATTTTTATTGATGGCGTAATTACCGGAATCCAACCTCTGAGCACAGCTAAATTGATTAAAACCAATGAGAATTGGAAAGATATTCCGATTATATTCATGGTTGGAAAGGATGATCTGAGAATTCTTAAAGAGCTATATCAATCCGGAGGGGACGACTATATAATAAAGCCCTTTACCTGGAGTGAATTATTAATGAAAACCAGGCTTCATCTGGAGTTAAAGTATAGCAGGCAAATGGCGAAGAATTCAAATCAAATGCTTGAATCAAGAGTTATACAAAGAACAAATGAACTTGAAGCTTCATTAAAAAAATTAAGAGAGGCGAATAAAGAGCTCGGCGTGCTTGAGATTGCCAAATCAGAATTTTTTAATCTGATAAGTCATGAAATCAGAACTCCACTTAATGGCATACTGGGAAGCCTCGCACTGATTGATAGGCTTAAATTACCGGATGATGTTAATCACTATTTTTCTCTTCTGGATCTCTCTGTTAAGCGGCTGGAAGATTTTTCCAATACGATTCTTGAGGCTTCTAAACTTCGTATAAAAGGGGCGAAGGCCCTAGTCTTCATGGAAACTGATCTTGTAATGATTCTTCAGGATGCGATCAGTGAGTGCAGCACTAAATTTTGCAAAAAAAATATTTCGGTTGATCTTCAAAATTACACATCCGGCACACCTCTTCTAAAAGCGGATCAAAAATACCTCTTAAAATGTTTTAATGTCATTCTGGACAATAGTTTTAAGTTCTCGCACGGGGGTGGAAAAATAGAAATAAGTATTATTGCCCAGCCTCCAGGATTTCTTAAAACAGTAATATCCGATTATGGAACCGGATTTTCCAAAGCTTCTTTGGAAAATATTTATCACGGTTTCGCTAATCTAAATGCACATTTTGATCAGAATACGGGGATGGGTCTTCATCTCGCAAAACTAATAATTGATGCCCATTCCGGATTTATCAAAGTTGGAAATAATAATCCAACAGGTGCAATTGTTGAGATTCTAATACCTGTGGACCATTGAAATAAATCAAGTTAAGAATTATCAGATCCATATTAACCGTTATCATAAGAAGGGAAGGGGTTGAACTAAATTTAGTTCAACCCCTTTCTTATACAAGCTGTTCAAATAAGTTTTTATTGAGCCTTAATCGGCTGTTCCGGCATTAGTGCTACACCGATATAGTTATTAAAATCAAAAGTTCGTAATGCGGCAGATTTTAAGGATTGGGTTGTAAAACCATCAGCAACTTTATCAAATTCTCCAAAGGTCTTAAAATCACCATTCATATTTAAATAGTATGATTTTAAGGTTGACTGCCAGAAATTGTTTTCGCGCAAATTTGTTTCACGTTCCCGCTTTATCTTTTCACGGGCCTTGTCCACCTCTTCCTGCTTCGGACCATTGTCAATCAGATCATGGATAATGGCAAAAACCGAATTTTTCAATTCCTTAATTTTTTCGGGCGAAGTACCGTAATAGATTGTCATATCATATTCCGGAACAGGAAATTTATTGGTCCCTGGCTGAGCTCCAATATAATAGACACTTGATTTGTCTTCCCTGATACTCTCCAGAAGCCTGGTTGTTAAAATTTTACTAAGTGCATCTATTTCAAGAATATCTTTGGTCACGTAATTGAGTTTACCATGAAATTGAATGTATTGAATCGATTTGGATTCTTTTCCTTTATGCACAATTTTTTCAACCACACCTGAAGGTTTTCTTACCCCAAGATCAACCCATTTTTCTGGTTTATTGCCGGTTGTCAGGGAGGCCAGGTATTTTTCGACAAGGGGTTTGAAGGTCACCGAATCGATTTTCCCAACAAAGAAGAAGGTGAATGCACCGGGATTTGAGTAACGCTCTTTGGCAATTTCTTCTATACGGGTAAATTTTGCTTCGTTAAGCATCTCCTTTGTGAGAGGTTTCATCCGTGGATTATAACCTGAAGTCACATATCTGAACGTGTCACTAAAAGCAATTTCCGGAGATACATCCTTATTATCGAGCTGACTTCGCATTCGTGTGATATAAGATGAAAATGCCGATTCATCAAAACGTGATTTCGTAAAATAGAGATTGATTAACTGAAAAAGAGTCTCAAAATCTGAAACATTGGAGGATCCTTCGAGACCCTGAGTTAACATTTTTATTGTCGGTGTGACAGAAACCTCTTTCCCGGCAAGCATCTTCTTTAGGGTAGTAAGTTTGTAATCTGCTATACCACTCATATCCATAATCGTGGATGCAAAGGAAGCCGACACATTATCTGACTGCGGATAGAGGGACCAGCCGCCCTTGGAATAGCCTGTGAATAGAATTTCGTCATCTTTAAAGTTGGTCGGTTTTACAACAACTTTAATTCCATTTGAAAGCGTCCATTCTGTCGCATCTACTTCGCTGATTTTCTTTTCACTGATTACCTTACCTGCTAAGGGGGGTGTTTTCATCAAAGGTTCGCTGGAAGTTTCGTCTGCGTATTTTTCAATCTTCTGATTTTCAACCTCTTCAAGAACCTTTCTGATATCCACTTCTGTAGGAGCAGGGTTGGCAGCCAGTTCAGGTGCAGTAACAATCACAACCCTGTTTTCACTGGTTATCCATTTTTGAGCAAGTCCGTTGATTTCAGCCAATGTTATTGTTGGCAGGAATGCTTTATAATATTCAAATTCCATTTCAATACCCGGAGTTGGTTCCTTGCGCATCAAAAAGTTACGGGTGTATTCCTGCGCGATGCTCATTGATTCTCTTTTGTCCCGTTCATTATAAGACGTTTCCATAGATTTTAACATCGCATTTTTATTCCGGTCAAGTTCACTTTGTGTAAATCCGAATTTTTTAATCCGCTCATTTTCAATAAGGACAGCTTTTAGTCCGGCTGGAATTTTCCCCGGATGAGTAATTGCCATTGATGTATAGACATCGGAGGGTCCGATTAATCCGCCATATCCGGCCTGACCCATGACAAATGGAGGATTTTCCTTTTGAGTCAGTTCAGAAAGCCTTAGATTAATCATTTGATTATAAAGATTATAAAGCATTGATGTGCGGTACCCTTGGACGGTAAGGTCAATATTCATCGGGTGTTTTATATAGACAGACGCTGATGAATAGGTGGCTTCCTTATCCGTAACTATTTTAACAAATGTTTCATGATGTGCGGGTACTGGAAACAACTCTTTTTTTCTGGGATTTATTTTTGCAGGGATGGCTGAAAATTTTTCCTGTATCATGCTAACCATTTTATTCTGATCGAAGTCACCAACGATAATAATCGCCTGTAAATCTGGACGATACCAATCATTTCTAAACCTTCTTAAGACTTTCGGCTGACATTTGTCGATAATCTGAACATCTCCGATGGGTAATCTTTCAGCATATTTTGAACTCTTAAGAAATACAGGTAACCACTGATTCATCATTCTTTTTTGTGCACCCTGGCCTCCACGCCACTCTTCATGAACCACTCCACGTTCTTTTTCAATCTCTTCATTTGAATCAGTAACCTGTGAAGCCCAATCGAAAAGTACCTGGAGCCCTTTTTGAATATATTCCTCTTTGTCAAGTGGGACTTTTACCATATAAACAGTCTCATCAAAACTTGTATAAGCATTGATCTCTGGACCAAATTCCATTCCGATTGATTCAAAATATTTAATAAGATCATTCTTCGGGAAGTTTTTTGTCCCATTAAAGCTCATATGCTCACAAAAATGAGCAAGTCCTTGCTGATCTGGATCTTCCAGAATCGAACCTGCAGAGACAACCAACATCATCTCAGCCCGGTTTTTAGGTGTGGAATTAGACTTAACGTAGTAAGTAAGGCCATTGTTCAGAACCCCTTTGCTCGCTGCCGGATTAAATGGAATTGGATCTGAGAGTTTGAATGGCTGGGCAAAAAGTTGAATTGTTGCCCATAGGAATAGGATTAAAAAGGACGATTTTTTCATCTTAAAGATTTTAATTGTTTATCTAATACAAAAATTAAGTGAATAATATTATGAATACGTTTTTTTGAAGATAATAGTTACAAAGAGGGGTTAAATGTGATATGTTTGTTTACTGCGTGGCTAAATCCATCCTCATGATGCGCAAGGCTGATTAAATATCTCAATTTTAATTCTTCGGGTGCATTTTCTACGACATAAGAGTGTTGGGTAAAATCGAGCATTTCAAGATCGTTAAAGTCATTTCCAATGCCAAGTGTATTTTCCTGGGGTATCCCTGTGATCCGGCATATCTCTTCAATTCCGTGGGCTTTTGAAACGCCGTTGGGAAATATTTCCATCCAGATGTAATCTGAATTTAATGGGGAGGTAGTCTTGATAATGCTCAAATCCGGAAATTTTGACTGAATCTTCTCCTTTACAAGTCCAAATTGGTTGCTTTGAATCGGGAAAAACATCAGAAATTGGGAAGAGGCAAACGGCAGTTTTGGATCAATTTTAACGGCATCCCCGAACTTACGGTGATGGTCTACATACCTGGACAGTTCAGGACATTTATAGCTTTCCCACCAGCCAAAATTGTGGTTGTCCGGCAATTCCCTTGAAACCTTAAAGTTGTATTTTTCACCGATCAGATAATCAATTATTTCAGTTGTGCGTTCAATCGATATTGACATTGCCCGGATAAGTTTTTGAGACTTCCAGTCCATTATTCCTGCGCCGGAGGAAAAAATTACATAATCAAAAGGTGACTCTTCGTTTAACACCAGCCTTACCTTATAGAGATTACGGCCGGTGGCAGCTACTCTGCATAATCCTAAAGTACCTAAATTTTCAAGCGTCTCCTGATCAGCAGGGCTTATTGATTGATCGGATTGTAAAAGTGTACCGTCCAGATCTGTAACCACCATTTTCACTTCAAACATAAATAATTATCCTCCAGATTTTATTAAATTTTTCCTTAAAAATGAATGATACCAATATACAACATTGAATTGACTTGGTTGGGTGCTTCATGAAAATTCTTTCAATTAATTTATTTTAAAGCATTACAAATTATGATTATATTGGAAATTTCAGCTTTTTTTTAAAAAAATGGAATTAAATTAGCAAACTCAATTTGTGAACTAATTTGAACCTTAATGCTGATTTTTTACCTGTATAGCTACAATTCGTAAT
>Ga0118677_10013614_pt1 | contig 11654 bp, 5 predicted proteins | sample AliMusrvi5mmetaG_FD_86154 | JGI IMG/M metagenome (GOLD analysis project Ga0118677, IMG submission 86154) | reverse complement strand
AGATCGGCGAGGTGTCGCCCGGCATGCAGGTCAAGCTGCTGCGGACCCTGCAGGAGCGCGAGGTCCGTCGCGTCGGCGAGAACCGGAGCCGTCCCTTCAACGTGCGGGTCATCGCGGCGACCAACAGCGACCTGACCGCGGACATCGGGACCGGGCGTTTCCGGAAGGACCTGTACTACCGCCTGAACGTGGTGGAGTTGCACGTGCCGCCCCTGCGGGAGCGGCGCGAAGACATCCTCCCGCTGGCGCGCGTGCTGCTGGCCGAGGCGGCCCTGCGCTTGCGGCGCCCGATGACGGGGCTGTCGCCGCGCGCCGCCGACCAGTTGTTGCGGTACGACTGGCCGGGCAACGTGCGCGAGCTGGAGAACGCGATGGAGCACGCCGCCGTCTTCGCGACGGAGGGCGCGATCCTGCCGGAGCATCTGCCGCCGCACATCGTGCAGGCGGTCCCGCGCACGCAGCTGCCCGGCATCGGCGCCGCGCAGACGCTGGCCCAGATGGAGCAGGCGCAGATCCAGGCCGTGCTCGCGCAGGTCAACGGCAACCGCGCCGAGGCCGCGCGGCGGCTGGGGATCAGCACGGCCACGCTCTGGCGCAAGCTCAAGGCCCTGCCTCCGCCCGCAGCCTGAACTCCCACGCGCGGTTTTGACGGCTGCCGGCAAAGCGTGTATAAACCGCGCGCCAATTTGCCGAAGCCATGCAAACCAAATTAAACTTTCAGCGCCTGCGGCTGGGCGCGGCCGCGGCCGCGCTGCTGCTCGCGGGCTGCCAGAGCGAGCAGCCGTTGCCGCCGCCGCAACCGATCACCCTGCTGCCGGAGCCGGCGGCGGTGACAACCCAAACCAACCTGCCGCCGCCGCCACCGCCGCAGCCGTGGAAGCACCTGGTCTATCCGACCGCGCAGACGCGCCTGATCGCGGGCGACCTGCGCGTCTTCATGCCCGCCAACCCGGCGCACCCGGACTCCGGCCTGTACGGCACGGTCCGCACCGGTGCGAACGGCCAGTCGCGCTTCCACGAGGGCATCGACATCGCGCCGCTCCAGCGCGACCGGCGCGGCGAACCGACCGACGAAGTCCACGCCGTCGCCCCCGGCGTCGTGGGTTTCGTCAGCGCTGTCGCGGGCAATTCCAACTACGGCAAGTACGTCGTGCTGCTGCACCGCGACCCGCTGGGCGCGGTCTACACGCTCTATGCGCACCTCGCCTCCGTCGCGGTGCGGCCGGGGCAGGCGGTGCAGCCCGGCACGCCGCTCGGCGTGATGGGCCACACCTCGTCCTCGGCGATCCCGCGCGAACGCGCCCACGTCCACTTCGAGGTGGGCCTGCTGAACAACGAGCGCTTCGCCTACTGGTATCGCGCGCAGAAGCTCAAGCCCGACCACGGCAACTTCCACGGGCAGAACCTGACCGGCGTGGACCCGCTCGCGTTCCTGCGCTGGCAGCACGCGCAGCCGGAGGGCAGCTTCCGCGAGTTCCTGGCGACGCAGCCCGCGGCCTTCACGGTGGTCGTGACGCCGGCGCACGCGGTGGATTACTTCCGGCGCTATCCGGCGCTCTGGGAGGGCGCCGAGTGGCGGGCGGGCGCGGCCATCGTCCTGAGCTGCACGGAGAACGGCCTGCCGCTCAAGGGCCGGCTGGCGGCCGACGCCGAGCGCAGCGCGGTGGCCCGCGCGAAGTACGCGCTCACCGGCGTCAACGCCGCCGTGCTCGGCCGCAACGGCAGCCACCTCGTCACGCCCGCCCGGCAGGGCTGGCTGCTGACCAGCACCGGCGAGCGTTGGCTGTCGGCGCTGCTGTATTGAGCCGGCCGGGCGGGTGCCGGCGCACGCGGAAATAATTGATCCGCGTGTGAGGGTGGCGCGCGGCGCGCTGTTTTTCTGGATGGCGCGTACTGAGCTTTTGCTCGCCGGGTCGGCTTGCCCGCCTCAGGTCATACGCATCAACCTAACGCGCAAGGCGATGATGTTAAGAATGTTATAATCAACAGTTGACGGTTCCTTGGAGTACGCCGGCTTGACGCCGTTTTGTTCTGGCCGGGCTTGACCGGCCGCTGCTTGTGAAGGCATTAGACGGTTATTGTTGAAATATCTTGTAAAAACGGCGCGTCGAGCCGCGCCAAAGAAAGCGACGTCAGCCGAGCCGGAGGCGAGACAGGCGCAGCCAACCCGTCGCTCCAAAACACAGCCAACCCCTCACCTGCTCGCGGGCTAAGGTTGATGCGTATGGCCTCAGGTGGGTGACCCGGCCTACATCGTAGAAGGTCAGGTTTCTCCAGACTTTGGAAACGGCTATCGCCGCGCACTCACGGCAACTGCAACGTCACCGCTTTTTCCGCGCAGCCGAGCGGCAGCTCGACGGTCTGCGTCACGGCGTGCCCGGCGGCGTCCCGCGCGGTGACCGTATGGGTGCCGCGGAAGACGCGCACCTGCGCGACGCCGCGGGCGTCCGCGGACGCGGTCGCCCGCGTCCACCAGGCCTCGCGGATCAGCTTGTGCAGGGCTGCATAAACCGGCTTCGGGGTCATGTCCTTGCGCACCAGGCCCGCCGGCGCGCCCTTCCAGGCGTCGCGGTCGCTGAAGTCCCACCACGTGATCGCCTGCATGGCGGGGTGGCTGAAGAGCACGGTATAGAGCTCCGCCACGTACCGCGCCTGTGCCGCCTCGCCCGCGGGCGTCGTCACCCAGTTGGGCACCCACTCCTTGTCCGGCGCGTGCTTGGGCTCCGGCCCGCTGACAATCGTCATCTCGGTGAAGTGGATGGGCCGGCCGAAGGCGGCGAAGCGCTCCACCACGTCCCACGCCTGCGGCAGCGGCCACAGTCCGCCGTGCATGTGCGACTGGATGCCGATGGCGTCCGGCAGCGCCTGCCGGTTGCGCAGCGCGCCCAGCAGCGCCTCGTTCTCGGCGCCGGTCTGGAAATCGTTGTAGAGCAGCGTCGCGCCGTTTTCCTGGTTGGCGGCGCGCGCCCAGCCGAGCGCGGTGGCGACAACCGCCGCGGCGCCGTCGCGCTGGACCCATTGGCCCAGGCCGGTCTTTGGATAGTGCATCGCGCTGTTCGCCTCGTTGAGCACGTCCCAGTAGCGGATGGTCGCGCGGAAGCGCGGGATCAGGTCGGCGACCCGGGCGTGGAGCAGCGGGATGGCCGCGTCGGCGTCCGCCGGCGCCCATGCCGGCCAGACCTCGTGCCAGACCAGCGGGTGGCCCTTGCAGGCGATGCCGCGCGCCTGGCACCAGCGCGCCATTTTCTCGAGCTGCTCGTCGTGCGGTTGGCCACGCTGGGGCTCGAACGCGCCCCAATAGAACGGCAGCGTCGCGTAGTTCAGCAGCGCGGCGAACTCGTCCTGATAGGCGCGCTGCGCCGGCGAAGCATCGTCGGCTTGCAGCCCGAACAGGTTGGCGCCGAACAGGAACGCGTGCTGCTGCTGCTCGATGCGGACGGTGGCGCCGGGGACCGGCCGGCCCGCGGCGTCGTGCACCTCGACATGCAGGTCCGCCATGCGATACCGGGCGATGCGCGCGGCGATCTGGTCCGGTGCGAGCGCCGCCTGGGCGGCGACGACGCGCGGGTCGGGGCCGGCGTCCTCCAGCCGGATGGCGCGCAGCTCGACGGTGCCGGCCTGCTGGCCGACCTGGAACCGGACGCCGAGGGCGCCCGCCGGCCAGTCCCGATCCGTCACGCCGTCGCTGCGGTAGGTGGTCCAGTCCGGTCCGAGCGTCGGGCTGCACTGGGCGACGGCGCAATAGGGTGGACCGTTCTGTTCCAGCAGGGCGCGGATCGTGTGGGCGGCGGCGGCGCGCGCCTGGAAGCTGAAGAGGATGCGGTGTCCGGCGGGCAGGGGGGTGGTCAGGTCCTGGTTGAGCTGGGTGCGGTAGAACGGCGTGCTCGGCTGGCGCACCTCGATGCGCAGCACGCCGCCGGTGCGGGAGAGCGACGCGTTCTGGAACTCCGCGTATAATTTCCACTCATCGCCGAGCAGTGCGCCCGCTGCGGCGTGTCCCGCCAGCAGCGCCAGGATAAGGAGGTGTTTCATGATGTGCCAGCCTACCCCGCCGCGTCCGCCCTGCCAAGGCTCGGGAAACGCCGGTCTCCGCGCCTGTGCCTGCCGCGTGTTGGGGGTGTTGCCGCCGCTGTCCCGCCGCCGCGCGGCGAGCACGCCACGAAAATATATTTAGCGAAATTATTTGTTTCTTGGACAAGTGATGTATAGTTTCCGCTAGTCGTTGGTTTGGCGAGGTCAGGCAGTGATCGTAAGGAGGTAGGAGGAGGAAAATGAACCCGTACTGACAGGTGCAATGGCTATTTTTTTGCCGTGCCAAGCCGCGCGGGGGATTTCCTGAATTTCGCCTTTTAGATCTGATGGCTTAGCTGTGGTGCCAACCGGTGTATGCACGCGGAGGAAGCGACGAGGCGCGTGCGGGCAAGCTGAAAGTGCGGTGGGTCCGGCAGGCGCGCTGGCTGACGGGAAGGTGTGGCGGTTTCGGCTGAAGGTTGCGTTCGAGGAGGAGGATGAAAGGAGTGGATTATGAGGTCACTTTCACATCTGGGCCGGCTGGCGCTCTGCGGCTTGATCTGCCTGCTGCTGCTGGCCGTAACCATTACCACCACGGGGTTGGGCGATTCCCGGCGGGCCGATCACGCCGCGATACTCGCTGGCTGGAGCGATCAACTCGGCAGTAACGTGACCAATGTGGGCGTGCTGGATTTCACGGCGGCGCTGCGTATCGACAGTGGCTGGTACATGCCTCCGAATCCCGCGTGGCTCATCGGCGCGGCGCAGTTTGATGGGGACTGGTCGCCAGCGGGTTGGGAGGTGGCGGATACCACACCTAGCGATCAGGGTACGCTTCTGATCGCTTTGAACCGAGGCGCGCTGACCAACCACCTATGGCTGGGTGTTTCTATTCTGGCGGCTAGCGAGGCGGAATTGTACGTGGACCTACTGGGCACAAATGCCCAGCCGGTAGCCGTCAATCTGGCCGGGAACTTGATAGGTACAGGTTCCGGCAGCACCAATGTCCTGATCACCCTCCCTTTAGCGGATTATCCGGCGGCAACGGTTATCGTGTTGCGACGTGGTAAGGGTGAACTCACGGTGCCCTTGGCACTGCTGGCGATGGATGAGCCATCAGCCAATCCGACGACCGCAGGCACAATAGCAAACAAGCTGCCTTCTGAGCGCAGGCTTCCAGCAGGCGGCGACAGTTCCGCGAATGTCACGGGTTATGTAGCGCAGTCTAACGTTACCGCATCCTCCACGAGTCAAGACCGGCAAGGCCAGCCCAAAGCTTCACTACGGAGGGCGATCGTTACCTGGCATGTGCATGCTGTCGGGGGTAGTGACAATTATAGCGGTCGTGCAGTGGCTTGGAATGGCCAGCATGGGCCGTTTGCCACAGTGAACAGAGCGTTGGGTGCAGCCCAGTCGGGTGACACGGTGATCATCGCAGAGGGGCACTACAATGAAAGCGTGGATCTCAGCGGCAGGGATGTGCAGGTCTTGATTAACGGGAAAGTGGATTTGAGCAATCACAGAAAGTGAGAGGAAAATGAAAATTATGATGATTAGTTGGGCGCTAACGACAGGACTTATCCTCAATGTCGCTGTGCAGGCGAGCAACGATTTGCTCTTAGACAATCTCACGATCAATTCGGGTGTCATCACCCTGAATAATAATGTTACCCGAATAGGCATGGCCACAAGCGGAGGCTATTGGGCTATCGCCATTGGGGCGATGGCCAGTGGCGATAACGTGGGGACGACCATGGGTGTCTGCAGCTTGGCCACCAACTGGGGCACTGCGGTTGGCTATCGTACTGATGGTTCGTCCTACGGTGTGGCTATCGGCGCATGCGCTCAGGCCCCCGGTTTGGGAAATGTTGCCTTGGGCGGCACCCCCTACATTCTTCCCAATGTAGTAGCGGCCGCTGTCCCCGCCAACTGGACCGACACCGTGGAACTCGGGCGCGGCACAGCCTCGTTACGGGGCGGCCTGAACTTCCGCGGTTATGGCATCGCGAACAGCAATGGTGTGGTGATCGCCTCGATCATCACGACCAACTTGCTGATATCCAGTACGGCGATCATTTCCAATCTAACAGTCTCGGGCTCGATCTCTGTTCCCAAGTTGGGCGATCTCAGCATGGGAAGTTTTACAAACCGGCCAGGGCTATGAGTCCAAGCCAAAAACGGCGGGAGAAGAAACTTGGAAGGTGAGGATATGAAGCGTTACAGCATGTGCAGCGGATTACGCAGGAGCAGGTCCTGGTCTAGACGCGATATTTTGCCAGCCATCAGCATTGTTTTGCTGCTCAGTATTACGTTGACGGTACTCGCACAAGCGCCGGGGTGGTGGACGGATCGCGCGGTGATTGACCCGGGTGTCGCGACGAATGACTTTGCATCCGCAAATCAGGGCCAGATCAAATGGCTGGCGACACAAGCGGCGGTAGAATTTGATGCCAAGCTGCTGGGCTTGGGTGGTGCGGGCACGAATATCGCCGTGATGCTGGCGACGTTTTCACCGTCCAATAACTACATTTTGGTTAATGTGGGCCAGATCAAGTCGACGGCCAAACCCTTCTATGATCTGTTGGCAGAACTAAGCAGCATCGAGCCCTATCTGAGCAATGCCTTGCCCTCGTCTCTTATCGGTCCCTATCCGTGGACCACCATAGCTACCGATGATGTGGATTATGCCGTCGCCAACGTCGGGCAGGCCAAATTCGTCTTCAGCATGGATTTCGACCGTGATGGCGACGGCCTGCCGGATTGGTGGGAATGGCATTATTTTACAAATCTGAACCAGAACGCTTCCGGCAGTTTCATGGGTGATGGATGGAGTAATCTGCAGAAATATCAACTGGGGTTGAATCCCCTGGTTACAATCGCAAACGGTTGGGTTTTAATTGTTTCACCTCCCGATGGGGCCGTGGTGGGCGGGTTCGAATAACAACAAGGAGTGGCGGATGAATGACATTTTACTCCGACGCATAGTCTGCGGGTGGCGGATATGGTTGTGTATTCCTTTCCTCGCGCTGCCAACGCACGCATTATTTGATGGACCCGCGGGGGTTCATTGTATACCCCTTTCTCACTATGGACTCCGTGCCGTTCCGGCTACGAATGCAATGCCACTTTCGGCAATTCGGCCTGTGCTATTGGATACCTCTACTTCTGTAGTACACAATAAGATGTGCATTAACAACTTGGCTGATGGCGGTGCCGTCATGGCCTTGAACGTGCCTGTGCCTGCGGGCTTACCCGTCAACCCCACACCTGCAGCTAATCCTGAGTATTACAGTCTGACCGATGTGGAAGTGCGGACCAATGCCGTATTGGACGAATTGGTGCGGGACTACCGGACCAACGCGCTGGCGCTGTATGGCTACGTTTTGAACTATGTGGATTTTAGAGCCGGCACCTTGAATTCAAACCAGAACAAGAGTGTCAAGGGCGCTCTGGGCTGCTATTTGGAACGCGAGGGCAACGACGTGGATCTGTCATCCCTGACCATCTATTTATTGCGGCGTTGCGGCATTGCCTGTGCTTATGGCTTTGCCCCTGAAGCCAGCATGACCAGTAACGATTGGACGCAAGTCTATGGCTATGAGGTGATGAATCCCCCGGATACGAGGGATTACTACTACTATGCCTACACGAATACTATGGTCTACGCATTCATCAGCACCAACGGCACGTCGACGAACTGGGTCGGATTGGTGCCGTGGTGGAAACGCAGGACGTTCATCGAGGGGCTGGAACTGCGCGATTGTTTGAGCAATAACTTTTGGAACGCGCGCGGCATTATGGATGCATATCTCCGCAAGACCTCGTCCTTGCTGGAAACCGCGGTGACCAACACCAGCGATCTGGCGATGGATTTCCTGCCCAATCTGCTTGATGCGGTGCTGGCCACCAACAGACCCAACATCTCGCTTGATCAAGTGGGTGTGCAGTGGCGGCTGGTGGAGCAGGATAGCGCTTGCTGGCCAACCGACTACGATATCTCTATCCCATGGTGGGATGGTGTAACGGCTTTGCCGACCCTGCCCGACGCATTGCGTGAACGGGTAACGTTCAAACTGGTGAGGAACAACAACCCAGGCGTTATGCTTTCCAACGTGCTCTACAGCGCCGAATTGCACAACCGCCGCGTCTTGGTTTCGTTTCGGCCGGCGACGGCAGGGGATTGGGTGAAAGTGGCCAACGGCTTTTATGAGGCCGGCACCAATTTCAGCATGGTTGGGGTGTTGAGTTTGGGGGCGACGCCGGCGTTCACGACCAACGAATTCATCGGCACCACCAGCTGCACGGTGCGCATGAACGAGACTGAGACTATGTATATTGACGGTGCCTCCCGCCAAGTCAGCGCCGGCAACTATGAATGCTATGTTTTTGATTTTGGCCGTGTGACGCCGGAGATGCTCGACCAGCATTACCGGGTGCTGCGCGATTTGAGCGTTAGCCTGAAGACCGCCACGAATTTGACTTGGTCCAGCGTAGATGTGCGCACCTTGCTGGGCGAACAACTTTGCACGGTGGGCATGAATTATTACATGCTATTGGACAGGTCAGATGAGTCAATCGGAGAATATACTAAAGTCCGCCGCCTTTGCCGAAATTCCGTTGCTTCTTTTTTCTTCCAAGTGGCGAACAACGGATCAACGACGTATCTCGCCGATACCATGTGTGAAGATGCCTTTAAGAATCTGACAAGTGAGACTTATATTCATTCGGGCGTGCCAGCTGCCAGCAATTCATGGCGATATGTAGAACCTTTGGCCCAAGAGCGAGATTATTTCACGCTCTGGGGGCTATCAAGTTCCACGCTAGAGCATGGCATATTCCAGAAATGCGTTGGTTTCCCCGATGCGATGAGTTCCGACCGCGATGTGCGCATGGCGATTTCGAACGGAGGCTATGTCAGTGATTTGACATCATCCAATTACAATTCTAGCGCGAACTCGCGTATGATCAGCAACGTGGATGCTACCGCCTACGCAACCATACAATCTAACTTCAGCGGTTCTTCCCCCGGCGAAATCTGGTTTCCCAGCAAGCGGGTTACGAATGATACCTATAAGGGGTATGGCTGGATTGGCTTCAATGTTGCTAGCGCAGATGGCAACTGGTCGGCAAAGTATCTCATCGTAGGTGGCAGTCATGGCAGTGTTACGCCGAGCTATAGTCCGCCTGCGTGGCAGTCCACCTCCATGAGCCAAAGCAGTGCGAATCGCCCCGTAAGTTCCGTCATTGCCCCGTCTAGCCTGATTACTGTTTATCAGGATCAAGGCAATGTCGTCATCAACTATGCCAATAATTCCCGAACAGATTTAAGCGGAAGCCTGATCACCGGCAATGGCGGGACATCGTCTGACCTCCTGTCGCTGCAGAGCGCTGTCGGGAATCCGCTCTGGGGCACAACGATCAATGACCAGCAACAAATGGTTTCACCGGCCGCTATTTTCTATGGCCTAAGCCCCGTACCCAACAATAGTTACTTTTTATCACAGAATGAAGTTTCCACAATTCAGCAAATTGATGATAGCGGATATTATGGGACGACGTGCCTGGCGAAAGATTATCGTTCATTTAATTCCACGGTTGCCGATCCGGTGGACACACGCACCGGCGAGTATTACATCGACGATGCCGATCTGTTTGTAACAGGTCCCAAGCCGATCGAGTTCCGCCGTGCCTATTCTTCCCAGTATGACGCTGTGGGCGAATTTGGGTATGGCTGGCGGTTCAATCATTCCTGTTATCTGGCCTTGGGCACCAATGCCGATGTCATCCGCGCCGTGGAGCCGGATGGCTCGGTCTTGTGCTATACGAACATGGGCGGCAATGTCTGGCGTCCGACGGCGGACTTGAATCCACACCTGGCCAATCAAAACCAGCACGGTATCGGCGCGACGGCCAATCCCTTCGTCAATCGGATTGACCTGCAAGGTGGAACCAATTACATGGTTACGGCTTCGGACGGTCAGCGGCGCCTGTATACGGGGATGAGTTTTAATGACGGAACGCTCTCACGCTGCCGTCCCTATTTGACCCAGTGGCTCGATGCCAATAGTAACGCCTTGGCCTACGTCTATGGTCAGGATACCGGTAATTTCGACTATGGCCGGATAAAAGAGATTCATAACCTGAACCACTATGTCGTTCTGAAATACAACAGCGCGGGGCGTCTGACCGAGGTGCGCTGCGATGATGGACGTCTTTTGCTCTATGACTACACCGCGGCCGGCGATCTGGCCGCTGCCTATCGCCCGGACGGTTCCTTTGTGGAATATGACTACCAAACCCCACCCGTGCAACGGAGTCAGAGTTTGGACCTGAACCTCAGAGGTGACTATGTGACGGTCGGCAATAGTACGCCATTGCAATTGACCACGGGTATGACGATCGAAGCATGGGTCAAACTGGACGTCAATCCGACAGCATGGACGCGCTTTGTCGGGAAGGGTGATAATTACCATCGTAGTTACGGCCTTTGGCAAGGACCTGGCACCAACCTGCTCTTCCAGATCACCACAACTGGGGGGTTCTACAACCTCTTTGCGCCAGCCACCAACGGCATCAAGCCCGCTTCTGGTTGGCACCATATTGCGGGCACATGGAACGGTTCCACCGCCATGATCTACGTGGACGGCCAAGTGGTAACCTCTACAAATATTACCGGCAATACGTTGATCACGTCCGCCGACCCGCTGACCATGGGTTATGACCTGGCCAATGGGAGTATGGTCGGCCAGATGGATGATGTTCTGGTATGGAATGCCGCGCGGACGGGCGCCCAGATCTTGGCGGACATGAACACTGGCGTTGCTGGACCCACCAATAATCTGGTCGGCGCCTGGAGTTTCGACAACGGCCAGGCCGGCGATCTCTCCTCCAATCACAATAATGGGCAGATCTGCGGAGCCGCGCGCATCGCCACGGATCCGAACACCTATTCGACCCATCTGATCGTTCGGGAAACCAAACCGGGCGGGCATGTGCTCGAAAACACGTATGACAGTCAACGTCGTGTGGTGGCGCAGAGAGCGACGGTCGGGGTGGCGGCCGTACCCGTGCCGAATGCGACCTTCATCTACAGCGGGGACGGCACCAACGGGTTTACGCTGGTGAAGAACATTTTCAACGCGACCACACGTTACGATTATGCCAATGGCTTGATCTGGAAAATCACGGACGCGAATGGCGCCGTTGAAAGCAATCTGTGGGACACCGCTCGCAATCTTGTTGCGCATGGCGACAAACGCGGGGTGCAGACTCTGTATATGTATGATGGCGGAGGTAACATTGTCTCGCAGCAGGTCGTTGGCGATATCAGCGGTGATGGTAGCGCGAGCACCGCCACTACACGGTTCACTTACACCATTAATAGCGTCCTGCCGCTCACGACCAACCTGCTGGCGTCTGTGATCAGCGTGCGGGGCGCAAGAACCGCCTATTCTTATGACAGCTGCAACAATGTGGTGGCCCAAGAAACCTATGATGCCAAGGGCACCCTCTACCGGAGGGATGTATCGCTACGCGATAACCGCGGCTTGACGACCACCAGCTTGCTAGCTGTGAACGTCGCCGTCGAGACGGCCAGCACGTGGCCGCTGGACGGCTCGGCGGGCTACTCCGGCGGGGGGGTG
>Ga0118677_10013611_pt1 | contig 11656 bp, 13 predicted proteins | sample AliMusrvi5mmetaG_FD_86154 | JGI IMG/M metagenome (GOLD analysis project Ga0118677, IMG submission 86154) | reverse complement strand
CGTCTTCACAAAAAATGAACTGGCTTTAACCAATCATTTATTGAACGAATTTAAAAGCAGAAAGATAGATTTGATCGTCCTTGCCGGATTTTTGCTTTTGTTGCCTCAAAAATTCGTCCGGGAATTTCAGGTTGTCAATATTCACCCTGCTCTACTTCCTTCTTATGGAGGGAAGGGCATGTATGGCGAACATGTTCACAGTGCAGTGATCGCCAACAAAGAGAAACAGTCGGGTATAACCATACACCTGGTTGATGAGGTGTATGATCACGGCAAAATCCTTTTCCAGGCAAGCTGCACGATTGATCCGATGGATACGCCGCAGGATCTTGCCGGCAAAATTCACGAACTGGAGATGGAGCATTTCCCCAGGGTGATTGAACGTTTACTTTTAGGAAGTGCCTAGAGTGAACTAAAGTGCCTAAAATGCCTAAAGTACTTATGCTACAATTATAATTTGTTGGGAGTCCATAACTTTAGGCACTTTAGTTCACTCTAGTTCACTTTAGGCACTTTTTCATTAATTTCACGAAAGATAATTGTACCGCCATGATTCATCCACCATTCCTTCAAAAAGGCGATAAAATAGCCATGGTTTCTGTTGCCGGTAAGGTAAACAGGGAACCTGTTGAAAAAGCGCGGAAACTGCTGGAAGATGAAGATTTTGTGGTTGAAATCGGATCCCATGCATTCGATGCCTACAACCAGTTTGCTGGTACTGATGCCGACAGGGCTTCAGATATGCAAAAGGCATTGGACGATCCGGATGTGAGGGCGATCTTCTTTACCCGTGGAGGATATGGATCAGTCAGAACATTTATGATGCTTGACTGGACCGGCTTTCATAATAGTCCCAAGTGGCTTGTAGGCTTCAGCGACATCACCGTATTTCATGCCTACCTTTCTCAAAACGGAGTGGCTTCAGTTCATGGAGTCATGTCATCCTTTTTTTTTGAAGAGGGGGTCCGGACTACGAGTTTTGACCAGTTAAACGGTTTGTTGAGAGGCAGCTCGTTGGAATACAAGATTGATGCCAACAATTTGAACATACCCGGAAAATGTGGCGGGGAGCTTGTAGGCGGGAACCTATCTATCCTGGTAAGTTTAAGGGGAACACCGCTCGACAGGTCTTTGGAAGGGAAGGTGCTTTTTATTGAAGATATCCTTGAATTTGATTACCATATCGACAGGATGATGATGAACCTGAAGTTTGGCGGAGTTCTATCCAATCTGGCAGGCTTGATCGTCGGCTACTTCACGGAAACCAAACCAAGCGGTACACCCTTCGGAAAGAGTGATCTGGAGATTATCAGGGATGCCGTGGCTGATTACGGTTACCCGGTCGTTTTTGGTTTTCCTGCAGGGCATGAGCTACCCAATTACCCGTTGGTGATGGGAAGTGAAATATCCGTGGACGCCACTGTGGATAAGGTATTTATACGACAATTCTTGTAATTCTCCCGCCATGAAGTACGATGACGAAGAGCAACCCGAAAAAAATGACCTTGGTAAAAAAGGGGAAGAAATTGCCAGGGAGTTCCTTCAACTGAAAGGATATCAGATATTGGATATCAACTGGCATTTTGGGCACAAGGAGATCGATATTGTTGCCAGGCAGGGAGAGGAGATTGTGGTTGTAGAAGTGAAATCAAGGCTTGAAAACTATGCGGAGGAACCCTGGGAAGCCGTGACAACTGGTAAAATCAGGAATATTGTGGAAGTCGCCGATGCATGGCTGATCGCTAACAACATCGATTTGGAAACCAGGTTCGATGTGGTCTCCATTGTTTTTCACATGGATGGGAGTACCAGGATTGATCATTTTGAGGGGGCGTTCATACCTCCGGTGAACTGAGTGCCTAGAGTGAACTAAAGTGAACTAAAGTGCCTAAAGTTATGGACTCCGGATAAATTCTCATTGTAGCGTAAGTACTTTAGGCATTTTAGTTCACTCTAGCTCACTTTAGGCACTTTTTGATTAATTTCACGAATGTAAAATAGAGCGCCATGAACGTAGAAGATGTCAGGCAGATTTGCATAGCAAGGAAGGGAGTAACAGAGGGATTCCCTTTCGATGAAGTAACTTTGGTGCTAAAGGTGGGTGGCAAGATTTTTGCCTTGCTCAACCTCGACAAGAATCCATCCATCAACCTGAAATGCGATCCGGAGCGGGCAATTGACCTGCGCGAGCATTTTGACGGGATCGTTCCGGGATACCACATGAACAAGCAGCACTGGAATACCTTGATGCTGGATGGCAGCCTTCCTGAAAAACTGGTTGTTGAGTTGATCGGGCACTCCTATGACCTTGTTTATGCCAGTTTGCCCAAAAAGGCGAAAGATGAAGTGGATAAATTCGACAATTCGGCCATGTGATGATTCGACAATTTCAATACGCGCTCATCAGGATTATCGCAATCCGCATCTCATAACTCATAACTCATAACTCATAACTCATAACTTCTTATGATCTACAATCTGAAAGGCGCCGAATACATCGAACTGATTAAAATGCTCAAACTTTTGAGGATCGCTTCCTCCGGCGGAGAGGCAAAAATGATGGTGGAGGATGGCGAGGCAAAACTCAACGGGAATCCCGAATCCAGGAAAAGGGCGAAACTTCGGGTCGGTGACGTTATCGAAATATTCGGAAAGTCGATTACGATTCAACCGTGAAATTCCCAAAGTAGTTTTTCAAATGTATTTTTCGGCAATCGGGTGGATTTTATCCTCGTTGTTAAACAGCTGAAGTTTGATTTTCCTTTTTTCAAGATAGGATCCAAGTGCTTTGTTTTCACGCAGCCTGGAGAAATCGTCCATCAATACCTGAAAGCATTCATTTGTGCGATTGACTGACAACTGATCTTCGGATAGCCAGAACAGATCATTCCTGACAACCACAATTTGATCATCCGAAATGGAGAAAATCAGATTCTCATGATGCCATGATTTTTCAGATTCGAGGATTCTAACTCCATCACTGATTTTATGATCCTCTTCGAGCAATCTGCCATAATTTTTTTCACATTGTTTATACAGCCTGTTTCCAGAAAGTAATCCTCCGGCCATAAAAAAACACACTGTAATCAGGACATTTAATATAGTCAGGTTTTCTTCCTTTAGAATCTTCTCTGTTAAAATGAAGGTTAGGGCAACCGGTAGTCCCCAAAGAACGGAGCCATGAATAAAAATATAGCGCCATTTGTTCTTTCGCTTCATGCTCCATTTTTTAAAAAATCGGGTTTGCGTAGGGCTGAGTTCTGGCATCGTTCTGATTGAAATGATGATTGGGAATTAGTTCTGTTCGGATCAATTGATTGTTATTCTTTTTTCGTTTGCCATCATCCTGATCACATCCCTGGCTTCGATCAGTACCTTAAATTCGAGGTCTGACAATGAAAATCTGGAAGTGGATCCATCCGTCTCAGTAATGAGAAACCAGTTGGATTTGTATTCCATCGATTTGATCCGGCCCCAGGAGATGGATTGCTCCTTTGCCCGTATTCCAGGTTTAATGGCAATGTGCTGATCGTCAATGTGAATATACGCTGAGCCAAAGAATTTATCAAAAGAATAGCCCAATCCGGTCACAATGCCCCGGATTCCCAATACCAGCATGTACAGCATCATTAACCCGCCAAATATCCAGTCACCTTGATTTTTATGAATGACGAGGACCAGGTAAAGGATACCCAGAATGATTCCTGTAACCCCCATTGCGAGGGCGAATTTGGATTTTTTGGCTTTGGGAAGCAGGTCGATTTTGAGTTCCATGGGTTTATAAATAGGTTTGGATTATTCTGTCAAACTTTTATTTTATACAAACTGATCTCAATGCCTTTCTCCTTTGCGCTCTTCACGATAGCATGTATTGCCTCATTCGACGCATTGCTATTGGCAAAGGGCAATTTCAGCAGGGATACAGAACCATCCTGCCGGTTGATTCTAAATTGGTTGTGCCAGAATTGTATGGATTTTATCTCCTTCCACGATACGGACTCCTCCTTATCCCAAATGCCATTTTTAAGGGCAATCAGATTGTCATCCATTTTGATGTAAGCGCTGCCAAAGAGTTTCCTGACATGATAACCTAGTCCAGTCAGCAGAAGCCAGGCACCAAAAAAGATCATGAAAATCTGATAAATCCAATCAGCGGTATCAATTGTCCGATTTTCTATGATTCTGTCTGCAAACCATGCGATAATTGCCAGAAAAACGGCACCTCCCCAGATGATCCTGAACCAGTCTTTCTTACTTTTTTGAAGCAGGTCGATTTGATATTCCATGGGTTTCAAGCGTTAGGCAGGTTAAAATTAAGGGTAAGAGAACCTTACCCCAAAGATAAAAAATTTTGGTTTCACGCTATCGCAAAATAGGAATCATTCCTCGTAGTAGTTTCGAGCAATTTCACATTTTTTTTTGCTTTTTTATTAATTCTGGGACTTCCGTCTGAAATGCAAAGTTTCTCTTTTTTAAATATTTGCTCGCTGACGGTGTCTATCCAACATTGTTAACCCGGGGTATCGCTCCTTCGTCGCTTAACCCCGGGCTATTAACATATAACCCCTTCGGGGTAAAAAAGAATTATGTTGACCTTATCCTAGTCTCAACTAGACTTAATCACGAAATCTGCACATCGCATAATCATCAAATCAACAAATCAACAAATCAGCACATCAGCTAATCATCCCATTGCCGAATTGTCGAATTGTCAAATTGTCGAATTGTCGAATTGTCACATCACCTAATCAATAAATATATCACCTGTCAAAAATGTCTTTGCTTTTCCTGAAATCAGCACCCTGTCGCCGGAAAGCTGGCAATGCAGGAATCCTCCTCTTTTTGAGAGCTGAATTGCTTCGAAAGATAACTGGTTAAGCCTGTGTGCCCAAAAAGGAGTGAGACTGGTATGCGCTGAACCGGTTACCGGATCTTCATTGACCCCGACGGCAGGTGCGAAAAACCTTGAAACAAAGTCACATTCGTATCCTGCAGCTGTTACCATTATTCCACGGGCATGAACTGTTTTCAAGGCTGAAAAATCGGGTTTAATCTCCTCAATATCCTCCTGCGAACCATAATACAGCAGGTAATCCTTCCTGCCTTTCCAAATTTCAAGTGGTTTTTTTCCTATCGAACTGATCAGACCATCGGGTGGAAGAGCCGGTTCGAGATGATCGGCGGGAAAATTCAATTCCAGTAATTCATCTTTTTTGGTAACTGTTAGCTGACCACTGTATTTTGACTTGAAGATAATCGTCTCTGACTGAAAGTCGAGGTGTTCAAAAAGAACATGTGCAGATGCAAGTGTTGCATGTCCGCATAATTCCACTTCGGTTAATGGGGTGAACCATCTGATTTCGAATGTATCGTTTTTTCTTACCAGGAAAGCTGTTTCCGACAGGTTGTTCTCGGCGGCAATATTTTGGAGTAGGGTGTCATCAGGCCAGAAATCCAGCGGACATACGGCAGCAGGATTTCCTGAGAAAATTTTATCTGAAAACGCATCGATCTGATAAATTGGAATTTTCATGGAAACGAAAATAGCCATAATATTTAAGATATCTAAGTTGCCCGTTTATTCTTCTCTTTCAATTGATTTACTTTGTAGTATAAATTACTTTACCATGCAATCATTTGTACTTGAAGAGACCAACTGGAAAGAAGTTAGGGAGAAGTGCCCGGAAGTAGTGGTATTGCCCTGGGGAGCCACTGAGGCACACAATTACCACCTGCCTTACGGAACGGACAATTTTATTGCATCAAGGATTGCCTCCCAAAGTGCAAACCTGGCTATTGGAAAGGGTGCGAGCGTGATGGTTCTGCCTGTTGTGCCTTTTGGTGTAAATACGGGTCAGTACGATATCAGGCTGGATATGAATTTGAATCCAAGTACACAGTTTCTCATCCTGAAAGATCTGCTGACAGTTCTCAATCGTCAGTCTGTCCGGAAATTTGTGATCATGAATGCCCATGGTGGCAACGATTTCAATCAACAAATCAGGGAACTGAACCTGTTATTTCCCGAAATGCTGCTGACTCAGTGCAACTGGTTTAAAATTCCGGGTGCAGAGCAGTTTTTCGAAGATATGGGCGAACATGCCGGCGAGGTCGAGACCAGTCTGATGATGTTTCTTTATCCTGATTTGGTGCTACCCCTTGAAAATGCCGGCGACGGTCATGCCAAGAAATTCAGTATTGAAGCTTTGAACCAGGGCTGGGCCTGGGCCGAAAGAAGGTGGAGCAGTGTCACAAAAGATACCGGTATAGGAAATCCTGCACTTTCCACGGCCGAAAAGGGGGAGCGATTTTTCGAATACCTGACTGGGAAAATTGCAGGATTTCTGGTCGAATTATCCAGTGCAGATATTAATGATCTTTACCGGTGACCTGCTTTGTGAGGAGTGAGTATAAAAACACAAATGGGAACAAATCTTTTGAATTTGTTCCCATCCTTCCCTGACAAGCGAACTTGTCGTGGCGCCAGGCTACGGTTATTGCGGCTGGTCTTCCGGCTTCAACGCTGCTTGCGCTTTGTTTCCTGCCTTTGTGACCCCAAACTTTCCATTACAACCTGTTACAGTGGTAATTTCCGGTTCTCCTTTCGGTTTCCTTGCGGATTCCTTCCGGGAGGGAGTTGTTCTTGGTCCGCTGAGCTTTCCATCTTGCGATTTTCTGCTTTCCCGGGTACTCTCATTGTCTTGCGACGTGTGATTTCCTTCGAAAACTTCACCCGACTTGCGTCATGTTCCGCTTTCACCTCAAACTACACTACCTAAAGAACGCTCAGTGCTTTTTTTCATGCCGGCCGTCCGATTTGTTCCCGGGGCTTGCGCTCCGTTCTCGCTTCTGCGGCTTCCAGTCTTCCGGAATTACTTTTAAAGGTGATTCCTTCTGACTTCCGTTCCCGTTCCCCTTGCGGTTCCCGCTCCCGGATTCTCTTTAGCTGCTTCCTTGCGGATTTTGCTTCTGAGAGGCTGCATCAAGTCTGGATACCCATTCATCTTACGATCAACAAACACCCGGAGTATTCTCTTGCCCTTGCGGGCTCTCTCTTGCGAGGGATGATTACCCCCGAAAATATTCCGGAACTCGCGAACCTTTCTATTTTCGACTCTCTGCTGCAACAATAAAAAAAGAACACTCAGCACTTTTTGGTTGTCCGGACATCATCGGATTGCTCCTTGTTTGCCCAAACTCCGACCCTTCTGTGGCGCGGATCTTACGACCCGTTCGATTTGGCTTCCAATTCAATTAAGAACTTTCGGCCGCTTCCACCATTTTGGGGTGACCCTTTATGGCTGACCTGATGAATCAAATGTAATGCATAAGATGCTTTCCCTCCAACTTTTTGCGGCATTTAATACGAACCTGATATCAACTTCACATATCAACAATTGTTAATAAGTCAATATTCCTTTCAAGATCGATTAACGCAATAAATTACATTAACAATCAACTTGATAAAAGCCTGATTAAATCCATGGATCATGATTTACAGGTATACATTGATGGAGGTGGAGAAACGCCCAAGTTCAAGGCGATGCAACCTTTTGATGAAGTCTGGTGCGTTGGATACAATGTTCTTCCTAACAAGACTGAGGTAATGAATATTGTCGGAAATGATCAGGGAAGTGCGCTCTGGTCATACGATTGTTCCTATTCCTATTCCAGACCGATGGGAGCCAATACCAAAAATATAAATATTGTGGGTCAATATCGCATCTTTGCTCTTGCGACTTCCAGATGGAATGCATTAAATCAATCGCAAATTAAAAATTACAAATTGTCTTTAAACTAATGGCTAACAGCCAATTACTAATAACTTTGAACCTTGAACTATTTGATGTTTGTAAAAAATATTGAACTCGGAAGCTCAAAAATAGTTTTACCAAAAGAATAGTTTAATTTTGTGGTAAAATATTCTACAATGGAGGCAATCGATTGGAAAAACCTGAGTTTCGGATACAGTAAAACTGATTACAATGTCCGTAGCTGGTACCGCAACGGTAAATGGGGAGAACTGGAGATCAGTGATTCTGAGGTGATCAATATGCATATGGCAGCCACTTCCCTGCATTATGGCCAGGAATCGTTTGAAGGGCTTAAGGCATTCATGGGAAAAGACGGCAAAATCCGTGTTTTCAGAATGATTGAAAATGCAAGGAGGATGCAACGTTCTGCTGCAGGGGTTATGATGGCTGAAGTTCCTGATTCACTCTTTATGGAGGCAGTAATCAAGGCAGTTCAACTGAACAAGAAATTCGTGCCGCCATTCGAGTCCGGAGCTTCCTTGTACATTCGACCATTATTGATTGGAACCGGAGCACAAATTGGTGTTAAACCCGCAGATGAGTACCTATTCATGATATTCGTTATGCCGGTGGGGCCCTACTTCAAGGAAGGCTTCAAACCAACCGACCTTGTTATCTACCGCCAATATGACCGGGCTGCACCTCTTGGTACAGGTACCATCAAAGTCGGGGGAAATTATGCTGCCAGTCTGGTTGCAGGTCAGCGTGCACACGACAATGGTTTCTCAGCAGTTTTGTATCTCGATGCCAGGGAGAAAAAATACCTGGATGAATGTGGACCTGCCAATTTCTTTGGGATCAAAAAAAACAAATATATTACACCAAAATCTTCATCCATTCTGCCTTCCATCACCAACATGAGCTTACGGCAAATCGCGGAAGACATGGGAATGGAGGTTGAAGTACGTCCGATACCGGTCGAAGAACTCTCCGAATTCGATGAAATAGGTGCCTGTGGTACAGCTGCTGTAATCTCTCCAATCAAGAGGGTATATGATGCTGATCTTGACAAGGAATACCTTTATGGATCTGAACCGGGGAAAATCAGTGTTCAATTGTACGAAAAACTTAGAGGTATACAATATGGAACTGAACCGGATCCTTATGGATGGACAGATATTATTGAATAATTCGACAATTTGTTGATTCGACAACTCAAAGAGAAAAGCGCCCGTCAGATTATTTAAATCTGACGGGCGCTTTTCTCTTTGCGACAATCCTCAAACGATATTTAGTCAGGCAAAATACTTATTGGGAGCATTTACCGGTAACTATCTGTGTCCAGGTCGGGTTATATTTATTCTGGCTAATATAGGCATAACCTGCTAGGCTCAAAGTTTTGATAGCGCAGTAACTTGTAAGGTTGTCGTTATAATAAATATCCAACGTGCTGCGTGCATTTCTTAAATTGTCGAGACCATCCAATGATTTTAAGGAAATATTTTCAAGGATCTGCATTTTCCCCCTGATCGTTCTTGGTTTAGTGAGCCCGTTGAAATTAACGAGTTTATCATTGTTCTGCACCACAAAATCGCCACCAATACTGTCAAGCAATGCAAATCCAGGCATCCCTAAAAGACTGTTGCATTCGGATATCCTAAAATCTTTCCGCATATATCTAACCCCATTTAACCCGATTAAAGAGTTGAGGTTATCCAGTTTACTCAATTCAACGACACCCCTTATCGTATCAATTAAACCCAGGCCGGTCAGATCTTGCAGATTGGAACAGGAAACAACACTTATATCCCCTTTTAAACAGGGAATGTTATTCAGCCCCTGAAAATTGACCAGTTTGTTGCAAGCAGTCACCGAAATTGAGTTCACTGTATCATTTACGGATATCAGGTTGGATAAACTGGTTAAATTCAGCATTGAATTCAGGATTATATTTCCTCTAATTTCCTGTAAATTAGCAAGTCCTGTAAATCCTGTCATATTGGGATTGTCACTTAAATTCAGATCACCACCTATCGAGGTAACTGAAGTAAGGCCAATAAAGGATTGAAGTAATGGATTTTGTGTAACATTCAGCGAACCTGTCAACACAGTGACATTTTGAAGTCCGGAGAAGGATACAAAAGAAGGATTTCCGTTTACTGTAATGGTTCCAATCGTAAAAAACAACTGTTCTAACCCGTTACAATTAATAAATTTTGGATTTCTGTCAATAACCAGAGAAGAAGAAATTGAATCGAGGGAAGATAGACCAGCAAAATTAGTAAGTTCCGGACAAGCAGAAACTTGCAGTGTGCCAGCAATACTTCTGAGCGTTGATAAGAATGATAAATCTTTGTTGGGGATTTTGTATAAAGTAACAGACCCTTTTACCATGATCAATTTAGCAAAATACTTTTTGTAATCTATAGGATCTGATGTCGCCAGCAAAATACTTCCCGATACAGTGGTGTAATTACCTGCCAGGAAGCGCTGTAGTGTTGTATCATTGCCACTGGAGTAAATATTGATACTTCCGCTAAAAACCGTTGGATCTGTGACTGTAGTGGATGTATCACTGCTGCTTTTCTTACAGGAAAAAAAACAACAAAACAGTGCTAAAAAGAGTACTATGAAGAATAAATTATATTTTCTCATTCACTTATTAAGTTACTAAAGCTGTTTTAGAGTTATCCCCGAAAACATCGCGACAAAGAAAAGAAATTTTAAGGATATAACCACGATTCAATCAATTAATCCAAAGCCAAAACGAGGTTTTAACAACTATTAAGACATCCCAAGCATTCTGATAATAGGTAATTTTGCTTTTAACATCAAATCATCCGGTAAAATTATCTCAGGTTGTTCATATTCCAATGCCAAATAGAGTTTTTTGAGGGTATTTAACTTCATGAAACTGCAATCATTGCAGCCACAGGTGGAATCAATGGATGGTGCCGGCAAGAATATTTTTCCGGGACAATTTCGTTGCATCTGATGCAATATCCCACTTTCAGTAGCGACGATAAATTTTTGAATATTGCTTAATTTGACATAATTCAGCAGGGCTGTTGTTGAACCAACATAATCGGCCACCAATAAAACCTGCCTTTCGCACTCCGGATGTGCAATTAATTCAGCATCCTGATGTTCGGTCTTCAGATCAAGGATTTTTTCGAGCGAATATTTTTCATGCACCATGCAGGCACCATCCCATAAAATCATCTCTCTTCCGGTAACGGAATTAAGATAGTTGCCCAGATTTTTATCCGGAGCAAAAATTATTTTCTGATCCTGCGGAAAGGATTCCACAATTTTCCTTGCATTCGAGGAGGTTACGATTACATCTGAAAGTGCTTTTACCTCAGCAGAACAGTTTATGTAGGAAACAACAATGTGGTCTGGATGCTGTTTCACAAAACATTCAAAATCCGCTCCTGGTGTCGAATCGGCCAAGGAACACCCAGCCTTCATGTCGGGAACAATTACTTTTTTTCCGGGATTAAGGATTTTCGCCGTCTCGGCCATAAAATGGACTCCTACAAAAAGTATTATATCGGCACTTGTTGTTTGTGCCTGCTGTGCTAGTGCAAGCGAATCGCCCAAGAAATCAGAGATATCCTGTAATTCCGGGGTGATATAATAATGGCCAAGAATAACGGCATTCTTCGCTTTTTTTAGCCTCAGAATTTCTTTCTTCAAGTCAATACCGGAGTCAACAGGAAAATTGACAAAGCCATATTTTTTGATTACTTTCTCAAATGATTCATTCATTATCTCTATGCTAAGAAAGCTGCAAAAGTAAAAAATCATCCCACATGCAATTCCTAATTCCCCAAATAAATGGCTGATCAGACTGTAATAAATGGAATGACTTCAAAAAATGATAAAGAATGTTAATAAAT
>Ga0118677_10005049_pt2 | contig 11657 bp, 10 predicted proteins | sample AliMusrvi5mmetaG_FD_86154 | JGI IMG/M metagenome (GOLD analysis project Ga0118677, IMG submission 86154) | reverse complement strand
GAGCGGTTTCGTCATATTTTGGTCGACGAGTTTCAAGATACCAACCGCGCCCAGAATGAGTTGGTATTGCTCCTCGGTAAAAAATATCGAAACATCTGTGTCGTTGGCGATTCTGATCAATCGATCTATCGCTTCCGCGCTGCAGATATTCGTAATATTTTGGATTTTGAGTCCACCTTCCCCGATGCCACAACGATTCTGCTCGAACAGAATTTCCGTTCAACCCAGAACATCCTCGATGCTGCAAATGCAGTAATCGCAAATAACCCGGGTCGCCGAGACAAGAAACTCTTTACCGATGGAGAAACTGGTCCATTGGTGACTCGCTATCGGGCCGAAGATGAACATGATGAAGCAAGTTGGATTGCATCTGAAATCCGTCGATTAGAAGCCGAAGAGGGGCTTTCGTTCGGGGATGTAGCGATTTTTTATCGCACTAACGCACAGAGCCGAGTCATCGAAGAAGAGCTAGTTCGTGCCCGCATCCCCTACAAAGTGATTGGGGGGACTCGGTTCTACGATCGCAAAGAAGTAAAAGACATGCTTGCCTATGTGCGCCTGTTGGCCAATTCGCGCGACGAAGTGTCCGCTCGCAGAGTTGTCAACGTTCCAAAACGAGGAATCGGTGCAACCTCAATAACCAAACTCGGAGCCTTCGCCGCCACGAGCGGCCTTTCCTTCGGTGATGCGATTGCCGCAGCGGGTGAAGCAGGACTTACGGGCAAGGCCTTGCGAGGGTGCGGAGCACTTACTGAACTGCTAGCGATCTTGCGAGAGGATTTGGATTCCATTCATCCATCTGAGCTCATTGAGCAACTCTTGGAGATGACAGGGTACCGAGCAGAACTTCTTGCCGAAAAGACACACGAATCTGAAAGCCGCTTGGAAAACCTCGCAGAGCTGGTTGGCGTCGCAAAGACCTATGAGACCTTGGACGACTTTCTTTCCACAGTGGCGTTGGTGGCTGACTCTGACGATCTTGATGAAGAGACCACGCGCGTTTCATTGATGACCTTGCACATCGCGAAAGGTCTGGAGTATCCCGCGGTATTCCTCATCGGTCTCGAAGATGGGATCTTCCCGCACTTTCGCTCTCTCGGCGACCCGAGTGAATTAGAAGAAGAGCGCCGCTTGGCCTATGTCGGGATCACACGGGCACGCGTCCACCTGACGCTGAGTCACGCCTGGGTCCGGAGTCTTTGGGGGCAGACCAATCACAACATTCCGAGTCGGTTTCTTTCAGAGATCCCAACAGAGTTGTTTCGAGATGTGGGGGCTGAGCGTTCCACCCGATCGGAGTCGTCGTGGTCGCTTTCCCAGACCCATGATGAGTTTGAACGTCGGCGAGAAAGTCTCCCGCGTGATGATAATGGCGGCCATGTCTTTGGCAGTGGAGTGAAGGCAACAGAGCCACCGGTCTCGAGCGGTGCACATCTGCTTGATATCGGCGTTGGTGATCTTGTTGTCCATAATCGCTGGGGGGACGGGACAGTACTATCGCTGACTGGCTCGGGAGATAGAACTACCGCCGTCGTTCAGTTCGGTTCTGTGGGACAAAAAACGTTGATGTTGTCGATGGCGCCGATCAAAAAAGCCTAGGAATTTCCTCACTGCCCCCAGATCGGGCGAGCGAGGTGAAAGAATGAAGATTCGATGCCTGCTTCTCGGCCCCCTTCGGGCTCGTCCCCAAATCGATCGAATAGGCCCAGCCAGCCGCGCCGTCCCGTGGCGTCGACGCGGCAGCCAGCACCAGGACCACGCCAAAGTCGACAAGAACTCCAACGAAGTCAGCGGACGAAGGTCTATCGGCGGCGGCGGATTCTGGTCGGAATCCTTGCCGTCTTCATTGTGTTCTTTGGGTGGCTGGGAATTTCTCTCGGCTCGGCGTTGACAAATCCGTCTAACGGTGTGTCAGTCTCTGCTCGCTTTGCCGAGTGGGGCCGTCAACACGGGGTTGGTGGATTCATTACGTGGGCCGAGAATCAGTGGTACCTCCACCATCAGCCGCCCAAGGGTGGCAAGCCGCCAGCAGGCGCCTTTGACGCAAAAGCACATGCTGGTACGGGTGTGACGGCTTCCTGCCCTACGGCATTGCCAATCCCAGCGCCCATCGTGTCTCCCGCCTCGCCGGCTCTCGCTGGTGAAGGAACCTGGCACGCTGCAGGAAGACTTTCGGCAAGCTGTTCTGCGATTTACCAAGCCTTCGTCCGACCGGATGCGGTACACACAAGTTACGTCGTTGGTGTGGCGTGGATGGATACGAAGTTGCTCGCTCCGACACTCTATTCAGGAAGTCAAATCCCCGGGGGTGGTCCATTCACCCACTCAGCGCCCATTGATGCCACGGCTGCGTCAACCTTGGTGAGTGCCTTTAATGCTGGCTTCCGAATGGGTGATGCACAGGGTGGCTATTTCACGGATAACAAAGTGATCATTCCGCTCGTTCCCAATGGAGCATCAGCCGTAATTTACAAAGACGGAACGATGAATATTGGGAGTTGGGATAACGAAGTCAAGATGACGCCATCGGTTGTCTCCGTGCGACAGAATCTCGCGCTCATTGTTGATAATGGCAAAGCAGTCCCTGGACTGAACCAAGCAGATAACACCAAGTGGGGGGCCACCCTTGGCGGAGCGGCCTATGTGTGGCGCTCGGCGATGGGGATTACGGCGAATGGGGCACTGGTCTACGTAGCGGGACCCGGAATGTCAATTACTGCCCTTGCCGATATCTTGGTCCGCGCCGGCGCAGTCCGGGGAATGGAACTCGACATCAACGCAGACTGGGTGCAGTATTCGACCTACGCCCCGGCTGTTGGGCAATTGGCATCGGGAGCGAATGGGACCCCGATGTTGCCGGGCATGGCTGCAGGTACTGCTGGACCCTCTCGCTATTTCCAGACTTGGTGGGTTCGAGACTTTTTCACGATGTCAGCGAAGTACCCCGCAAATGGAACGATGTCGTCAAGCACGACAACAACAACCAAAAAGAACGCGTCCTAGCCGGGCATACGGCGCCAAATGGCAGCCGGAAGGTTTTTCAAAATCAAGAACACGCCCTGGAGAACGGGTGGCGACCAAATCACTGTGCTTGAGGCACTAAGTCCCTTGACGATTGTGTCCGCAGCTTGGTCGACATCGGTCGTAAAGGGAGCCTCGTCAAGTCCTTCCGTCATTTTGGTTCGAACAAATCCTGGGCGGATCGTCTGCACCTTAATTCCGTAGCTTCGAAGTGATTCTGCGTAGCCCAGCGTGAACCCATCCAAGCCAGCCTTGGTTGCACCATAAGCGAGGTTTGAGCGACGAACTCGCACGCCAGCCACGGAAGAAAACACTGCAACGTGGCCTGTTCCTTGGCTAATCAATCGGGGCCGAAGTGCCGCCATTGCCGCAGCAGGCCACGTCATGTTGACGGTAATCATCTCGGCTGTTGCAGCGGGATCATCATCGAGCTTGGTTTGGTTCCCGAGCAAGCCCACGGCGATCAAGACGAGGTCAATTTCTCCGCCCGCTGCATCGAATGCCTGGTTGATAACACTCTGAGCATTGCTCGGATCCCCCGCGTCGAAGGTCAGCGTTGTGACCTTTTCGGCACCTTTTTCCTTGAGCGCTTCGGCAGCACTGGTGAGACCGGACTCGTTCCGACCAGCTAAGACCACCGTCTTGGCTCGGGCAGCAACTAAACGCTCCACGACACGTAAGGCGATCTCTGACGTCCCACCGAGGACGAGGACACTTTGTGGTTGACCAAATGCATTGCGCACGAGCCATTCTCCTTTTGTTGAAATCGAATACGTAGTGAACGAGACGGACTTAGATCGCCAGGCGGCGTGAAAGGTCAGAGGCCAATAGATTCTCAGGGTCAATTTTTCGACGAATGGCTTCCAGCTTGTCGAGGTGAGGGTACATGGCACGAAGAAGCTCAGGCGAGAGTCTGCTGTCCTTCGCCAAATAGATTCTTCCTCCTGCTTCAGCAACCATCACATCGAGTTGGTCAAGAACACCCGCCAATTGCCGCGGACCAATCGGAATATCGAGCGCCAGTGTCCACCCTTTCATCGGGAACGACAGCGGACCTGGGTTCCCCGGCCCGAATCGCTTGAGGACGGCCAAGAAGGAAGGTACTGATGCTCCGGAAAGCACCTCGATGGCTTTTCGGACAATGTCGCCATGCGCGTCATCGACAACGAACTGGTACTGGAGAAATCCACGATGGCCATGGAGCCGATTCCACCAGGCGACCCCATCGAGGGGGTGAAAAAAGGTTCCGAGACTTTGAATCTCGTTATCACGACGTTTTGGAGCCTTGCGATACCACGCCTCATTGAAGGCCTTAATAGAGAGGCGGTTCAGGAGCCCCGACGGGGGAGTGAAGGGGACTGTCAACATGGTGGACGGTGGGGGAACGAGAGAACGGCCCTCGTTCTTTCCGCTAAGAGCACTCCGAGGAGCGTGGTCTCCACGAGTCAAGACCCCTCGCCCCATACGTGGGCCCGTCGTCATGCAGTCGACCCAAGCCACGGAAAAGCGATAGGCATCGTCCCCGCTGATCATGGCGTTCATAATTCCATCAAGGTCATTGAATCGTTCGGTGTCAACCGTGACGTAACTCGTTTCAATAGGAACCATTTTGAGGGTGGCCTTTGTCACGATTCCGGTAAGCCCCATGCCGCCAGCTGTCGCCCAGAACAGGTCGGGATCGTTTTGTGGGGTGACTTCTATGGTCCCAAGTGGCGTGATCAACGTCATTGTCGTCACGTGACTCATGAAACTGCCATCAACGTGATGGTTCTTCCCATGAATATCTGCAGCGATTGCGCCACCGATCGTGACTTGACGAGTGCCTGGCGTCACGGGAACGAACCATCCAGCAGGAATCGATACCGCCAAAAGTTCATCGAGACTGACTCCTGCACCAACTTCGACGAGGCCGCTTCTGGGGTCTATCGACGACATATGCCAGAGCCCTCTGTTGGAAACGACGGTGCCGCCAGCACACTGCGCAGCGTCTCCGTATGAACGGCCAAGCCCGCGAGCGATTAATGATCCATTGTGCTCCGCGAACTCATCAGTGACTTCAAGGTCTGAACGCGGACGATCCACCGTGGCCCAGGACGGAGCTGTGTTTCCCCATCCAGCTAAGAGTTCTTCGTGGCCCAGTGTCATCCGTAGACCCCGATCAAGACAAGGACAACCCAAGCAATACCAGCAACTTGAAGAATCCGATCGTGATAGGCCAACTCGTCGGGTGCTCCGCCCTCGCCGCGATCAAGCAAGCGCAAGACATGGAGTGCCGCGATCACAATGGGCACGACCGTTAGTTGAATCCAAATTTGGCGACCATGGGCTCGCGCCAAGAGGCCCGTCTTGTCAAAGGTCCACAAGCAGTAAGCAGCAACCGAAATAGTAACCGTGAGCGTTGCTGCGGATTCGAGAAATGATCGGGTGTACTCAGCCAAAACGGGTCGCTTCTCTCCGCCAGTGCCGTCGGCTTTTGGAAGTTCGGCGAGGCGTTTACCTGTGACGAGGAAGAGTGCGCCAAATGAAATGACAACCACGAACCAAACGCTGAGTGGTGTATTCGTTGCCGCTCCACCGCCGAGTGCTCGCAGCAGGAACCCTGACGCCACACACACCAACTCAATAACTGGGATCTCCTTGAGCCAATAGGTATACGAGAGGGTGATCGCTTCGTAGATGGCCAGTACGACGGCAAGATGCCATGAAGCAGCAAAGCCACCAAGTGCGAGTGCACCGCCAAGCAGAACAATGGCAAGGGCAACCGCCAGCGGTTCAGGAACCCGCCCAGAAGCAATGGGTCGGAAACGTTTCTTTGGGTGTGCTCGATCACTTTCGACATCATGGAGGTCGTTGAGCAGGTAGAGCCCTGAGGCAGCGAGACAGAACGAAGCGAAGGCGACCAACGTTTTGGCAAAAATAGAACCATGGAACAGGGTTCCCGCGGCGGCGGGGGCGATAAAGACCAGGACGTTTTTGAGCCACTGCTTTGGACGCAACGCCAGGAAACACGCGACAATCAGCCCGCCAGGACCCGTTTTTGGGCTCTGTGAGGCTGGAATCGGAGCTTCGCCGCTTGGCGGCACCAGGGAAGAAACGTCGTCAGGGATACCTTGAACCTATCAGCCACCCTTCGCCGATTGGGTGCTGAGGGCTCTACGGGCCTATCATCGGGGCCGATGGAGCGCCCGTACCGAGTTGTCGTTGCTAAGCCAGGTCTCGATGGTCATGACCGCGGGGCAAAGGTCATTGCCCGTGCCCTGCGCGACGAAGGTTTTGAAGTTGTCTATACGGGCTTGCACCAGACGCCAGAACAAGTCGTCCAGGCAGTCATCCAAGAAGATGCTGACGCCATTGGCCTCTCGCTACTCTCTGGAGCACACCTGACGTTGGTCCCGCGCATCGTTGAGTTGTTGGCCAATGCAGGTCGCCAAGATGTGCTCGTCATTGTTGGCGGAATTATCCCCGAAACAGATATCCCACTCCTTGAAGCTGAGGGCGTCTCAAAAGTGTTTACTCCCGGCTCCCCACTGCCTGCGATTGGACAGTGGCTTGGCGCTGCACTCGATGAACGGGAATCCTCGCTCGGAAATTAACGCGGAATCTTTCGCATCCCCAGCGTTTTAATCACCAGACAAGAAAGAAGGCAGAGACGTGGATCTCTTTGAGTATCAAGGTAAGCAGTATTTCGCACGCTATGGGATTCCTGTTTCACCTGGAGGTGAAGCAGAGACCGTTGATGAGGCCGTGAGCGTTGCCGAAGGTCTTGAGTATCCCGTCGTTGTAAAGGCACAGGTCCGCGTTGGTGGTCGGGGGAAAGCCGGTGGCATTAAATTGGCCGATACCGTCGACGAAGTCAGAGAGCACGCCGGCAACATTCTTGGCATGGACATAAAGGGCCACGTCGTCCGCAAGCTTTGGATTGAACGCTCCAGCGATATTGCCAAGGAGTACTACGTCAGTTTCACCTTAGATCGACCAAACAAGGTTTATCTTGGCATGCTCTCAAAAGAGGGTGGTGTTGAAATCGAAGAAGTAGCAGAAACCAACCCTGACGCCATTATCAAACTGCCCATCAATCCCCTTGACGGTCTCGACTTGGCAACGGCAACGAAGTGGGTTGCGGATGCACAAATTGATGAAGGCGCCCAAGAGCAAGCGGCTGCACTGATCGTCAAACTTTTTACCTGTTATGTCGAAGGGGATTGCGACCTCGCGGAAATTAACCCCTTGATCTGGACGACCGATGGCATCGTTCGAGCACTTGATGCCAAAGTCACCCTTGACATGAATGCTGCTTATCGGCACCCCGAATGGGAAGTGTGGTCGGCGACCGACACCGAAGATGAGCGTGAAGCAATGGCCAAGGAAAAGGGTCTGAACTACATCGGCCTCTCGGGCGATGTAGGCATTATCGCCAATGGAGCCGGGCTCGCAATGTCAACCCTTGATGTCGTCAATCAAGCAGGCGGGAGCGCAGCGAACTTTCTTGATATCGGTGGTGGCGCCAACGCGGACGTGATGACCGCAGCCTTGGAGGTTGTCAACGCAGACCCGGCGGTGCGGTCGATCTTTGTGAATATCTTCGGGGGAATCACTCGGGTCGATGAAGTAGCCAAGGGAATTATTGAAGCCTTGCGCCGAGTCAAGATCGAGTCGCCGATTGTGCTGCGCCTTGATGGGACGAATGCCGTAGAAGGACGAGCACTTCTTCAGGATCATTTAAATGAATCTCTCGTGGCCGAGGCCACGATGCTCGATGGTGCACGAACTGCGGTAGCGCTCGCCGCCGCAAACAAGGAAGGTCACTAAGCATGAGTATTTTCGTTGACGAAAACACGAAGGTTATTGTTCAAGGTCTCACCGGTGGCCAGGGTCGATTCCATGGCGTGCGAAACCGCGACTATGGAACCAAAGTTGTTGCCGGAACCTCGCCGAAAAAGGCCGGAACGGACGTAGAAGGTATTCCGATCTACGCCAACGTTGCAGAAGCCGTTTCCGAGACGGGCGCCACGGCATCGTTTGTCGTCGTTCCTCCCGCTGGAGCAACCGCTGCCATCTTGGAAGCAGCAGAGGCTGGCATCGATTTTATTGTGTGCATCACGGAGGGAATTCCTGCTCACGATGAAGCGCGTTGCTTCAATGTTTTGAAGCGCGATTTCCCGAACACTCGGCTCTTGGGGCCAAACTGCCCTGGAATCATTAGTCCCGGAAAATGTAACATTGGTATTACATCGGGCGACATTGCCCTGGCTGGTGGGCCTGTAGGCATTGTCTCTCGTTCGGGAACGTTGACGTACCAAGCGCTCCATGAGCTTTCCCAACAAGGAGTTGGTCAAACAACCTGCGTAGGAATCGGTGGCGACCCCGTCCCGGGAACGAACTTCATTGACTGCCTTGAGGCCTTCGAAGCAGATCCTGAAACGAAGGCCGTCATGATGATTGGTGAAATCGGCGGAAGCGAAGAGGAGCGAGCTGCTGAGTACATCGCTCAGCACATGACGAAGCCCGTCGTGAGCTATGTGGCCGGAGTCACTGCACCTCCAGGACGAAAGATGGGCCACGCCGGTGCCATCATCTCAGGGTCCATGGGTACCGCCCAAGCGAAGATGGACGCACTCGCTGCAGCAGGTGTCTCCGTTGCGCTCAACCCCACCGAGGCTGGCGAGAAGATGGTGGCGATCGTCAAGGGTCTCTAGGCATTTGGGTCAGGGTCCGATTGCTAGGTTTAATGAGATGAGAATTGCCGTACTGGTATCGGGAAGCGGCACCATCCTTGAAGCCATTGTGAGCGCTGGGATTGATGTTCACTGCGTGATCTCTGACCGTCCCTGTCGAGGACTGGTAGTGGCCGAGGAAGCGGGGATCGAAGCGATTCTCGTCGATCGATCAGCCTTTGGCGGATTCGAACCCTCATTCGACCGAGAGGCCTATACCGATGCGATTACCGCAGCGTTAGAGGAACGGGCGATTGACCTTGTCGCCATGGCTGGCTTTGGAACCGTACTGGGCGATTCAGTTCACCGGGTTTATGCCGAACGGATTTTGAACACGCACCCCGCGTTGCTGCCAGCATTCCCCGGATGGCACAGCGTGGAACAAGCGCTGGAGGCAGGTGTTTCGGTAACGGGCTGCACAGTTCACCTTGCCACCATTGTCATGGATGCAGGACCGATCTTGGCGCAAACGGAGGTACCGGTGTTGGCTGACGATACCGTGGAGTCATTGCATGAGCGGATCAAAGAGGTTGAACGAACGCTTTACCCAGCAACCATTGCGAGCGCTGTGACCGCTTTGGCACAAGGGAAATCGATTGAGGATTATTTCACCATCAAAAAGGAGGCAACGGCGTGAGAGCCTTGCTCAGTGTGTATGACAAGCAAGGGCTGGTTGAGTTTGCTCGGGGTCTCGAACGCCTTGATATTGAACTGATCGCCTCGGGCCAGACTGCAGGTGCACTCGCCGAAGTTGGAATAGCCCACGTTGCCGTCGAAGAAATCACCGGGAGCCCCGAGATGCTTGGCGGTCGAGTCAAAACGCTGCACCCGAAGATTCACGGTGGCATCTTGGCAGACCGATCAAAGCCACAGCATCTTGAAGATCTTTTAGCAAATGACATCGCAGCGATCGATTTAGTGGTGTGCAACCTGTATCCGTTTTCTTCGGACCCCTCGGTCGAACTCATTGATGTTGGTGGGCCGACCATGGTGCGAGCAGCCGCGAAGAACTTTGCCCATGTTGGAGTAGTGGTCTCTCCGGATGACTATGCCGGAGTGCTCGGTGAACTACAAGCAAACGGGACGCTGTCTGACGCCACGCGTGGCGCCTTGGCTCGCAAAGCCTTCGCGCACACTGCGGGATATGACGCTGCGATTGTGGCGTGGCTCAATGACGGCGGACCCGACGGCTCAACTGCCGACGCAGATCCACTGCTGCCAGAGACGATGCCGATTGTCCTTGAACGGAGAGAAATTCTCCGTTATGGAGAAAACCCGCACCAGCGAGGGGCTCGGTACGGGGTAGTTGGTACATCAACGTGGTGGGATCACGTTGAGCAATTGAGTGGAACGGCGCTGAGTTATCTCAACCTTTTTGATGCCGATGCTGCGTGGCGCTTGGTCCATGAACTCAGTGATGATGCCAACCACCAGCCAGCAGTGGCCATTATCAAGCATGCCAATGCCTGTGGGGCTGCCATTGGGTCCTCGCTGAGTGAAGCATTCGCTGAAGCGCTCGCGGCTGATCCAATGAGCGCCTTTGGCGGCATCGTTGCGCTCAGCCGAGGGATTGATGAGTCGGTCGCAACGCAGATCGCCGAAGGACCGCAAGCTGACGTGATTATTGCGCCCATGATGGAAGAACATGCCGTTGAGATTCTTCGGAGCCGGCGAAAAGCAACGCGGCTCTTAGTGGCGCAAGCTCCTGAAGCGATGGAGCGACAAATTCGTTCACTCTCGAACGGATTTTTAGTCCAAGGTGCTGATGACCTCCAGGTTCCTCCCAGCGAATGGACGGTTGTCACGAAACGCCAACCGACCGACGACGAGTGGCGCGATCTGACGATTGCCTGGAGAGTCTGCGCGCGGACGACGTCGAATGCGATTGCCCTTGCTCGCGGCGGGAAGGCTGTTGGCATCGGCGCAGGGCAACAGTCGCGTGTTGTGGCGGCAGAGATTGCTGTTGCGAAAGCAGGAGCCGAAGTAGCGGGATCGGCAGGAGCGTCAGACGCGTTCTTCCCGTTTCCTGATGGAATGGAAGTCTTAATTAATGCCGGCGTCACCGCAGTGGTGCAGCCAGGCGGATCAGTTCGAGATGATGACGTCACAGCGGTTGCTGACGCAGCGGGAATCACCATGGTGCACACCGGTGAGCGGCACTTCCGCCACTAGAGGAGAGAGATGACAGCAGAACTTCTTGATGGAGAACGAGTCAGCGCTCGAATGAAGATGGAACTTGGCGATCGAGTGAACCGATTGAAAGCCACTGGCCGAACGGTCGCGTTGGGAACAATTTTGGTCGGCGACGATGGGCCGAGTGAGCGCTACGTGGCCATGAAGCATGCCGACTGTGAACAGATTGGCATCAAAAGTGTCCACCGCCAGTTTTCCTCGTCGGCGACGCAAGCTGAAATTATTGATGCAATCGAGGTCATGAACCATGACGACGAGATTGCCTCAATTCTTGTGCAACTACCTTTACCGTCGGGAATTAATGAAGAAGAAGTGCTGCTGGCTGTCGATCCTCGCAAGGATGTTGATGGGCTGCACCCGGTGAACCTTGGTCGCTTAGTAATGGGCGCAAAAGGGCCACTGCCGTGCACACCTGCAGGAATTGTTGAACTCTTGAGCTCGTACCGAGTACCGGTAGAAGGCAAACACGTTGTGATTATTGGACGGGGCCTCACCATCGGGCGGCCGTTGGCTCTGTTGATGGCGATGCGACGCCCTGGGTGCAACGCTGCGGTTACCGTGGTGCACACCGGTGTCGACAATATGGCAGCACTCGTTCGAGAGGGTGACGTGGTCGTTGCCGCGGCGGGGGTTGCAGGCTTGGTTTCTCGAGACATGATCAAGCCCGGAGCAGCGGTAGTTGGAGCGGGAACGAGTTGGGAAGGCAAACGGCTGATGAGTGATGTGCAA
>Ga0118677_10013607_pt1 | contig 11659 bp, 10 predicted proteins | sample AliMusrvi5mmetaG_FD_86154 | JGI IMG/M metagenome (GOLD analysis project Ga0118677, IMG submission 86154) | reverse complement strand
TCTGCATTTTTCCAGCCGCACGGCGCAATATAGTGCAACGTAAATAAAAAAAAAAGCGGAATATTCAGAGGTGCTTAATTACGTAAATCCCTTCAAAAAAACAACCAGATAATTTCATAGTATTCATTTATGGGTCAGTGCGTCAATAAGATCAGACTTTGTAAGCAGTTGTAGCTTTCCATCCGACTGACTGATCAATACCCCGGATGCACTTTGCTGCAACTTGTCGGATAGTTCAGAAATTGTAGCTTCAGGCTGGCAGACCGAAAATGGCTGCTCCATAAAACCGACTACCTTTGAGTTCATCGCCTCGTCGTTTTCAATGAGAATGGAAAGAATCTTGTTCTCACTGATACTGCCGATCGGGGCGTTATAAGAAACAATAGGAAGCTGGGACACATCGTTCTGCTTCATCATTTCGAATACTTCAGCAAGGGTATTTTCCGGATAGGCAAAAATCAGATCTCTGCGCACCTTCAACTGCAGAATATCCTCAGCGGTAATTTGTTCAAGTGCTGATTTAGTCTTGCGGTAAAAGCCCCGCTTCCGCATCCATTCATCACTGTACATTTTACTCAGATAATAGCCGCCGAAGTCATTCATTACCACAACAACGCAGTCGTCCTCACCATAACTTGCTCCAGCCTGAAGTGCTGCAGACATAACTGCGCCTGATGCACCTCCTGCAAAAACAGCTTCAGCCCGCAGGAGTTCCCTGCCACAGTTGAATGCATCGTAATCGCTAACCTGAATCACATCATCAATGAGCGCTGGTTCCCAGAAAACTGAAGACTTGCGTGAACCAATTTCCTCAAGTTCAGAAAACACTGCTTTACCAGGGCGCCCCTCTTTAAAAAGACCTGCATACATTGAACCCTGCGATTCAACACCGATAATACGGATAGTGGGATTTTTAGCTTTCAGAAAGCGGCCAAGACCGGAAGCCATTGCAGCGGAAACTATCGGGACAAATACATGGGTAACCTTCCCGTCTGTCTGGTTATAAATTTCGCTGCCGGTAGATTCACTATGAATCTTTATACTGACAGGGTTCTCATACATCCCTGTAAAAAAAGCATTTGGTATACTCTTTACCAGACTTTCAGCTACATTCATGCAGCTGCGCGGTTCTCCCGGCAAGGCCTCTGAGGGGGTTATAACAAGTTCAGCGCCAAGAGCTCTGAGTACTTCCTGCTTCTCCCTCGATATTTTATCCGGGGCAGCCAGAAGCAACTTGTATCCCCTTCTTACACCGGCCATAGCGAGCGCGATCCCGCTGTTTCCACACGTCCAGTCAACAAGGGTCATACCCGGATGAATCAGATTACGCTCTTCAGCATCTGTAATCAGAGCAGAGGCCACACGGTAATAGTGCGAACAAGCAGGGTTTAAGTACTCGAGCTTGGCCATTACCCTGGGGCGAATGTTTCGGGCCATCTGTTTGACGAGAACAAGGGGTGTTTCTGCTGCAAGCCCGAATATATCGTGGTTCGACATGATAGTAGCTGAAAAAATGAGTTAACGTAACAACAGGCAGTGATCACACTCAAAGAAAATATACATTAATTGCTCAATTCACGATAGTGAGGGAATAAGCCCTTTTCATGTTTGAAAATCAGGAACAAAATATGTTTTTTTACAGAAAGTTCCGGATCCAGGGCGACATACCCCTGTAACGACAAAACGGCAACCGCCTTATGGACAAACAAAAACCGGGCTTTTCTGCAAGAGAAATTCCTGCCGAACATATGACAGAAGCCCTTATCTCCATTCAACACCTCACGAGGAATACGCGCCTTATCCGTGACAGGATTGCAGGAAAAGCAAAAATCATGGGCATCGTCAAGGCAAATGCTTACGGCCATAATGTCCACAGAATTGCAGAAGCGCTTGAAGCATCAGGAATCGAAGATTTTGGCGTAGCAAACATCCATGAAGCTATCGAACTTAAAGTCGGCGGAGCTCTTAAAAAACCAGCAAGAATTCTGGCTTTTGCCTCACCACTTCACTCTCATATTGAATTTTACCTGAAATATGGAATCGATATGACTGTTTGCGACATGATGACACTTCAGGCAGCTAATGAAATTGCTGCAAAACATAATAAAACTCTTTCAGTACAGGTAAAAGTCGACACGGGCATGGGACGACTGGGGATGCCTCCGCTTGCAGCCATGGAACTGCTCAGGGAAATTGACCAATCTCCATACATAGAGCTGAAAGGTATCTACACTCACTTTGCCGACAGCACATCATCTGACGGATTCACCGAAAAGCAACTTGAGGCATTTACAACGCTCACATCTGAATACGAGCATGCTTCAGGACGAGATGTGTGCAAACATGCAGCCAACAGTGGAGCAATTCTTTCACGACAGGACTCTTGGCTTGATATGGTCAGGCCTGGGATTTTGCTCTACGGTTATCATCCGGCGAAAAATACAAGTTGCCGTCTTGATGTAAAACCGGTCATGCAGTTTGAGTCAAAAGTCATTTTTATAAAAACAGTACCTGCCGGTACCACGGTGAGTTATAACCGAACCTGGACCGCACCTGAACCACGTCATATTGCAACAATCGCTGCAGGGTATGCTGACGGTTATTTCCGTGCCCTTTCAAACCATGCTACCGTAATGATCAACGGAAATGCTTACCAACAGGTTGGGACAGTCACCATGGACCAGATCATGGTTGACCTCGGCACCGGGCACAATGTTAAAAAAGGAGATACTGCCATTCTCTTTGGATGGGAGGGTGTTTCAGCTAACGACCTTGCCGGAATTGCCGGTACCATCAGTTATGAAACGCTTTGTGCGGTATCGTCCAGGGTAAAGCGTATCTTCGTATAAAATGAGTATATCTGGGGCATTATGAATTTCCTTGAAAAACTGGCCATAAAGCTTAGCCTTACTAAAGCTGAAATTTATCTGGTAACTATTCTTCTGGGATTTCTAATGCTTGGGGTTGTTATGAAAAATATCCGTTCGGTGGAAGAGACTGATATTCTGATAAAAAAAGCTGAAACTGCTCGTTATCGGGAAACGGAAGTTGACAGCCTTATCAAGATTGCCAGCATAGAACAAAAAACAGTCAAAGAAGATGTCCTGCAGGATGTTGAAGCAGAAGAAAAAAACCAGGTTGCTGAAAAGAAGCCTAAACACGTCACATCAGGGAAAAAAATATTTACGGGGACGATCGCTTTCAATAAAGCAACCAATCTGCAACTGCAGAAGATTCCTGGAATCGGTCCGGTTATGGCGAGTCGACTGATAACTTTCAGAACTGAAAAAGGCGGCAGAGTAGCACAATTTCAGGACTTTCTTGAAGTCAAGGGAATAAGTAACAAAAAGCTTGAAGTCCTAATAAAATATTTCACCCTCGAGTAATGAGCGAAAGCCAGATAGCATGCACCATCAACACAACAGAATGCGCAATTGCCCGGATTAAAACATCTGGCATTACCGGATATAGCCTGACGGCATGTACAACCCTTCCATTCGGCCTTGGGGACATCACTTCAGGCAAAGGTAAGCGCATGCTTAACAAACTGGGCCGTTACCTTAAGGAATGGCATAATGAAGACCTTGCACTTTGTATAGACCCAGATATATACTTTCCTCTTCCGGCATACTTTCCAGATGAAGCAAGCGAGGTTGAATGTAAAAAGTACTGTAACATTGAAGCCGGATACTTTTTAACCCACCCTGAAAAATACGGGTGCGACCTTACCAGTTATTGCGACAACACCAGCGGTGAATCGGAAGAAAAACGACTTCTGCTTTTTTATCCGGACGAACAATGCAAAAAAGTCGCAGAGCATTTTTCAAAAAATCACCGTATAGTATTCAGCGGCTCTCCACAACGTCCTCTTGTTTTCCTGTCGAAATATACAGGGGACTCTCAAGTGATCCTTGAGCTTGAAAACGACTATGTCCTCTTGACGATATCGAGAAATGGACGAATCGAAAAATTTACTTGCCATCAGGTGAAAAGCAGGGAAGAAAGGGAATACTTCGCCATAAAAGTACTCTCCGACAATCCCTTCGGCTGCGAAACAGACCTCCAGATTACCGGTATAAAGGCAGACAACGTTATGATGGCACTAATAGGGAAAGAAACTTCGATCAATCTGACGAGACTTAATATTCCACAATCAATAATGATCAGTAACCTGGAAAAATATTCCGTTTCTTCAGCTTCAGTTGTAAAAGCCATAAGCACTGCGCTTATGGCTCTTTCTGAAAAAAGGGAAACTATAGCCTTTTCGCATTGACAACCTCGGCGATCTGAACCGCATTGGTTGCAGCTCCTTTTCTAAGGTTGTCGGCAACAATCCACATGTTCAGAGTCTGCGGATGCCAGTAATCACGACGAATCCTTCCTACAAAAACTTCATCACGTTCATAAGAAGTCAACGGCATAGGGTAGATGCGCGCTGAAGGATCGTCCTGCAGAATAATCCCTGATGAACAGCCCAGAAGTTCACGCACCTCATCGATGTCAAACTCCCGTGCAAGCTCTATGTTAAGAGATTCTCCGTGACCGCCATAAACCGGGATACGTACGGTAGTTGGAGAGATGCTGATGGAATCATCGCCCATGATCTTTCGCGTTTCATTCACCATTTTCATCTCTTCCTTGGTATAGCCATTGTCCGTGAACATATCAATCTGCGGAACAGCATTGAAAGCTATCTGATGAAAATGAGTAAACTCATCCTGAGTCTCACCGGCAAGTTCACTTTCAAGAGCATCGCGACCAATCTTCCCTTTGCCCGTTACAGATTGATAGGTTGAAACGACTACCCTTTTTACGCCAAACCTGTCATGAAGAGGCTTGAGAACAACGACCATCTGAATTGTTGAACAGTTCGGATTGGCGATAATAGGTTCGGGGGTACCGTCCACCTTGAAAATATCACCCGGGTTAACCTCAGGAACAACAAGAGGCACATCAGGATCCATACGAAAAGCAGACGAATTGTCGATAACAACTGCACCTTCCGAAGCTGCAACAGCAGCCCACTCTTTACTTGCTGTAGCGCCTGCTGAAAAAAGCGCTATATCAACACCGCGGAACGCTTCTCTTGAAGGTACCTGAATAATAAAATCACGACCTTTGAACCGTACAATCTGTCCGGCACTTCTGGGTGATGCAAGTGGAACAATGTCGCTTACAGGAAAATTTCTTTCTTCCAGAACCTTGAGCATCGTCCGTCCTACCAGACCGGTTGCACCAAACACCGCCACTCGACAGCGAAAATCCGAGCTACTCATAAAATATTATATATTTATTACTTAATAATTTAATTGAAGTCTATCAGAATGATCATTGAGGTATTCCGCATTATCTCGGATTGTACCCTCTCTTGCATATCCTTCACACTCCTCACGGTACGAAAGAAGAATATCGATAACCTGCTCCCATCCGTCCTCGCGCACGAGTCTGTTGCGTACCCGCGACACCATCGGGAGACCTTTCAAGTAGGTGGCATAATGACGACGCATTTCCAGCGTTCCATACTTTTCACCCTTGAACTGCACAGAAAGCTTTAAATGCTCAACCGCTGCATGTATCCTTTCGCGAAAATCCGGTAACGGCATCGGTTTACCTGTTTTTATCAATTGCTTTGCACGCTCAAAGATAAAAGGATTTCCAATCGAGCCGCGACCTATCATCACTCCGTCCGCTCCAGTCTCGGCAAACATGGCAACAGCATCTTCATCCGTCCATATATCGCCATTGGCTATAATCGGAATTTTGGCGTGCTGCTTCACCTCACGGATCCAGTTCCAGTCTGCCCGGCCCTTATACATTTCGCTCCTGGTACGTCCATGCAGGGCAAGAGCCTGAACACCAGCATCCTCAAGGCGATGCAGCACCTCAATAATATTGATCGACTCGCGGTCCCAGCCGATTCTTGTTTTGGCTGTTACCGGAATACTTACGGCACGGACAACAGCTTCCGCTATGCTTGCCATCTTTTCAGGCTCCCTGAGCAATGCTGCACCAGCACCTTTGCCGGCAACTTTTTTAGTAGGACAGCCAAAATTGATATCAAGGTAATCAGGGCTATACTCTTCGGCTATTACAGCTGCCTCAATCATCGACTCGACACTGCTGCCGAAAATCTGTATGGCCAGCGGTCTTTCGATAGCATCTGCCGTCAGCTTACGAACAGACTTTTCAACACCCCTGCGCAGAGCTTCAGCGCTTATAAACTCCGTATAGACAATGTCAGCGCCATGCTGCTTGCACAGTTGCCTGAAAGCCCTGTCAGTTACATCTTCCATCGGGGCAAGTATAACAGGACGATCAATATCAATGGTTCCGATTTTCATACCTACCCGTTAATAATCTCCGCAGGACTTGACATCAATTCCTTAACCTGTGCATGAATTTTTGCATACATTGCAGGATCCTCACGCAAAGCCTTTTTGACGGTTTCGCGTCCCTGACCCAGTTTATCCTGACCATAACTGAACCATGACCCCGCTTTTTTCACAACACCAAACTCAACGGCCAGATCGATCAGTTCTCCGATAGCAGATATACCTTCGCCATAAAGAATATCAAACTCGGCAATCTTGAAAGGAGGAGCTACCTTGTTTTTAACAACCTTAACCCTGGTACGGTTCCCGGTGCTTTCGTCACCATCCTTGATCTGAGCGATTTTACGGATATCAAGGCGTACTGATGCATAAAATTTCAACGCCTTACCGCCAGTTGTCGTTTCTGGACTGCCGTACATTACCCCGATTTTATCACGAAGCTGGTTGATAAAAATACAGACACAGCTCGATTTGGAAATTGCACCGGTGAGCTTGCGCAGAGCCTGGCTCATGAGTCGGGCCTGAAGACCCATGACACTGTCACCCATTTCACCCTCAAGCTCAGCCTGAGGAACCAGAGCCGCTACTGAATCGACAACTACAACATCAATGGCATTACTCCTGACAAGCGTTTCAACAATTGAAAGGGCCTGTTCACCGGATTCCGGCTGACTGATAAGCAGTGCATTGATATCAACGCCGAGTTTTCTTGCATAAGAAGGATCAAAGGCATGCTCTGCATCTACTATAGCAGCAATGCCTCCCTCTTTCTGAGCCTCAGCAATAACATGCAAAGCGAGCGTTGTTTTTCCTGACGATTCAGGACCAAATATTTCGGTTACACGGCCACGAGGCAAGCCACCCACTCCGAGTGCAAAATCGAGCGCCATGGAACCGGTAGATATTGAGAGTACCTTCATCACTGCTGAATCGTCTCCCAGACGCATGATAGCTCCTTTACCGAACTGTTTTTCAAGAGCTTCAACGGCGAGGTTCAATTGTTTGAGCTTTGCGGGATCAACACCGACAACCTTCTGCTCTGTTTTTAATGTATCCATAGAACAAGCGTGATAATATTTGAGAAAGAAAATCCTTCAGGTTATAACGGTTTTAAGCGTTTCAGAAAGTTCGCGATAACTCAAGTTCAGTTCCTGCAATGAACGGGTATTGCTATAAGCAAGAAGCCTTGAAGCAATGCGTATGCTTTCCATACTTATAAATGATGGAGTTTGCGCTAGTGTCGACCAGAGTTCACCGCCAATTCCGGCAAGCAAACCAAGTGAATGGGGTACCATAAGTGCAGGTCTTATGGGATTACCTGCAAGGTTTCCAATACTATTAAAAAGCTCACGGAACGACAGATTATGACCAACAACAATATAACGTTCTCCGGGACGTCCCTTTTCCCATGCAGCAATATGTGCATCAACCACATCACGGATATCGACAAAGCCGGTACTGCCTGAAGGAAAGAGAGGTAGCTTTCCCTGATAGATCAGGCGGAGTACCTCATTCGATGAACTGACCGAGGCAGGATTTTCCGGGCAAACACCAATTACAACACCGGGATTGACCATTACAACATCAAGCCCCTCTGCTACACCACGCAATCCTTCGAGTTCAGCCAGATGCTTGGACTCCATATAACCGTTCCTGCGTTGCCACTCTTGAAAGGAAGTGGTTTCACTTGCAGGTGATCCATCTTCAGTAGCCCCTATAGCAGCAATGGAACTGGTTACAACAAGTTTTTGAACATTGTTGAAAAGGCATGCATTGACAACGTTTCTTGTGCCTAGAACATTGGTATCATAGAGTGCGTTACGAAAATTTCTGGAATAGGCAATCAATCCTGCACAATGAAAAACTGTATCCGCACCCTTGAACGCTTCCATAAGTGCAAGAGAATCCAAAAGGTCAGCCTTTATGATTTCTACAGGTAAACTTTCAAGAAATGAACAGTCAGAGCTTTTCCTTACAATCACCCTTAAGCTTACCTCTCCTGTAAATTTTGAAAGAAGCGCAAGAAGCAGCTGGGATCCTATATATCCGGTAGCACCGGTTATGACAATAGATGATTTGGACATTAAACGCTGAATATTTCCGCTTTTTCTGTATTAAATACTTATGGCAATGGCCGTATTTTTTTCTTTTTTGAGATAAAATACCCGTCTGTTATTAATCACTGTGAAAAACTAAATTAGGCATAGTAGCGTATAAATGACGTCAAAGTCTCACTGTTTATAAAAATAAGAATTAAAACTACATTGCATTCAATTCCTGTCACAAGCATTAGAAAATTATCCAGTAATGTCAAAAGAAAATTTACGGCGCACTGCAACTCCCGCTTCAGAAGTGTCGGTTCATCAGGATAAGCTGGCTAACGGTTTGAGAATTGTTACCGATCCAGTGCCTTATGTACAAAGCATTACACTGGGAATTCAGATTGATGCCGGCTCGCGTGATGACCCCGGGGAGTCACCGGGATTGGCACATTTTATTGAACATGATGTTTTCAAAGGGACTCGACGGCGATCGTCCAGGCGGTACCGGAGGACGGTCGGAGCGGGGCACCGAGCGCGGCAGGTGCGGCGGGCGAGCCTTCAGGGGGCGGAGCCGGACGGACGCGGTGGAAGGACGCGACGAGCGCTTCGGAGAGGCGCTCCAGCGCGGTGCGTCGTAGGGCGTTGACGGCGGAGACGGGCAGCGTCGGCGGGGCGAGCATCTCGAACGCCTCGAGCCGGAACGGGGTCCCACCCGTCCGGGCGAGCTGGTCGCGCAGTCGGACCTCGTCGAGGGCCGGGACGGAGCCGTCGCGCGGCGTCTCCTCGGCGGCGCTCGCCGCCAGACCGTCGGAAGGGCCTTCGACGATCCGCACGTCGAGGCGCAGGCACCCGGTTCCCTCGTCCCGCGAGAAGACGCCGGCGACCGGGATCCGCCTGCGCTCGGCCGAACGGGCCTCGCGCTCGAAAACGACGTCATTCATGCGGTGGACGGGGTCGCCCTCGCGGAACGTGCGCAGGACGTCGGGGTGGAACCCCTTGACGGTCAGCAGTCGCACGCCGGGTCCGCCCGGTGTCGCGACGGACGGCGTGCACGGCGCGCTCGCGCGCTCCTCCCCGGTGTCGGCGTCGCGGACCGAGAGGAGGTCGCCCGGTCCGGGGAGCGGGACGCCGGCCGGCGCAAGAAGGATCTCGAGGACGCCGGCTCCGGAAACGACGCGGCGGACCGTGCCGAGGCGCACGCCGTGGCTGCCGGCGGACGCGCCGGCCATCATCGCGGGGCCCTTGGCTCCGCGCAGGTAGTCGTCCGTGAAGCCGCCGCCGCGGTTGAACGCGAGCAGCAGGCGGCGCAGGTCCTCGTCGGCCTCCGCCGGCGTCGCCCGCCCCTCGACGATGCCCTTTTCCGCGATCGCGTCGAGGCGCCGCCGGAAGACCCCGACCACTTGTCCCACGTAGTCGGCGGACCGCATGCGTCCTTCGATTTTGAGGGCGGTCACGCCCGACGCGACGAGTTCCGGAAGCAGCGGCAGCGCCGAGAGGTCGCGCGGACTGAGCATCGGCTTCGCCGCCGGTGCGGCTCCGCTCCCCTTCCACTCCAGCGAGTATCCCAGTCGGCAGGGCTGCGCGCATTCGCCGCGGTTTCCGCTGCGGCCGCCGATCAGCGAGCTCATGCGGCATTGTCCCGAATAGCAGTAGCAGAGCGCGCCGTGCACGAAGACCTCGGTCTCGGCGCCGATCACCTCGGCCGTGCGCGACAGGTCGGCGATTTCCGGCACGGACAGCTCCCGCGGGAGGATGATCCGGGAGAATCCGAGCGCATGCGCGGCGCGGAGTCCGGCGGCGTCGAAGACGGTCGCCTGGGTGCTCGCATGCAGCGGAAGGTCCGGGAGCGAGGTCCGGAGGCGGCGGGCGAGCCCCAGGTCCTGGACGATCGCGGCCTCGACGCCCGCTTCGTACGCCTGGGCGGCCAGTTCGACCGCAGCGTCCAGCTCCTCGTCGTGGAGCAGCGTGTTGAGCGCGAGGTAGGGGCGCACGCCGTGCCGACGCGCGAAGTCGACCGCGGAGCGGAGGGCCTCGGCGTCGAAATTGCCGGCGCGGGCGCGCGCGCTGAAACTCCGGGCGCCGAAATAGACCGCGTCGGCGCCGTTGCGGACGGCTGCCTCGAGCGAGGCGCGGTCCCCGGCGGGGGCGAGCAGTTCGGGAATGCGCGTCCGCCCGCTCATGCCTCCGGATCCCGTTCCGGTTCGGCGTCGTACATCGGCATCGCGTCCAGGAAGGTCGCCTGCGTGCGTCGGGCGGGTTCGGCGCCGGCCGCGCGGTCGCTCCGGGCGGTCACGCGCTCCATGCGCTCGACCTGAGCGCGCAGTCGGTTCATCTCCGCGACGGCGGCGTCCGCGCGCTCCTTGAACCGGAGCATCTCGGTGCGCGCTTCGGCGATCCGGCTCTCCGCCTCGGCCAGGCGCCCTTCGAGCACCTCGACCTGCATCTCGAGCCGCAGACTCTCGTCGACGGAGTTGACGAGGCCGAGGACGAGGGCGGACGGCTGATTGAGGGACGTGTTCGACTGGAGGATCCGCCGGACGAGCTGGTCGGCCTGCGTCGCGACACGGCGCGCGTAGGCCTCGTCGTCGCCCGTGACCAGCGAATACTGGCCGGCGCCGATACGGATCTCGATCTTGCGGGGGGATGCGGGAGCGGGCATGGAAATCGCCTCCTTGCGGGTCCGGTCGTCGTCCACGCGAAGGCTCCCGGACCTGCCCTGATTATAGCGTCCGGTCCATCCGCCGCATAGGGCGGCGCGGGGACGAAGAAGAAGGGCCCCCGTCCGGCGACGGAAGCCCTTCGTGCGGGATGGCCCGAAGCGTTCCGGACGGAACCGGCCTAGGCGAATCTCTTCTTGAGCGCTGCGAGCTGCGCGGCCATCTCCTTGGGGAGACGGTCGAACTTCGCGAAGTGCTCCTCGATGCCCTTGATCTCATCGGCCCAGACGGCCGGGTCGATGGACAGGATGCCCTCCAGGTCTTCCTTCGTGAAGCCCTCGAGGCCGGTCAGGTCGATGTCCTCGGCCTTGGGCATGTAGCCGATCGGCGTGGACACGGCGTCGACCTTGCCGTCGCAGCGGTCGAGGACCCACTGGAGGACGCGGAAGTTCTCGCCGTAGCCGGGCCAGATGAACTTGCCGGCTTCGTTGGTGCGGAACCAGTTGACGTTGAAGATCTTCGGCGGGTTCTTGATCTTCTTGCCCATGGCGATCCAGTGCGCGAAATAGTCGCCCATGTTGTAGCCGCAGAATGGCAGCATGGCCATCGGGTCGCGGCGCACCACGCC
>Ga0118677_10013606_pt1 | contig 11659 bp, 8 predicted proteins | sample AliMusrvi5mmetaG_FD_86154 | JGI IMG/M metagenome (GOLD analysis project Ga0118677, IMG submission 86154) | reverse complement strand
TCTTTAAATTAATAAATAGTTGTAAGTTATTTTAAACGTTCCAGAATAGGAACATATTCCTGTTTGGGATAAACCCCTTTATAGGCTGGCCGGATTATTCGTTTAGAAGAAGAGGTAAGTTCCTCAATACGATGGGTACACCATCCGGAAACTCTTGCCATTGCAAATAAAGGAGTAAATAATTCTTTGGGAATACCAATACACGAATAAACAAATCCAGAATAAAAATCAACGTTGATACACACCTTTGAATCTGGGTCGTGCCCTTTAAAGTCAGCAAAAACTTTAGGAGCCAGTTTTTCTACCAGTTCATAAAGCTCGAATTCTGCTATTCTGTCTTTTTCAATAGCCAGATCTCTGGCTCTTTCTCTTAGAAGAATAGCCCTTGGATCGGATACCGTATAAACGGCATGACCTATACCATATATTTTACCACTGTAATCATTGGCTTTCTTATTAAGAATTTTCAGGATGTAGGCTTCAACTTCCTTTTCATTTTTCCAGTCAGACAAATTACGTGTCATATCATCCATCATTTCAAGAACTCTCAGGTTCGCACCACCATGTAAGGGGCCTTTAATAGAGCCAATAGCAGCTGTAATCGAAGAATATATATCTGTTTCCGATGAGCTTGTTACACGCATGGTAAAAGTCGAATTATTTCCACCACCATGCTCTGCATGCAATACCAATGCAAGATCAAGAAGGTCGGCTTCTAATTTTGTATATCTCGAATCCCCACCTTTTACCAGATAAAGGAAGTTTTCAGCGGTGCTCATCACTGAACTCGGATGCCTGATAGATAAGGTTTTGCCTTGGTAGGCATGGCTCATCGCCTGATAAGAATAAGCTATTATTGTAGGGAACTTAGCGATGATATTTAACGACTGTTCTATCATATTTTTAACAGAAATATCGTCAGGTCTGGCATCTAAAGTATAAAGTCCGAGAATTGAACGCGCCAGCATATTCAAAACATCTCTTCCTTTCATTGTTAAAATCATGTTTTTAGTGAAAGAATCTGGTAATCTTCTCAATTGAGTCATGTGAACAGTAAAGTTAAACAACTCTTCTTTGGAAGGGAGTTTGCCGGTAAGCAGTAAAAACACTGTTTCATCAAATCCATGACGTTCATCAGCCTTGAACCCATTGGCAAGATCTTCTATATCAATACCCCTGTATATCAGCCTTCCCGGAACTGGAAGCACTTTATCGCCTTCTTTTTTATAACCTATAACATCTCCAATATTTGTTAACCCTGCTAAAACCCCTGTTTTATCTTTATTTCGCAAGCCTCTCTTTACATCGAATTTCTCATAATAATCGTTGCTGATGAAGCAGGCTTTTTTAACAGATTCTTCTAAACCTGAAATATAGTTTTTTGTTTCCATATATTTATTTTTAATTTTTTAAGACTACATATTTGAGATGATAGCATCAGCGAACTCTGATGTTTTTAGTAACGTTGCGCCTTCCATTAAACGATGGAAATCGTATGTTACCCTCTTCTGCTGAATTGTTTTTTCCATGGCATTATTTATCAGATCAGCAACGTCGAGCCATCCCAGGTACTCAAACATCAAAGCGCCCGACAAAATAACTGAACCCGGATTTACTTTATCAAGTCCTGCATATTTGGGAGCTGTACCATGAGTGGCTTCAAAAATGGCATGACCGCTCTCATAATTAATATTTGCGCCAGGAGCTATTCCAATGCCTCCAACAATGGCGGCTAAAGCATCCGAGATATAATCTCCGTTAAGATTTAATGTGGCAATTACAGAATATTCTGATGGTCGGGTAAGTATTTGTTGAAGAAAAGCGTCTGCTATAACGTCTTTAATCAATACCTTGCCTGAATTTTCTGCCTCTTTCTGAGCACTTATAGCTGCATCTTCTCCTTTTTCTTTTAATATCTTATTATATTGTTGCCAGGTAAAAACTTCTTTTTCAAATTCCCTTTCGGCAAGCTCATAGCCCCATCTCATAAAGGCACCTTCTGTAAACTTCATGATATTTCCTTTATGTACTAAAGTCACTGAAGGCAATCCTTTTTTAATGGCATATTTAATGGCCTGTCTGATAATTCTTTCTGAACCTTCTTTAGAAACAGGTTTTATGCCTATTGATGATGTAAGGGGAAACCGTATAGATTTTACTTTCATTTCATCTATCAGGAAGCGTTTAACTTTTTCAGCTTCAGGGCTACCATTCATAAATTCTATACCGGCATAAATATCTTCTGTATTTTCTCTGAAGATTATCATGTTCACTTTTTCAGGATGTTTTACCGGGCTGGGAACACCATTGTAATAACGAACTGGACGAAAGCAGGTATAAAGATCAAGCTCCTGTCTTAAAGCAACATTTAAAGAGCGCATCCCGCCCCCGACAGGTGTCGTTAAAGGACCTTTTATACCCACCAGACATTTTTTAAAATCTGCTAACGTGTCTTCGGGAAGCCATTTACCGGTGTTATTAAAAGCTTTTTCTCCGGCAAGGACCTCTTTCCAGAATATTTTTTTCTCTCCATGATATACTTTATCAACAGCAGCATTAAATACACGAATGGATGCTTTCCAAATATCAACACCTATTCCATCTCCTTCTATAAAAGGAATAATAGGGAAATTGGGAATTATTAACTTGCCATTTTTAATTGTTATTTTCTCAACTGTCATCATAATATACTTTTTCTTTTAATTTAGTGTTTTATCAATAGGGAAGTTAACGCCCACTCTTTCTCCTTCTTTTATTAATTCATCAATAGTAGGTTTTATAAGAGGAACACCATGAGCACTGTTAAATTCTGCAAATTTAAATTCCTTCTCACCGGCAACAAGTATTTCGTCGTGATCTATAGCTAAAGGAGAATTCTTCAATATAGTAATCATATCATCCATCTGCATTTTAAAATCTATCAAAGGCCTGAATGCTTCTATATTAATGGCCATAAAGAAGTGAGAAACACCCGTGGGCTTTGGGCTTGAAGGAGAGCCTACATTGGTGAGATAATTTCCGCCGGATAGAGTAGAGCATAATATTTCGACCAATAAAGCCAGGCCATAGCCTTTATATCCTGCCGTAATATCCATTCCTCCCAAAGGCAACAAAGCACCATGTCCGCCTGGTTTTATCTTAGTAGGGTCATCGGTAACAAGTCCGCTTTCATCTATTCCCCATCCTAATGGAATTTTTTCATTCTTCTTATCATATATCTGGATCTTACCATAAGCTACAGCGCTTGTAGCCATATCCAGCACAAAAGGATATTCCTTGTTGGAAGGTGCTGAAACACTTATAGGATTTGTTCCTACTATAGCTGTTTTTCCATACGTTGGCACTACCAATGGTTGGGAATTCGTCATACAGACGCCTATCATTCCATGCTCAAGAGCCATCATTGAATAAAAGCCGGCAATGCCGAAATGATTGCTGTTATTTACAGTAATAGCACCTATTCCAGTTAGCCTGGCTTTTTCTATAGCCATTTGCATGGCCTTGTAAGAAACCACCTGACCACAACCGTTACCGCCATCAATGAGGGCTGTTGTTGATGATTCAGAGATAATTTTATACGGTGTCGTCGGGTCAATGAAGTTCTTGCTTATCCTGCTTCCATAATAAGAGCCTAAGCGTGATAAACCATGAGATTCAACGCCACGCATATCAGCTGATATAAGCACCTCTCCAACAATTTTGGCGTCTTTTTCAGACACACCTAATTTAGACATGTAGTTAATAACAAATGTCATTAAATCTTCCTTTTTAAATCTTAATTCATTTTCCATGATTGCTTATAGTTTTAGTTATTACTATTTATTATTTAATATTTTCCTCTTATGTAACTTAATTTATATTCAACCCTTTCCGGGTTGTTCTCATGTTTTCATTTTTGTACCTCAGGTTTCACCTGAGGCTATTAATATTAAATCCTTTCAGGATTTTTACAATGAATTTTCTTTTTAATACTATTTGCTATTTACTATTTGCTATTATTTGATTTCCTGATCAAATTAAGGGCACTTCCCGCCCTGAACCATTCTATTTGTGCTTCATTATATGTATGGTTAACTATTATTTCATCCGAGGTGCCATTGGTATGATATAAGAGGGCTGTAAACGGCTTGCCGGGGGTAAATTTCTCCAATCCCAGAATACTGATTTTATCTCCTTCCAGAATCTTATCGTAATCTTCTTTATCAGAAAAGGTAAGTGCAAGAATACCTTGTTTTTTAAGGTTGGTCTCATGTATCCGTGCAAATGATTTAACAATAATAGCTTTTACATTAAGAAAACGAGGTTCCATCGCAGCATGTTCACGCGAAGAACCTTCCCCGAAGTTCTCTTCTCCTATAACTATTGAACCTGAATCAATGGATTTATAAGATCTGGCCACCTGAGGCACTGTATCATATGTGTTAGTTATCTGATTAAGGATAACATTAGTTTTATTATTAAAATAGTTTACAGCCCCAATCATATAATTATTTGATATATTCTCGAGATGTCCTCTGTATTTAAGCCATGGCCCTGCCATTGAGATATGATCTGTAGTGCATTTGCCTTTAGCTTTAATAAGAAGCGGAAGCTTGGTAAAATCATCGCCATTCCATTCTTTAAATGACGCAAGATATTGCAATCTGTCTGATTTTGAATCAATGATGACATCAACAGCAGACCCATCATCAACAGGTTTCTGATAACCATTATCTACCTTACCAAAACCCTGTGGGGGCAAATCATATCCTTTGGGTTCTTCTAACATGAATTCAACCCCATCTGCATTTTTTAATTTATCTGTTAACGGATTAAACGTAAGGTCTCCTGCAATGGCCATAGCCGTAACAATTTCTGGTGATGCAACAAAAGCATGGGTGTTGGGGTTTCCATCTGCACGTTTTGCAAAATTCCTGTTAAAGGAGTGAATGATGGTATTCGCATGGCCTTTCTCACAATCTTCCCTGTTCCATTGACCAATACAAGATCCACATGCATTGGCAAATATCTTCCCTCCAATTTTATTAAAGATGTCAAAGTAACCATCGCGTTCACAAATGGAACGTATCTGTTCTGAGCCGGGAGTAATGGTAAATTTCGCCTTTGCAATAAGCTTCTTTTCAACAGCATCTTTAATAACAGAAGCAGCTCTGGAAATATCTTCATAAGAGGAATTGGTACAAGAGCCTATTAATCCGACTTCAATTTTTAAAGGCCATCCGTTTTTAAAGGCCACATCTTTCATCTTAGATATTGGCGTTGCCAGATCAGGCGTAAAAGGGCCATTGATATAGGGTTCCATTTCCGATAAATTTATTTCTATTACCTGGTCGTAGAATTTGCCCGGGTTATCATATACCTCCCTGTCTGCTATTAAATTAGCTTTATTTTTCGCTGCAAGGGCGGCCACTTCTTCTCTTCCTGTGGCTATAAGATACTTCTCCATCGGTTCATCATAGGCAAATATTGAACAGGTGGCACCGATTTCAGCCCCCATATTGCATATTGTTGCTTTACCTGTGCATGATAATGTTGCGGCACCTTCACCAAAATATTCAACAATACTTCCGGTGCCTCCTTTAACTGTCAACATACCGGCTATTTTCAGTATAATATCTTTGGCAGATGCCCAACCATTAAGTTTTCCATTTAATTTAATGCCTATAAGCTTAGGTAATTTTAGCTCCCAACCCATGCCTGACATTACATCAACCACATCAGCACCGCCAACACCCACAGCTATCATGCCCAGACCTCCCGCTGTAGGCGTGTGTGAGTCGCTGCCTATCATCATCCCTCCCGGGAAAGCGTAGTTTTCAAGAACTATCTGATGTATGATCCCTGCTCCGGGTTTCCAAAAACCTATACAGTACTTGTTACACATTGAACTCAGAAAGTCATAAACTTCTTTATTGGTCATTTGGGCTGCCTTCAAATCTTCAAAATGCCCTGACTCAGCAATAATCAAATGATCGCAATGAACAGATGCCGGTACTGCCGATGTCTTTTTACCTGCCATCATAAACTGTAACAAAGCCATTTGTGCAGTAGCATCCTGCATGGCTACCCTGTCTGGATTAAAATCAACGTAATCTGTACCTCTCCGTAATGATACTTGTGAACTGATGTCGCGAATATGGCTGTAAAGTATCTTTTCGCTCAGTGTTAAAGGATGATTCACAATTCGCCTCAAATTTATTATCTTTGACGAAAATTCATCATAAAATTTCTTAATCATTTCCAAGTCGTACATCATAATCTGTTTTTTAAAAGAATAAAAGTATTTTCAAAACCGTATGAATAAATTAAACAGGAATTGTAATACCTAAATACAAAGATACGCATTCTTTGTCAAAACATAACCATATCAGAGCCTAAATATTGGCAAAAAATAGTTGATGTTTACTCGTTTTTTATTGACTAATATCAACAGGTTAAAACGAATATGAAAAATTAAGAGGGAATAAAAATATATACTAAATTTGCAAATACGTCAATTCCTTTTAAAATTGGGTTTTTCTCGGTTTGTTATATATATTAATGGAATAAAATGAAAATATTGATAATTGAGGATGAGAAAATGCTTACAGATTCTGTTGTTGAATATCTTGTGGGAGAGGGTCATATTTGTGAACCTGTGTATTGTTATGATGATGCCATTGAGAAAATTGAATTATACGCTTATGATTGTATTGTCGTTGATATAAATTTGCCCGATGGCAGTGGACTTGACATTATAAGACAAGTAAAAAGGACATCTAAATCAATGGGCATAATTATTATTTCTGCCCGTAACTCACTGGAAAACAGAATTGAAGGACTCGAAATAGGGGCCGATAATTATCTTACAAAACCTTTTCATCTGGCAGAACTCAATGCACATTTAAAATCGATAAACAGAAGAATAAACTTCAATGGCAATGAACAGATCGTTATTAATGAGATAAAAATATTGCCCGGAGAACATGCTGTTTATGTTAATAATAAAGAAGTTAAACTCACGAAAAAGGAATATGAACTGCTTGTTTTTTTTGCTGCCAACAAAAACAAGGTAATCACCAAATCGGGTCTGGCAGAGCATTTATGGGGCGATTATATGGATATGGCCGATTCATTTGATTTTTTATATACCCATATTAAAAACCTCAGGAATAAGCTTTTGAAAGAAGGCTGCGCCGATTATATTAAAACAGTTTATGGCGTTGGCTATAAGTTTGACTTGAGTTAAGATGAATTTAAAATACAAACTAATTTTAAATAAAAATAAAATATCCAATAATGAATATCCAATTTCCAATGTCCAAGTCTTAGTTCATCATTCGATATTGGATGTTTGATATTCGAAATTAATTTTTTAAGAAAAATTACATTTAAGATAACGCTAATGAAGTTACTGACCAAAACAAGTCTGAATTACCTATCTGTTACATTGTTTGTATTTATGTTCGGCACCATTGCCTTTTATTTTTTATTGCGACATCAGGTTAATCAGAATATTAATCTGGAGCTGGAAAAGAGGAAGAACAGTATTGTCAACCAACTTCTTTCGGCACATTCTTCCGTTTACACCCCTTCAAATCAGAATGAAAAGGTTATTATCTTACCCCTGAAAGAAGTAAAAACACCCCGTTTTAATTTCTTCGATACTATTTTTTATGTAAACAACGAGAGTAAATATGTCCCTTTCAGACAATTGGGTTTTAAGGCTAAATTTAACAATAATGAATATTACATACAGATTTTCAAATCGTTGGAAGAAACAGATAATCTTATAGTGCGAATATTCATGATAATGACCATCCTTGTCTTTCTCATTATTGCTGCTTTGCTGATAACTGTACGGCTAACCTCCCTGCGCGCCTGGAATGTTTTTTATGATACCATTAAGAAAATCAATAATTATGATATTAATTTACATAATGAATTTTCGCTTAAACAGTCAGATATTAAAGAGTTCGATGACCTCAACAGGGTTTTGATAGCCATGACCGAAAGGATAAAAAAAGATTATTCCAACATGAAGGAGTACACCGAAAACGCTTCCCATGAGATACAAACGCCACTGGCCATCATTAATATGAAAATGGAAATGCTGCTCCAGTCAGAAACCCTTAACGAGAACCAGTTGAAAGCTGTTATTGATGCCTACGAAGCATCGAACAGACTTTCCAAACTCAACAAGACATTGCTGCTTCTGGCAAAAATAGAAAACAGGCAATTCCCTGAATCAAAGCCAATAAATCCTCAGGCACTTATCGACAGCCAGCTTGAAAGCCTTGAAGATCTGATTGCATCGAAGAAAATTTCTGTGGAAAGAAATTTTGAGCCTGGTGTTTCACTCACTATGAATCCTTATCTGGCAGATATTCTTTTTGCCAACCTCATTAAAAATGCCATCAGGCACAATCTGACAGGTGGAGAATTAATTATCCGGATTACAACTGATTTTATAAGCATCTCTAATTCTGGGACAGAACTAAAAATTGACAAAACATCCCTTTTCCAAAGATTTCACAAACAATCTTCTTCCCCCGAATCATTAGGTCTTGGCTTAGCCATTGTACAGAAAATCTGTGAGGTGTATGGTTATAAAGTGAGTTATGCCTATGAAAATAACCGGCATCATTTCAGGGTTGATATGGGGGGATGAAGGGGTAATAAATAATATTTAAAACCACAATTCAAATTCCTAATTTTTAAAAAAGCAAATACCCAATCCCAATATGGAAACCCCATAAAGTATGATTCATATTCCTTAAATGAATGTCGTATTTAATTTGGTCCGGGGTTGACAAGCCATCTGGTTTAGATAAATTATCTATAACATAACCTAAGCGATATCCCAGCTGGAACCCATAACTCAGATTAACTCTGTCGAAAAGTACAGCGCTTTGCCCGAATGTAAGACTAAAAACAACGTTGCCTATATCACCGGTTTTGATGGATTTTACATTCTGCGCCCAGGCCGTCATGTCGTTATAATCATCTATTGCAATAGTATAAGCAGATTTGTAGTAGATCATCTCATAGCGCAAAAAACGTCCTATCGGAGTCAGGCCATCATCAGAAAAAACACTTGCCCCAAGCGAAATTCCCTTATTATTCATCGTTCCCACGCCATCCATGCTGTTGAAGGAACTTTTGCAGAAATAATAGGATGCACCAACAGAAACATTCCTGAATGCCACATACTCAATCCCTGCACTTTTTCTTATCGAAAAGGGATGGGCAGAAATCTCGAAACTTTCGGGAATATATATATTCGTATAGGTGTCGAATTTTGCCATTAAACGCTTTCCCATATAGCCCGAAACCTGAGCCTTCGTAATACCGGAAAACAGCAAAACAGCAAAAATAATAAATATAACAGTTCTTAGTTTCATTTTTTAGTTTTTCTGAATGTGTTAAAACTATCATATAACCTTATGTTCACATGATCTCTCCTTGTGTTAAAATTAAAAAACTGACGCTTTGAATACAGTATATTGCCGGTTTCTAAGTCTGCAAGGGTATTCATGTAAACAGAGGTATACGACGGGTTAAATGCCATATATAATGTGTAAGGTATAGGGATGATAATCAACGAAGTAACAAACAAATCCATAAATTCAGCAAAAGATTTTTTTCTTACTATACTGGCAAATGCAATGAGATCTATATATTTTGTGTTGTACTTGTTTTTTATCTCTTTCATATATTGGTACTGATATAAAGGCATGCTGAAGTTTCCGTTAAGCGCATAAAATTCATCCAGCCAGTCAGAAATCAGACAAAATTCGTTATATTGGTTTACATCTCCCTGAGAGAAATTTTGTGACGTTATAAAGCGGGTTTTCATTTTAAGTTTATCTGCAATATTTCGGGCTTTGTTGGTGATGTCTGTTTCTTTTTCCATCGAAGTCATTATCCTGAAAGTATTCTTCTTCCTTTCATCAAGTTTTATAAAATAAGGATTAAAGACCAGAATGGTGTCAATTTCAAGCCGTTTCAATTTAAAGATATTATTTTGAGAAATATTTATATCGTCCTGAGATTCAACGACTTTAACGCTATTGAAAAATTTGGAAAATGAGGCATCGCCAACTATATCCTTCAGAGCGTATGCCAGATATTCTTTGTCATCAGAAAATTTTTTAGAGACTGTTTTTTTCTTCTGTGAATTTTCTTTAATTCGACCATATTTGCTGTCAGGGTAAGTCATGGTGTCGGTAGAAACACTGTCAGAAGCTAATTTCCCCTTTATCCCTTGAAAATCATCAAGCTTTATTTTTTGTAGTTTCAGGTCCATGACAAGGTCATTACAAAGTGTATTCAGATAAACATCGTCAGGATATTTCTTCGATATAAGCCAAGCCTGACGTAAAGCCAATACATTCATTTCTAATTTGCTTATATTCTTAAAAAAATAATAAGCCTGATGCATATAGCCTTCCTTTTTCTTATAATCACTGGTTAAAAAACTACCTAAAGAATGGGTTTTATACTTCGATATCCCATAAATCGAGCGTAAAAATGCTTTTTCCAGATAAGGGTTATTGGGTATATATTCCGACATGATATAGGCATTATAGGCTGCTTCTACATATTTGTGCTCCAATAACTGAGAATGAATAACTTCAAATCGGGCTAGGTCCCTTACCTTATGAAAAAGGTCTGCAGGTTGTACAAATAGCTTTTTTCCGGTATTATCAAATTCTTTAATGTAATCATTCATATATGAGCGCCGGTTTTTAATATTAGGATGCGTGCTCAGTGTATCGTCTGCATCATCTGCCATTGAAATGGGATTGATGTCCTTAAGGATTAATTTTTCAGGAAAATGTAAAAAATCTGTTTCTAAGCTTTTAATAAAACCGGCCTTCTCATCAAAAGGCAGATGGCTGAATTGCAACACATCGAAAATGCCGTTTATAATATTCATATCATATGGTGATCCTGATAAAAACATTTTCACGCCAAGCTTATCTGCCTCGCTTTCATGTTCCCGGGAGCGAAAATGATATTTAAAAATACGAGAGTCAATCATAGATGTCCCCTTGTCATCTTTCGACTTGTCTAACTTTTGCTGGGTAAGATATAAATCGATACTGTGCTTATTTATAATATGTACGAGCTCATGAGAGAGAATAAAAGCCAGTTGTGCTTCATTTTCAATCTGTGCAAGAAGTCCGGTAGTAATTAATATAACACCGGGGTCAAGGGCAAAAGCATTGACTATGGGTACACGAATAACATAAAATCTGACACTTTTTCTGATGTCGGGATGTTTTCGCAAAAGGCTGTCAGCCACAGTATTAACATATTTACTTAGGGGATCTCCGAAAAGTAATTTTCCGCTTTTCAGAATCTGGTTCAGATAGTAAGCACTGCTTAGGGCATATTCATTACTGTAACCTTTCAGATTAGGCTCAGCCTTTTTAAGCTCATCCTTCCTGGTTTGAAAAATCTCAAAAAAATGCTTTGAAATATCTTCCGGCATTTCTCCTGAGGACTTTAGTGGCGTGTAATGTGAAAGATCAATCTGTTGGGCTGTGATTTCCCGGGAATACAACACAACAAAGATTAATGATAAAATGAAAATTGATTTTTTCATTTATTAATTTTTCATTTTCAAAACAACTGTTATAAAAACCATATTTTCTTATATTAAGTTTATCAG
>Ga0118677_10013605_pt1 | contig 11660 bp, 12 predicted proteins | sample AliMusrvi5mmetaG_FD_86154 | JGI IMG/M metagenome (GOLD analysis project Ga0118677, IMG submission 86154) | reverse complement strand
GGTCCCGGGCGGTGAGTGTGCGTGGGCGTGGCCGGAGGTGTGGATCAACTCTGGCGATTTCGAAGTTGCCTCGCAGATTGCAGCGGAGTTTCAAAAGAGTCACGAAGCGCCATGACAGCCCAACCAACCAGTCGAGCGAACGCGAGCCAGCCGACCAGCCGGGACACGGGGCCGGGCGAGGTCGTCAGGGTCGTGACGGCTTCGGTGAGCCAGAAGACGAAGAGGAAGATCGCGGCGGTCACGACGGCCGCGGACAGGCCCTCGGGGGAGGGGTCGAGCCGCTTGCCGGCGCTTCCGGAAGCCTGGTCGGCCGCCCGACCGGCGGCCTTCTTGCGGGAGGTCCAGCGCTTGAGCGTGGAGGCCAGGATCTCGGAGAAGTTCTGCAGCGCCATCGGCGCCGGCTTCGCGTTGCGACGCATGAGGAAGACGGCGAGGAAGGCGAGGGCCATCACCCCCCACTGCACGACGACGCCGACCGGCAGGCCGACGGACGTGCCGAGCACGTCGAAGCGGAACAGCGTGTGGATCCCGAACAGCGTGTCCACGGCGGTCAGGCCTGGAACCGGTCGAGGACGACGCCGGCTTCCTGGAGCATCTCCAGCGCCAGCTCGTCCGGGTATTCGCCGTCGTACACGATGCGGGAGATCCCCGCGTTGATCAGCATCTTGGCGCACAGGGAGCAGGGCTGGCAGGTCACGTAGACCGTCGCGCCCTCCATCGTCGTGCCGGAATGGGCGGCCTGGATGATCGCGTTCTGTTCGGCGTGGATCGCTCGGCAGAGCTCGTGCCGCTGCCCGGAGGGAATCCCGAGCTTCTCGCGCATGCAACCGACGTCGAGGCAGTGCGCCGTCCGGGCGGGCGCGCCGTTGTAGCCGGTCGACACGATCCGCTTGTCCTTGACGATCACGGCGCCGACCTGGCGGCGCAGGCAGGTCGACCGCGTCTTCACGAGGTCGGCGATCTGCATGAAATACGTGTCCCAGGACGGTCTCATGCCGCGCGGCTTTCTTCGGTCACTTGGTGCCGAACAGACGGTCGCCGGCGTCGCCGAGGCCGGGCACGATATAGGCGTGGTCGTTCAGGCGCTCGTCGACGGCCGCGCAGAAGATCGGGACGTCCGGGTGGTCGCGGTGCAGGCGCTCGATGCCGGTCGGGGCGGCGATCAGGCACATGAACTTGATGTTCTTCACGCCGCGCTGCTTGAGGAAGCCGACGGCCGCGGAGGCCGAGCCGCCCGTGGCGAGCATCGGGTCGAGGACGACGATGTCGCGCTCGACGGCGTCGTCGGGGAGCTTGCAGTAGTACTCGACGGGCTCGAGGGTCACCGGGTCGCGGTAGAGTCCGATATGCCCGACCTTGGCCATCGGCATCAGGTTGAGCATCCCGTCGACCATCCCGAGGCCGGCGCGCAGGATCGGGACCAGCGCGAACTTCTTGCCCGCGAGGACGCGGGTCTTCGCGATCGCGACGGGGGTCTCGACCTCGATCTCCTTGAGCGGCAGGTCGCGGGTGACCTCGTAGGCCATCAGCATCGCCACTTCGGAGACCAGCTCGCGGAATTCCTTGGTCGTCGTGCGCTTATCGCGGAGCAGGGAGATCTTGTGCTGGATCAGCGGGTGGTCGAATACGAACAGGTTGTCCATGGGGCACCGTCCTCGTTCGCTGTTCCCCTTGCGGGAAGCCTCCCGGGCGGGAGGCGGCCTCGGGCCTGGGCTACCTGAAGTTTCTGCGCTCCACGTCCTTGATCTCCTCGACGCGCGCCTGGTGGCGCCCCCCGGTCTCGAAGGGCTCGGCGAGGAAGGCGTCGACGATCGAGGCGGCGAGTCCGCCGCCCACGACCCGGGCGCCCAGGGCGAGGACGTTGGCGTCGTTGTGCTGGCGGGCCATCCGGGCCATGTACTCGTCCGTGCAGACGGCGGCGCGGATCCCCTTGACCTTGTTGGCGGTGATCGAGATGCCGAGTCCGGTGCCGCAGATCACGACGCCGAACGGCGGGTCGCCCGCGGCGACCGCCTCGGACAGGCGGACCGCGAAGGGGACATAGCTGCTGGGCTGGGCGTCGGTCGAGGCGCCGTAGTCGACGCACTCGTGCCCGGCGGCCAAGAGGTGCTGGGAAAGGAAGCGCTTGAGCGCGTAACCGGCGTGGTCGCTGGCCATGGCGATTTTCATGGGGTCCCTCCCTTCCGTCGCGCGAAGACGGCTACCGGGCGGAGCCGCAGCAGCCGCCGCAGCCCCCGGTCTCGCCGATCGGGCAGCAGGCCTCGTCGCCGAGGGAGCGCACGACGTTCACTTTGCGGAAGATCGTCTCGAGACGGTAGGAGCCGCAGGCCGGGCACTGGATCGCGGCGGCGGACCGCTCGTCCATCGAGGCCTTGGCGTTGAATTCGTTCCCGCATTCGGAGCATTTCAGATCGTAGTACGGCATTCCATCATCCCTTTCGTATCCACGAAATTATACCACTCGGCGACCTGCGATTCCACGCGCGCGGATGCCGCGATTCGCCCGGATTCGAGGCGGCCGCGGGGAGCGGTTCCGTCGATGTCACGGGACGGCGCGGCGCGGCTCCAGGGCGACCGACAGCCCGGCGAGCAGCAGCGCGAACAGCGCGACGACCTGGGTGTTCATGAGCGGCATGTCCGTGATGCCGTGCACGAAGATCGCGGTCAGGGCGGCGAGCCCGCCGGACAGGTACGGCCGGAGGGGGGAGGCGCGGAGCATGCGGACCGTCCGGACGACGAGGCTCCCCACCATCCACAGGACGGCGCCGACGCCCGCCAGCCCCGTCTCGAGCCAGAGCCCGAGGTACAGGCTGTGGCAGTGGAAGCGGTCCGCGAACGCGGTGCCCTGGACGTAGAGCGGGAACGAGGCGAGGCCCCGCCCGAGCCAGGGGTCGCGCAGGATCTCCGTCCAGGCGATGGCCCACAAACTGAGGCGGCTTTGAATCTCGAGCGTGATCGTGCCCAGCCGGGGGATCAGCCCCTTCAGCGCATCGATCGCTTCCTCGTGGCCGATGGCGACCGCGACGAGGACCACGGCGACGAGCGCCAGGGCGATCGTCATCGGGCGGCGGTCGCTCATGCACAGGTAGAAGACCGCGGCCGCTGCGATCGCGGCGAGGACGCCGGAGCGGCTGCCGGTGAAGTAGAGCAGGATCCAGCAGATCGAGATGGAGAAGAGCAGCATGGCCTTCCCGGTCCGGCTCCAGACGTGGTAGTAGAGGGCCATCGCCATGGGCAGCATCATTTCGAGCGCGATCGCGAGGACGTTCGGGTTGCCGAAGGTGCCCGAGACGCGGGGGCCGTAGGCGGCGACGGGCAGGAAGGCGATCTGGAGGATCGCGGCGGCCGCGATGGGCAGCAGCAGCAGGGTGGCGTAATGGGTGGAGTGCAGGGCGTCGTCGCGGTTCCAGGTGCGCTCGAACCAGAGGGCCGCGACTCCGGCCGGCAACAGCAGACCGAAGGTCGGCAGCAGCGAGGTCCAGTGTCCGTAGGCGACCGCGCTGGCCGTCGCGGAGACGAACAGGACGACGCCGGGGAGGAAAAGCCGACTCTCGCGGGCCAGTGCCGCCGCTCCCGCGACCGCCGCGCGGACGAAGCCCCGCGACGGGTCGGACTTCAGGGCGCGGACCGTGCGGACCGCCGCGAAGACGGCGATGCCCCCCATCGCGACCGGCGCCGTGTAGGGCGACAGGACGACCAGGACGAGGGCGGCGAGCAGCCAGCGGTGGCGCAGCGGCATCGTGCGCTGCACCGAGGCCAGCCAGTCGCGCAGCTCGCGCGCCCAGGCCAGGGAGCGACCGAAGGGCCGCCGCGCGGTCGTGGGGACTCCTTTCGCCATGGCTAGAGCGGGCAGTCCCGGCCCAGGTCGCGGTGGGTGAACTTCCGTTCGCCGGACGCATAGTCGGCGACGGTCTGGCCGTGGCCCAGCAGCTTGTACTTGTAGGTCACGAGGCCCTCGAGCCCGACCGGCCCGCGGGCGTGGATCTTCGACGTGCTGACGCCGACCTCCGCGCCGAACCCGTAGCGGAACCCATCGGCGAAGCGGGTCGAGCAGTTCCAGTAGACGTTGCCCGCGTCGACGCGCTCGAGGAAGCGCGCGGCGGCCTCGCGGTCCGCGGTCACGATTGCGTCGGTGTGCTTCGAGCCGTAGCGGTTGACGTGGGCGATCGCCGATTCGAGGTCGTCCACGATGCGGATCGACACCTTGTAGTCGAGGTACTCGGTCGCCCAGTCGGCCTCGGTCGCGGGAGCGCACCCGGTCGCCTCGACCGTGCGCGGGCAGCCGACGACGGCGACGCCCTTCGCGGCGAGCGCGGCCAGGAGGGGCGGCAGCAGGGCCGGGGCGATCTCCCGGTGCACGAGGAAGGTCTCGGCGGCGTTGCACACGGACACGTACTGGGTCTTGGCGTCGACCATCACGCGCACGGCGAGGTCGACGTCGGCGGCCCGGTCGGCGTAGACGTGGCAGATTCCGTCGGCGTGGCCGAGCACGGGGATCCGGGTGTGGTCCATGATGTACCGCACGAACTCGTTGGAGCCGCGCGGGACGAGCAGGTCGACGAGGTCGTCCATGCCGAGCAGCTCGCCGACGTCGGCGCGCGTCTCGAGCAGGGCCATCCAGCCGTTCGGGACCCCTTGGCCGCGGGCCGCGTCGAGCATCGCGGCGGCGACGGCGCGGTTGGTACCGAGCGCCTCCGCCCCGCCCTTGAGGAGGGCCGCGTTGCCGCTCTTCAGGCACAGGCAGGCGATCTGGACCAGCGCGTCGGGGCGCGACTCGAAGACCACGCCGACCACTCCCAACGGGCAGGTGACGCGGTAGAGGTCGAGACCCTCGTCGAGCTCGGTGGACAGGAGCGTTCGCCCGACCGGGTCGGGAAGCGTCGCGATGCTGCGGACGCCCTCGGCGGCGGCGAGGATCTTCGGGACATCGAACTTCAGGCGCTTGACGACCGGCTCCGACAATCCTTCGACGGCGGCCTTCGCCAGGTCGGCGGCGTTGGCCTCGGCGAGGGCGTGCGCCTGGGTGGTCAGGGCGTCGGCGATGCGCAGCAGCGCCGCGTCCTTCACGACCCGCGGGGCCGCCGCGAGGGACAGGGCGGCCGCGCGAGCGGCGACGGCGGATTCGCGGGTGGTCGTCATGGGGCCTGCCCCCTTTCGGCGGGTTCGGCCGCCCGTGCGGGCGGCCGCGGTCCGTCAGGCGCGTCCGCGGCGGCGGGCGAGGACGACGGAGGCGAGATAGAATGCGGCGGCGACGACCACGAAGGCCGCGCCGGCCGGAACGTCTGCGAAATATGATACCACGAGCCCGACCAGACCGGATACGAGACTGATGCCGACGGTCAGGGCCTGGTAGGACCGGACGCTGCCGGACAGCCGCCGCGCGGCCGCCGCGGGCACGACCAGCATCGCGTTGATGACCAGCAACCCGACCCAGCGGATCGACACCATGACGACGACGGCGACCAGGACGTTGAACAGGATCTCCTGCCACAGGACCCGGATGCCGCGGCTCTCGGCCACGGACGGCTGCAGCGTCGTCAGCAGGAGGCGATTGTAGAAGAACAGCCAGTACACGAGGAAGACGGACAGCACGGCGGCCAGGCGCAGCAGGTCGGCCGCGTCGATCGCGAGGACGTCCCCGATCAGGAACGCAGAGTACTTCGAGAAGCTGCCGCCGCGCGACAGGAGCAGGATGCCGAGGGCCATCGCCAGGGACGAGAAGACGCCGATCGTCGTGTCGGCGCTGGAGGTGCCGCGCTCTCGGCCGATGACGATGCCGACCGCGAAGACGAGTCCGAAGCCGACCATGCCGAGCATCGGGTCGGACACGCCGAGCAGCACGCCCACGGCGATGCCGGCGAGGGCGCTGTGGCCCAGGGCGTCGGCGAAGAAGGCCATCCGGGCGCTCACGACCTGCGTGCCCAGCATGCCCAGCAGCGGGGCGAGCATGAGCATCGCGAGGAAGGCGTTGCGCATGAAGCCGTAGTCGAACATGTGCAGCAGCGCGTCCATCAGGAGACTCCTCCCGCGTGGCGGTGCTCGTGGCGGTGCGGCGCGGGCCCGAGCCGGTCGAGGTAGGCCGCGGAGGAGGCGACCTCGTCGGGCAGCCCGTCGGCGAGCACGGTGCCGTCGAGCAGGATCAGGCGGTCCGCGTGCTCGGTGGCGGCGGCCATGTCGTGCGAGACCATGAGCACCGACAGGTCGAGGTGGCAGCGGAGCTCCTCGAGCAGGCCGTAGAAGGCGTCGCGCCCGCGGATGTCCATCCCGGAGACGGGCTCGTCGAGGAGCAGCAGGTTGGGCGCCGGCTCGAGGGCCAGGGCGAGCATGACGCGCTGCAGCTCGCCGCCGGACAGGCGCGAGATCTCGCGGCGCAGGAGGTGCGCGGCGCCGGTGCGCGCGAGGCACGCGGCCGCGAAGTCCTTCGAGCGGCGGGAGGCGCCCGTGAAGGCGGGACGCGCGGAGAAGGCGGCGCTGAAGAGGTCCTGGACGGAGGCGGGCGTGGAGCGGTCGAACGACGGCGCCTGCGGGACGTAGCCGATCGTGGGGCGGCCGGTGCGGCCGTGCCCGAAGTCCTCGAAGGCGACGCGGCCCTCGTAGGGGATCAGACCGGCGACCGCGCGCAGCAGCGTCGTCTTGCCGGCGCCGTTGGGGCCGACGATGACCGTGAGCTCGCCGCAGTGGAGCTCGAAATCGACGTCGTGGAGGATCCGCCGGCCGGAGATCGTGACGCCGAGCCCCTCGATTCGGGTGCAGCAGGCGGCGCAGACCTCGGGAGCGGTCGCGGCGGATTCGGGCGACGGGAGCGCGTCGAGGCCGAGCGGGTCGTGGTGGTGGTGGCCGTGCGGGTCGTGCGGGATGCCGGGCAGTTCTTCCGTCATGTCGCCTCCAGTGCCTGGGCCAGGCGTTCCAGATTCGCGTCCATCCGGGTCAGGTACTCGTCCCTCGCGGCCGGGCCCGTGAGGGTCCCGCCGGCCACGCTGTCGAAGATGCAGAGGGGAAGTCCCGTCTCGCGGGCCACGGTTTCGCCGGCGATCGCGGGGAACTGTGGGTCGGTCACGATGAGCGAGGCCTTCTGCGCCTTCGCGTCGTCGATCATCCGGGCCAGCGTCCCGGTGCCGACGGCCTGCCCGTCGTCGAGGCCGAAGATGCCGAGGACCCCGATGCCGTAGTCGCGCGCGAAGTACAGGAAGGAGGAGTGGCCCGCGAGCATCTTCGCGCCCCGGAAGGGCGCGAGGAGGGCCTCGGCCTTGCGGTCGAGGGCCGCGAGCAGCGCCCCGTAGCGCGACTCGTTGGAGGCGTAAAGAGTCGCGTGCGCCGGGTCGGCGAGCGCCAGTCCGGCGGCGAGGTTCGCGAGCTGCGCGGCCGCGCCCTTCGGGGTCGCCCAGACGTGCGGGTCGGGCGCGCCGTCGGGGCCGGTCACAGTCGCGATCCCCCGCGACGCCTCGATGACCCGGAGCTTCGGGAAGTCCGTCGCGACGCCGGTCAGGAAGTTCTCCATCCCGTCCCCGTTCACGAACAGCACGTCGGCCCCGGACAGCTTCACCATGTCGCCGCTCGTCAGGGAATAGTCGTGCAGGCAGCCGGTCGAAGGCGGCGCGAGCAGGACGACGTCGACGCCGGGGACGTCCTTCGTCAGTTGCAGCGCGGCGATGTAGACGGGGTAGAACGAGGCGACGACCGTGAAGGCCGGGGCGCCGCCAGTCGGCGTCGGCGTCGCCGACGCGCGGCCGTCGCAGCCGGCGAGCAGCGACGCGAGGAGCAGGCCTCCGGCGACCAGGGCGGAGAGGACGGGGGACGGTCTTTTCAACGGGGGACCTCCTTGAGTTCGAGGAACGGGAGCGGGGCGCCCTCGGCTCCGTCGAACGGCACGCCGAACAGCGCGGCGACGGTGGGGGCGATATCGGCCAGGTCGCCGCGGGCGGCCGTCAGGCCGGCCCGGATGCCGGAGCCGGCGGTGAAGAGCGTCGTCGAGATGCCGGGGTGGTCCGGCAGGTGGCCATGGGTGGCGAGGTTCCCTTCGTCGAGGGCGAAGGCGAAGCCGTCCGCGGCGTCGAGCAGGGCCATGGCGGCGCCGTCGCCGGTGCGCTCGGCCGCCATTCCCGCGCGGTCCAGCCAGCCGCGCAGGCCGCCGTCGGGTTCGTCGCGCCAGGCGGCGAGCAGTGCCTCGAGCCGCGCGTCGTCGCGCTCCGGGAGATAGCCCGCTTCCGGATAGAGGAAGGCGCCCGCCCCGGCGTCGTGCACGCGGACGGACAGGCCCGCGGCCGCGAGGCGTCCGACGGGATCGAGCCCGGAATGGACGTCGATCTGTGCGTGGTCGCCGAAGAGGAGCAGCGTGGCATCGGGGCCGGCCGCCGCGAGGATGCGGGACAGCCGCCCGGCGGTCCGGTCGCAGGCCTCGAGCGTCTCGACCGCGTGGACCCCGGCGTGGTGCTTCGCGTCGTCGACGCTCACCAGGTGGAGCAGCAGCAGGTCCGGCCCGCGGCGGCGCCGGAGGAGGTCGACCGCGAGGGCGGCCGCGTAGTCGTCGAGCCAGGGCTGGTGCATGCCGCGGCGCAGGCTTCCGTACTTCAGCTCGGAGAGGAGCAGGAAGAGGGGCGACCCGTTGCGCAGGACCTTCCGGGTCAGGTTCTCGCGGAGCTTCGCGCTCGCGGCGATTTCGGGCAGCACCCAGTCGAGCCGCGCCCCGGCCAGCGTCGGCCACAGCAGCGTCGCCACGCGGAAGCCCGCGCGGTGGACGGCGTCGGGAAACGTGTCGCCGCGGACCAGCCGGCGGTACCAGTTCCAGTCCCAGTCGAAGCCGGACGGGGGGTCGACCTCGTTGTTCACGACGCCGTGCGAAGCCGGACGGCGGCCGGTCAGGATCGTGGCGTGCGCGGGGTAGGTCAGCGAGGGCGCGACGGTGCGCATCTCGCGTACGCGCGAACCGCGCTCGGCCAGCCCGTCGAGGCAGGGGTGCGCGAGGATGCGGTCGAGGTCGTCCGGGGAAACCGCGTCGATGCTGATGCACAGGACCGGCCCGCGTCGCTTCCCGTTCTCCATCCTCCGTCCACCTCCCTCCGCAATCGTTTCCGCTTGTGGTCTAAAACCCGCGGCACAGTAGTAATATTACCTTGTTGCGCCGATTGCGCAAATCGAGGAGGTTACCAGATGCCGAAGACCTACGGACCCGACTACCCGTCCGTGGAATCCCGCGACCTGCGCGAACTGGTCCACGAGAGCGCCCGCCGCTGGGAGGCCAAGCCCGCCTACCTCGTGCGCCGCCGACCCGGCGAACCCGAGACCCCCCGAAGTTTCCGCCGCTTCTCCGACGACGTCGACGCCCTCGGCACGGCGCTGGTCACGGAACTCGGCCTGTCCGGCGCCTTCGTCGCCGTCCTCGGCGAGAACCGCTACGAATGGATGGTCGCCTACCTCGCGGCCGTCGGCGGCACCGGCGTCGTCGTGCCCATCGACAAGGAGTTGCCCGTCCACGAAGCCGCGCTGCTGCTCGAGCGGTGCGGCGCCACCGCCCTGATCCACTCCGGCCGCCTGTCGTCCGCCGTCGCCGCCCTGCGCGCCCGCGTGCCGGGCGTCAGCCACTGCATCGACATGGACGCCGAAGCCCACGCGCCCGACGGCTCCTTCCTCTCGATGTCCGCCCTGATCGCGGCCGGGCACGCGCGCATCGCCGCCGGCGACCGCTCCTTCCTCGACGCCCCGATCGACCGCGAGGCCCTCGCGGTGCTGCTGTTCACCTCCGGCACCACGTCGGCGTCCAAGGCGGTCATGCTCTCGCACCGCAACCTCTGCGCCAACATCCGGATGATCCAGGGGGCCATCGCCTTCGGCGAAGAGGACCTCGACCTGTCGATCCTCCCCCTCCACCACACCTACGAGGCCACGATGCTGCTCAGCCTCCTGTCGAAGGGCGCCACGACAGCCTTCTGCGACGGGCTCCGGTACATCGCCCAGAACCTGCGCGAATACCGCCCGACCGTCCTCACGCTGGTCCCGCTGATCATCGAGAACCTACACAAGAAGATCCAGGACGGCATCCGGGCCAGGCCCGCCGCGCGCGTCCTCCTGCCCGGCCTCGTCGCGGGCGGCGCCGCGCTGGCCGCCGTCGGCGTCGACGTCCGGAAGAAGCTCTTCGCCAGCCTGCACGAGCCGCTCGGCGGACGCATCCGCGTCGTGATCTCCGGCGCCGCGGCGCTCGACCCCAAGGTCTGGAAGTCGCTCCTCGGATACGGATTCCGCATCCGGCAGGGATACGGGATGACCGAGGCCTCGCCCGTGATCGCGAACGAGCGCGACCGCCTGTTCCGCAAGGGCACCGTCGGCGTCCTGCTGCCCGGGATGGCCGGACGCATCGCGGACCCCGACCCGGACAGCGGCATCGGCGAGATCTGGGTGCAGGGCGACAACGTCATGATGGGCTACTTCCAGGACCCCGTCGCGACGGCCGCCACGCTGCAGGACGGCTGGCTCCGGACCGGCGACCTCGGCCGCTTCGACGACGACGGCTTCCTCACCATCACGGGCCGCTGCAAGAACGTCATCGTCACGAAGAACGGAAAGAACATCTACCCCGAGGAGCTCGAGAGCCTACTCGTCCGCAGCCCGTTCATCAAGGAGTGCCTCGTCGTCGGGGACCAGCCGGAGGACGGGACCGAAGCGGAGGACGGCTGCAGGGTCGTCGCGATCATCGTGCCCGACCTCGACGCCCTCCGCGCGGTCTCGCACGACGGCGCGACGCCCGAGGGGGAAGCGCTGAAGACCCTCCTGCGCGGCGAGATCCGGCGGGTCAACCAGCAGGTCCCTTCCTACAAGCGCATCGTCGACCTGCGCATCCGCGACGAGGAATTCGAGAAGACCACGACCAAGAAGATCAAGCGGTTCAAGCTCTTTCCGCTGTGAACCTGTGGATTCCGTGTGGACGAAAAACTGTGGATAGTGTGGATAACTCTGTGCATAACTCCAAGGACAGGGGTTCCGCGATGTGCATGTCCGCAGGGCAAGGGTTTCGGGCTTCAAAGGCGAGCGTGGCAAGCGCCTCCGGTTTCAGCGCGCGGATGTTACGGTTGTGTTAAATCCGCCCCCAGAGCGGATTGTGCAGGTATTCATTTCTCGGTGCATAGCGACGGTGTTCGCCATGCGTGGACAGACAGGAAGCCTCCCCGTGCATAACGGGAAGGCTTCCTGCATATGGGAACGGTTGCGTGAAGGAAGGGGGATTAGTTCCCCGCACGTTTTCCGCAAAGGCGCTTCATCGCACCGTTCCATGTTCCCGGTGCGGTCGGAAGCTCCACTCGTGCCCATCGGGCACGAGCCCGCTTCCGGCAGCGCCTAGCGGAAAGCGTCGTCAGCTTCAACGGCAAGTAGTTCCGGGAGACTGCCACGATGCCCGCAGAGCGGTCATCGTACGTCTCCCGACTTGCCGTAGAAGCTGGTGCGCCGCTGGCCGTGCTCTAATACATCCCGTCCATGCCGCCGCCGGGGCCGCCGGCGGGCATCGGCGGAGCCTTCTCCGGGATGTCGGCCACGACGGATTCGGTGGTCAGCAGCATGCCGGCCACGGAGGCCGCGTTCTGCAGGGCGGAGCGGGTGACCTTCGTCGGGTCCACGATGCCGGCGGCGATCATGTCGACGTAGGTCTCGGTGAGGGCGTTGAAGCCCACGCC
>Ga0118677_10013604_pt1 | contig 11660 bp, 9 predicted proteins | sample AliMusrvi5mmetaG_FD_86154 | JGI IMG/M metagenome (GOLD analysis project Ga0118677, IMG submission 86154) | reverse complement strand
AATAAAACTTTTTTAGAAGGGATCGAAGAATTAGAAATAGTTTTAGAAAATTTACGCTTGTTAGGTGTCTCGGATAGCACTTATGAACTTGATTTAGCAATTGCCCGCGGCCTCGATTATTATACGGGCACGGTTTTTGAAACTAATTTAAGAGATTATCCGGAATTCGGTTCAATTTGCTCGGGCGGCCGCTACGAAAACTTGGCCGAGAATTATAGCTCGCAAAAATTACCCGGTGTCGGCGCTTCGATCGGTTTAACCCGTTTGTTTAGTCAATTGGCTGATGCTAAATTATTAAAAGTTGGCGCCTTATGTCCGGCCAGCGCTTTAATTATTCCTTTTGATAAAGAGGCTATGAGCGTAGCCGCGAAAACGGCTAAGGATTTGCGAATGGCTGGTTTAAATATTTTACTTTTAGGGGCTAATGGTAAATTTAAAGATAAAATGAATTATGCCAATAAGCTAAAAGTGAAATTCATTGTTTTAATCGGCACTGATGAAATTGCTGGTGATTTTTATACAGTTAAGAATATGGAGAGTGGGGAGCAGAAGAAAATTAAAGCTAAAGATTTAGCTAAGTCTCTTATTTAGAATATAGAATTTAGTATTTAGAATTTAGTATTTAGTATTTAGATATTTTTATGAAAGACCTAAAATCTTTTTTTGAGCCGACGGGCGTCGCGGTCATCGGCGCTTCCAATAAACCGGAGAAACTCGGTTATCAAATTTTACGTAATATTTTAAACGGCTTTAAGGGTAGATTGTATCCAGTTAATCCCAAGGAAGTAAAAATTTTAGGTTTAAAAGTTTATGAAGATATCGGCGCGATTAAACCGGCGCCAGAATTAGCCGTGATTGTGATTCCGGCAGTTTTTGTTTTGGATGAAGTCAAGAAATGCGCGACGGCTGGCGTTAAAAATTTAATTATTATCAGCGCCGGCTTTGGTGAGAGTGGTCCGGATGGAAAAATTCTAGAAGAACAGATGAAAGATTTGGCGCGGAAGTATAAAATTAATATTTTGGGACCAAATTGTTTGGGTTTAATTAGTTCACAAGCGCGACTTAATGCCACTTTTGCCGAGAAAACAGAATTTGAAAAAGACGCGGCGGCGGCTTTAATCTCGCAATCAGGTGCGGTCGGCTCGGCGGTTTTAGATTTTCTAGCCGGCAAAAATATTGGTTTAAATTCGTTTGTTAGTTTGGGTAATAAAGCAGTAATGGACGAGAGTGATTTCTTTGAATATTTAGGTGACAATAAAAAAATTAATTTGGTAGTGGCTTATTTAGAAAGTATTGTTGATGGCGGGAAATTTATGAGCGCAGCTTCGCGTTTAGCTTTAAAGAAGCCGTTGGCAATTCTCAAAGCTGGACGCACGAGTGCCGGCGCCAAGGCGGCTATGTCGCACACCGGTAGTTTGGCCGGCTCTAACGTCGCTATTCAGACCGGGCTTAAGCGCGCCGGCGTCATTATTTTAGATAGCCTTGAAGATTTATTTGATTTATTAATTTTAAGTGAACACGAACGTGACCTTGATGGCGATTTGAGTTTGAATATAATCTCCAACGCCGGCGGTGCCCTTGTTTTAAGTGTTGATGCGGCAGTTGAGAGACAAATTAAGCTTGATGTTACTCGGGATATCATCGGCGACGCCGATGCCGAGCGTTATCGCAAAAATTTGGCCGAAGTTTTGAAAACTTCGAAGGCGGCCGCGGTTTTAATTTTATTGACCCCGCAAACTTCGACGGAAATTGAAAAGACGGCCGAGGTGATTATTGATTTACAAAAAAAGTATCCCCGCAAATTATTATTAGCCAGTTTTATCGGCGGTAAGTCTTTGTTTAAAGCCGAGAAAATTTTAGGCGCCAACGGTATTCCGACTTTTAAATATCCGGAACGAGCGGTGAGGGTCGTTGACGCTTATTTTGATTATTTGAAAGCTCGAAAAACTTTGAAGGCTTATAACGGTAAAACCGATTCAAGACTTGAGCCTAAAAATATCCAACTTGATTATCTAAAATCTTTCGCTTTACTCAAAAAATATAAAATCCCGGTAGTCAAAACTACTCGAGTTGATTTAAATAATTTGCGAGCCGCTAAATATCCGGCGATTTTAAAGATTGTCGGTCCGAAATTAATTCATAAAACCGATGCTAAGGCAATCTTCTTGAATATTAAAACTGCCGAAGAGGCGACTAAGGCTTTGAAATCGTCCCCGGCTTTTAAGGAGGCGGAAAATTATGCGGTGATTCAAGAGAGAGCCAGCGGTCAAGAATTAATTCTTGGTTTCAAACGCGATAAAGCCTTCGGTCCTTTAATTATGTTGGGGCAGGGCGGAATTTATACCGAAGTTTTAAAAGATATTGTTTTTGAAGTTGATGATTTAGATTTAAGACGGGCCCAGGAAATGATTACCGGCTTAAAAATTTATCCGATTTTAAACGGCGCTCGCGGGGCTAAGCCGTTGGCGATTGACGCCTTGGCTCAGGCGTTAGTTAATTTAGCTGATTTAGCTAAAAAGAATCCGGATATTTCCGAATTAGATATCAACCCTTTATTCATTGATGAGGCTGGAGTAAAAGCAGCTGATATTCGAATTATTATTTAGTTTATGGTGAAGATTTTCCGTAATTTTTTTAATAAGCAAACCAATAGCATTACAGTGGCGGCTTTATTTGTCGCCTTGTCGTCTTTATTGTCGCGACTGCTCGGAGTTTTTCGGGATCGAATTTTAGCCGGGCAATTCGGCGCCGGCCAAACACTTGATATTTATTATAGCGCTTTTCGAATTCCGGATTTATTATTCAACCTTTTAATTCTCGGCGCTTTATCGGCCGGCTTTATCCCGATTTTTACCGGGCTAATTAAAGATTTTAGACCCAACGGTAGCAATGGCTTATTCAAATTTTTAAATCAAGAAGCTTGGGATTTGGTAAATAATCTTTTGAATTGTTTATTGGTGATATTCTTACTTTTAAGCTTATTGGGAATAGTTTTTGCTCCACAAATTATGAACCTAATCGCCCCCGGCTTTAGTCTGGGCGAACGTAATTTGTCCGTAGTTTTAACCCGGATTATGTTCTTGTCGCCGTTGTTCTTGGGGATTTCAGGAATTTTAAGCGGCGTTTTACAATCTTTCAAGAATTTTTTGATTTATTCTTTGGCACCGATTTTTTATAACTTAGGTATTATTTTCGGTGCTCTATATTTGGTGCCAATCTGGGGAATAAATGGTTTGGCTTGGGGCGTGGTTTTCGGCGCCGCTTTGCATATGTTAATTCAATTGCCAGCAGTTTGGTCATTGGGTTGGCGTTATCGGCCATTTTTAAAATGGCGCGATAAGAATTTACTAAGAATCGCCCGGATGATGATCCCGCGAACTTTAAGTCTGGCAGTCGCTCAAATTGATTTATTGATTACCACCGTCGTGGCTTCGACTATGGTGGCCGGCTCCTTGGCAATTTTTAATTTCGCCAACAATCTGCAATCTTTTCCGATCGGTATTTTTGGCATTTCTTTTGCGGTAGCCGCTTTCCCGGTTTTGGCGGCCAGTATTAATGATGAGCGCCGTTTGGTAGAATATTTTTCGACGACGGTCAGGAAAATTTTATTTTTTATTATTCCGGCGACAGTTTTAATTATTAGTTTGCGGGCTCAAATTGTGCGAGTAATTTTAGGCACTGGCGCTTTTAATTGGCAAGACACTGTTTTAACCATGAATGTTTTAGCTTTTTTCTGTTGGAGCTTATTCGCTCAAGCTTTAATTCCTTTGCAAACTAGAGTTTTCTACGCTCAACATGATTCGCGCACTCCGTTCTTTATCGGCCTAGTAACAATCGCGCTTGATACTTTTCTTTCGGTCTATCTGGGGCGACGTATCGGCGTAATCGGTCTAGCTATCGCCTATTCTTCTTCTAATATTTTGAATTTTATTTTACTTTGGTTGTTTATGAGTAAAAAATTAGGTGATTTGGATTCAGTTAAAGTAATCAAGGCTGCCGCTAAATTTTCTTTAGCTTCTTTGGCCACGGCTTTAGTGGTGCAATTATCTAAAGTTATGATTTGGCCCTATATTAATATGACTAAATTGTGGGGTGTTTTGTCCCAAGGCTTAGTCGCCGGCATTTTAGGGCTTTTGGTTTATGCCGGCTGTTTATGGCTATTTAAGAGCGAAGAATTATTGCATTTTTTCTCGGTTGTCAGTCGCCGTTTGCCTTTTAAGAAAGCTAAATTTGAAGATCAAGGTGAGGTGCGAGGGATTTAGGGGAGGGATTTTTGAGATCCTTGGGATCTTTGAGATTCTTGGGATAATTGACTGCTTGGACCGTAGAGGTCCTTTTATATTTGAAGTACGTCCAGAGTTTGACTAAAGACTGAGAATCGCTTAAAATAATGGCGGTTAGATTGGTTTTAAGCGCTTGACAACCATTTTATTATAGTATATACTTAGTATGTATAAAGTATATATTAATTTTATGAACACAACCGTAATAAACATTAAAACTGATTTAAAAGTTAAGCGTGAGGCGCAGAAGATTGCCGCTGATTTAGGCTTAACCCTAAGCGGAACGATTAATGGTTTCCTTAAACAGTTTATTCGAAATAAGGCGGTATTTTTTACTTTACAAGAAGGAATTCCTAGCGATTATTTAGCTGAATCATTGAAAGAGTCGACCAAAGAACGTAATAATAAGAATTATCATTCCTTTAAGGGCAATAAAGAAGCAACCGCTTTCATTAAGAAGAAATAATGGTTGAGAATTGGTTAGAATATATGTAGCTCAATATTCAGGGGGTAAGATTTATATTATTTATATAAATCAATAGTTCATATGATTGCACAATTTGGAAGTAGGTGTTATTATTAGAACATGCGAAAGAAAATAGAAATATCAAAGAAGCTATTATTAAGACTTTATTATAAAGAGAATAAGTCAAAGTATAAGATTGGCGATATTTGTGGCTGTAGTTTTAAAACAGTGTTGAATAGAATGCGAGATTATGGTATGGAGCCGGTATCAAGATCTATTATTCAAAGTAAGTATAAGAAATTTGATTTCTCAGGAAGCGATAAAGATAAAGCTTATATTATTGGATTTAGAACTGGGGATCTTAATGTTTACAAGACAACGCCTAAGTCTCAAGTGATAGTTGTTCGTTGCCATACCACTAATATAGAACAAGTTGATGTCATGGAAGATATTTTTAAGAGATACGGTCAGGTTACTTGCAAAAAGAGCTTAAAGGATGATTCTTATACTGTAAATTGTTTTTTAAATGAAACTTTTAATTTTTTACTTCCCAAGGAAGACGATGTTCCGGAATGGATAATTAATAAAGATGATTGTTTTACGGCCTTTGCTGCTGGTTATATTGATGCCGAGGGGAATTTAGGGGTTTATGATAACCGGGCCAGATTTAAATTGGATAGCTACGATAAAAATATAATTTTTTATATTTATAGATGGTTTTATAAGAATGGGATAATTTGTTCTGAGCCTCAAAAAATAGGCCGAAAGAATCAAATTTATGATATTAAATATGGCTATAAGTATAATAAGGATTTATGGAGAGTTAGGGTCAGTAGAGCTGATTCTCTTGAAAAGTTGTTAATTATAATAAAGCCATATTTAAAACACAAGAAAAGATTATCAGATTTAAATAAATGTTTAAAAAACCTAAATGATAGAAGGAATAAATAAAATCAGGAATTTCGCGATTTTGGCTCATATCGACCACGGCAAATCGACGCTGGCTGACCGGATGCTCGAAATCACCGGGACGGTTGAGAAGCGTAATATGAAAGCCCAATTGCTCGACGGGATGGATATCGAGCGCGAGCGGGGGATTACGATTAAATTACAACCGGTAACCATGAATTTTGAGGGTTATCAATTAAATTTAATTGATACGCCCGGTCACGTTGATTTTTCTTATGAAGTTTCAAGATCTTTAGCGGCGGTTGAAACCGCCGTGCTTTTGGTTGACTCGACTCAAGGGATTCAAGCTCAGACTTTGGCTAATTTGTATTTAGCTCTCGAACAAAATTTAGAAATTATTCCGGTGGTTAATAAAATTGATTTGCCGGCGGCTGATGTGCCTAAAACTAAAAAGGAAATTATGAAGTTATTGGGTTGTCGGGATGATGAAATTTTAGCTTCTTCCGGAAAGACCGGCGCCGGCGTTAAGGAAATTTTAGAGAAAGTGATTGCCGTCGGGCGTCCGCCGCGATTAGCTGAAGTTGATACACCCCGAGCTTTAATTTTTGATTCTAAGTACGACGAATATAAAGGTGTTGTCGCTTACGTGCGAATTTTTGACGGCGCTTTTCACAAAGGTGATAAAATAAAATTATTGGCGACCAAGGCGGTGAGCGAAGTTTTAGATATTGGCGTTTTTAAACCTGACTATTTATCAACCGGATCTTTGCCGGCCGGTTCGATTGGCTATATCGTCACTGGTTTTAAAGCCGTCGGTGAATGTCGCGTTGGCGATACGGTGACTTTAAGTAGTCACGGCGCAACGGCGCCTCTGGCTGGCTATAAAGAAGTTAAACCAATGGTGTTCGCCGGAATTTTTCCAAGCGAGGGCGACGGACTTGAAGATTTGCGCGAAGCAATGGAGAAATTAAAATTGAATGATAGCGCTTTGGTGTATGAACCGGAACGATCCGACGCTTTAGGTTTTGGTTTCCGTTGCGGTTTTTTAGGTTTATTACATTTGGAAATTTTTCAAGAACGTTTGCGCCGGGAATATAAATTAGATATTATCGTGACGGTGCCAAGCGTCGCTTATAAAGTTTTTAAAACTAACGGCGACGAAGAAACTATTCGAACCCCACAAAGATTACCGGATCCTTCGGAAATTTTAAGGATCGAAGAGCCGTGGGTTAGGCTTGATGTTGTCGTGCCTAAAGATTATTTGGGCAATATTATGCAATTAACCCAAGAGAAACGGGGAGTTTATAAGAACACCGAATATATTTCGGCTGATAATTCCGAATCGCGAGTTTTATTACATTATGAAATTCCGATGGCCGCGATTTTAACTGATTTTTATGATAAGATTAAGAGCGTCAGTGCCGGTTATGCTTCGATTAATTACGATTATCTCGAATATCGCGAAGCTGACGTCGTCAAACTTGATATTTTAGTGGCCGAGGAGCCGGTTGAGTCTTTGGCAACAATTGTTTATCGCGATGACGCTTTTCGGGAGGGTAAAAAAATCGTTAATATTTTGAAAGAGACGCTCGATCGGCAAATGTTTGTTTTAAAGATTCAAGCCGCCGTTGGCAGTAAGATTATCGCCGCTGAGCATTTGTCGGCGATGCGTAAAGACGTAACAGCCAAATTATACGGCGGTGATGTTTCGCGAAAAAAGAAATTATTAGAGAAACAAAAGAAAGGTAAAAAGAAAATGATGGCGATGGGCAAGGGAACGGTTGATATCCCGCCCGATACTTTTGTAAAAATTTTAAAACGTTAATAATATTATGAAAATAAAAAGAAAACAAGTGATTAAAGTTTTTTGGATCGTAGTTTCGATTTTAGTTATTTTTAGCATGACTGCCTGGACTATCGGCGCGGCTTTTATGAAATAAGCTTGAAGTATGTCATTCCCGTAAGCCCTGAGCGAATACTGAGCGAGCGCAGCGAGTCGAAGTATGAGTCGAAGGGCGCAAACGGGAATCTAGCGTTGATAATCACAAAAAGTAAATTCCCCCGGCATGCCGGGGAAGAAGTTCTCGTGCTTCACTTGTTAGATCCCCGCTTTCGCCCCTCTTCGCCCTTCGGGCTACGAAGGGGCTCGCGAGGATGACAAAAAAATATGAAATGGTATTTATCTCCAAAAATTGATCAAAAAATAATTAGCTCTAACCCGGCTTACAATCCGCTAGTTTTGCAATTGCTTTATAATCGTGGTTTAGGAAATTCTGAAGCTATCAAAACTTTTTTAGAAGGTGCCGAGCCGGCCGATTATGATCCGGCGCGTTTTCGCGATATGGCTAAAATTGTTGATCGTTTGATATTTCATATTAAGGCAGGTAATAAAATCATGGTTTATGGTGATTATGATGCTGATGGCGTAACCGCTACGGCTGTGCTCTATCAAGCCCTAGAAACTTTAAAAGCTAAGGCCAGTTATTATTTGCCAGACAGAATTAGCGAAGGTTATGGTTTGAATAAAAAGGCTTTGGAAAATTTTGCTAAAGAGGATTATAAATTAGTGATTACGGTTGATACCGGAATTAGAAATAAATCGGAAATTGATTATGCTGCCGAATTAGGTTTGGAAATTATAATTACCGATCATCACGCTTTACCGGAAAATTCCGAAGAGATTGCCGACTGCTTGACTATTGATTGCGCTGATAAGTCCGAGGATTATCCGGCTAAAAATTTAGCTGGAGTGGGCATGGCTTATAAATTAGTTGAAGCCTTGTTGGCTAAGAGTAGTTTGGAAGAATCAACTAAGCAAAAAATTTTAAAACGCAGTTTAGATTTAGTGGCGATTGGGACAGTGGCTGATATGGTTAGTCTTTTGGGTGAAAATCGAGTTTTGGTGCAAAAAGGTTTAGAAGTTTTAAATAATACTAAACGATTGGGTTTGCAAGAATTATTAAAAGTCGCCGGTATCAGGCAAAAAGGTCAGCCCTTGGACGCCGGGCATATTGGTTTTCAAATTGGTCCGCGTTTAAACGCGGCCAGTCGTTTGGAGCACGCTAGCACTGCTTTAGAACTTTTATTGACTAATGATAAGTCTGAAGCTCAAAAACTAGCGACTGATTTGAATGATAAAAATAGTAAACGACAAAAAATTACTCAAGATATCACGGCTCAAGTTGAAAAGCAGGTTGATAAGGATAATTTACCGCCGATTATTTTGGCTTCCTCGGAGTTTTCCAGTGAGCCTTGGAGTGAGGGCGTGATTGGACTGGTGGCTGGGCGTTTAACTGAAAAATATTATCGGCCAGTTTTCATTATTACTAAGACTGAACTTGGTTATAAAAGCTCTGGCCGGAGTATCGAGGAATTTAATTTGATCTCAGCCCTTGAAGAAGCTCAAGAATTCTTAGATAAGTATGGTGGTCACCCGATGGCTTGTGGCTTCTCAATTTATAGCGATGAGAAATTAGCTAAATTTAAAAATAAAATTACTGAAATTGCGGAAGCTAAATTAGCTGGTCAAGAATTAATTCCAAAACTAAAGATTGACGCTGAATTAAATCCGGCCGAGATTGATTTAAAATTATTTAGAGAGATAGAGAAGTTAGAACCGTGTGGACAAAATAATCCGCGACCGAAATTTGCGGTTTATTCAGTTTTGGTGCAAGATATAGTTAGGATGGGAAAGGAGAATGAGCATATTAAAATTAAAGTTGGCGGTTTATTTGCGATTGCTTTTGGCAAAAGCGAAGCTTATGCTGATATTCAAATCGGTCAAAAAATTGATTTAGCTTATTATTTAGAGCTTAATGAATTTAATGGCAAGATTGAGCCACAGTTGAAGATTATTGATATTAAGTTTTGAGATCTTTGAGATCGTTGGGATCTTTGGGAACTTTGAGATTATGGAATATAGAAATACATTTAGACAATTATTGGTTTGGCAGAGAAGTAAAGATCTAACTTTATTAGTTTATAGATTAACGAAAAATTTTCCAGTCGAAGAGAAATTTGCTATGGTGTCCCAGATGAGAAGGGCATCATATTCCGTTTTAGCAAATATTGCCGAAGGTAATTCTAGAATGGCCAAAAAGGATAGATGTAATTTTTTTAATATAGCTAGGGGGTCGTTAGTGGAATTAGATTGTTTTTCCGAAGTTGCTTGCGATTTAAATTATATTTCAAAAAATGATCATAATAAATTATTAGAAGAAATAAATAAAGTAGCCTTTTTGTTAATAAAGTTTATAAAATCACAATAATATGCCTGAGCTATCTCAAAGATCCCAAAGTTCTCAAGGATCCCCAAGATCCCTCATTATCTACACTGACGGCGGGGCACGCGGAAATCCTGGGCCATCTGGAATCGGGGCCGTCCTTTACGATGAAAATAAACAAGTAGTCGCCGAGGTTTCGGAATTTTTAGGTAAAGCGACTAATAACCAAGCCGAGTATCAAGCGGTAATTTTCGCTTTGGAAAAGGCCAAGAAATTAGGCGCGGAAAATATTCATATTTTTGCTGATAGTGAATTAATCGTTAAACAACTTCGAGGGGAATACAAAGTTAAAAACAAAGACTTAGCGCCTTTGTTTTTAAAAATTTATAATTTGTCTTTAGCTTTCAAAAAAATTACTTATACTCATATTCGCCGAGAATTAAATTCGGCCGCCGATGCGCTCGCGAATAAAGCGATGGATAAGGGCTTATAGACCGGTAGCGGAATCACAGGTTTTGCCGGCATTTTTGCAGGCAGTGCAAATTTCCCAACATTTTTGGGTGCAACTTATACTTTGAGATGTGTCTTGGGCGGCGTTTTGATTATATCTGGCTAGCCCGCTCATTACCGAATCTATATAATGAGTGGTGTCATTATTGTCGCAAGGCGGAGCATATTTAGAAATCATTTCTCTAACGCTAGTTGATCCCTGCATGATCTTGCTATTTTTCATGTACGAAAAGTAATCGTCAATACTATCACCGAAATTAGCATATTTTCTCCAATAACGTTTGGTATATTGATCAGTCGCACAGGTCCAATTTTGACCGGTAGAATTTTGCGAGTTGCAGGTAATACTGCCTAAGTTATTATAAACTTTAAAAACCCCGCTTGGAGCAGTAGCTAAGCCATTCTCTACATTTAATTTAGCTAGCATTAAAGCCGGATCGATATCATATTTTTTAGCTGAGGTTAATATTTGTTGGCTGTAAATAGTTAGAGGGGAATTAGGATTCAAAGCTTTAATAGCTGCTTGAATTTGATCGGTAGTTTTTAATTTGCTATTGGCGAAAGTTAGGCTTTTCCAGTCAATACAGCCACAATATTTACCGACAGTAATATATAATGACGTCGATTCAAAAGCGGTTTTATCGAAGACTGATTCATTCTGCACAATATTTAGTCTAATTGATTTTAATCTTATTAGGTCGGGATTAACTTCATTAAGTAAGATAAAACTGGCCAGTCCTAACAAAAGTCCGGTTAGGCTACCGCCGATAAATTTTTTAGCGGTGCTGATGCGATCGGTATTACCGGCGGAAGCCAAATAAATTACCCCGCCAATCATTAAAACTATAGCCGCCAGGAATCCGATAATGCCGAAGGAATAATTAGCTATCGCTTTAATATAAATTGCGATCCAGGGCATATCACAAGTAGTTTGTCCTTCGGTGGTGGTGCAAGTGCCCATCTTACTTGTAGCCGAGAAAGCTTCGAGGCCGGGAATTTTAACTTGTAAATTATCAAGCGGATTAATTATTTTTGAATTGGCATCTTCGACCGCTTGAATCGGTCCGACTGCCAGGGTTGGGGTTGCCAAAAAGAAACTCGCAATTAAAATAGCGATTAAAATTAGCAGTTTATTTTTGGCGACTCGAAACATTTTAATTCAATTTATATTTGGCGATATTAGCCTTGGCTAATTCTTGAATTTTGTCTAATTCTTTTGCTCCCTCTTCATTTTTGAACAAGTGAGCGAAGCGACCTTGAGCTTTAAGA
>Ga0118677_10013602_pt1 | contig 11661 bp, 11 predicted proteins | sample AliMusrvi5mmetaG_FD_86154 | JGI IMG/M metagenome (GOLD analysis project Ga0118677, IMG submission 86154) | reverse complement strand
GGATGTTCTGTATGTAGCTCAGTCACTTGACCTGCATCCTGCGCTGCGTGAAATGGCGCAGCAGCGGCTGCTGGAAAACCTCTCCGATGGTTTTGATTCTGATGACAGCATGCCGCCTGATGCTGAATAAACAATATGCCTGCCGGCTAAAATTTGCAGGGCAAACAAACCAGATGCCAGAATTTATAGTTCTGGAGCCGGAGCTCAGAAATCGGATAAAAAAACTGGCCTGCAGTATAAAATTGAAAAATAAAGTGTTTAACCTGTAGAGAAGAAAATACGATAACCTACGGATAATGAAGCGCGAACTGTTGCACGAAGACACTGATGAGACGCTTATGAATGCAGTTGCCTGCAAAGATACGGGCGCTTTGCGTGAGCTAATGCGCAGGCATGAAACGCGTGTGCGCCGCGTGGCCTACAGGTATACCGGCAGCGATGATGCAGCCTGTGAACTGGTGCAGGATATCTTTTTTAAAATTTACACTGCTGCAGGTTCCTATAGTCCTCAAGCCCGCTTCACGACCTGGCTGTACCGCATAACGGCAAATCATTGCCTGAATTATATTCGGGGCAGCAGGAATAACCCCCTGCAGCAGCTTGCGGAACCGCTGGAGGAAACCGGACCGAAAGCTGCTGCTGCCACGTTTGGAACGCAGCTTTCAGCCCTTGAAAAAAACGAGCAGGCGCTGCGGGTCCGGCAGGCGGTCGACAGCCTGCCCGAGAGGCAGCGCCTGGCCATACTGCTGCTGCGGTTTGAGGACATGAGCTATCGGGATGCGGCTGCCGCTCTAAACTGCTCGATTTCCGCCCTTGAAGCGCTGGTGCACCGGGGGCTTGAAACACTGAAAAAACAACTCTCTGATTTTTATAAAGGGGGATGATATGGTCTGCAAAAAAGTTGCTAAAAAACTGCCGCAATATGTTCAAGGAAGGCTTTCAGAGAAGGACTGCCTAAGCATGGCTGAGCATCTGAGTGATTGCCAGTATTGCCGAAATAATTCAAGTAATATCAAGCTCATATTTGATTCTCTTGAGATATTACCTGAAGCTGATTTTCCCAGTGTTTTTCCGCGGGTTATCGCCCGCATTGAAGCATATGAGCAAAAGCGCTCGGGCTGGCTTCGGGGATTGCTGGGGCCGTTTCTGCCGTCATTTGCCGGTGCGGCTGCAGCTGTCATGATACTGGGGTTTATCTCGGGAGCCCTGCTTTCCTCAGTTTATTATCCTGACAGCGGTCAGGACCAGACGGATTCCGGGAATTCGGCATACGCCGAACTGCTTTCCGATGCGCCGGCTGAATCATTTTTTGATATGTACCTGCAAAGCGCAGGGCAAAACGGCAAGGAGAACTCCTTATGAATTCTTTATGGTTCAAAATCGTGCTCATCATCTCTCTTGGGCTGAACTGCATGATTGCCGGTGCTTGTGTCTACCGGTTTATGTGGGGCAGTCCGCTGCATCGGTTTTTCGGCGAATCGCCATCTGCATGCAGGGCGCCGTTTTTGAAGGCCCTGCCGCCGAAGAACATTGCCGCGCATGAGCAGCTTCGGGAAAAGATGATGGCGGGAAGACGGAAAATCGGTGAAACCAAAAGCAATCTCATGGAAGTGCTTGCCGCCCCTGTTCCCGACCGCAAGCGTATCGATGAGCAGCTAGCCGCAATTAATAAACAGCAGGCCGATATGGAGCGCATGGCAGTGGAGCAAATGCTCGTGGATATTCAGTCTCTGCCGGCTGAGAAGCGGGATGCTTTTATCAAGGAAGTACAGCAAAGCATGTATTGCAGAAACGCAGAAGGCGCCGGCGCCGGCAGAGGCATGGAGGGTCATGGCGGCTGGCGCGGCAGGCACGGGCCAAAAGATTTTCAGCCCTGAGCGCGCAGGTTTTTGTTTTTCAGGGTGTGTTGAATGAATTAGGATGAAGTTGTAAAAAACCGAAAAAAGTGTCCTTGCGAATCCGCCGCAGCGGACTCCTTCTAAGGAGCTTGATGTGGAGGAAGGCCGGAAAATGGTTAATGATAGATATGTAATGTTGTCATCGCGAGGCCGAAGGCCGTGGCGATCTCATGTGCCTGTGCAGGGCCGAGATTGCCGCGTCAGTCGCTCCGCTCCTTCCTCGCAATGACGGCAGTGGCTTTTGGGCCTCAAAATTTTTGCATGATTAACCACGAAGCGTAGCGCCGGGGTCAGTTGTTTGCAATTACACAGGCTGGGATTTTTTACGAGGGCATCACATAAGAGCTAATTTTTTTTTGAAAGGAGAAAAGTATGCTGAAAAGAAAAATGTTGGTACTGATGAGTCTGTCCGTGGTTCTGGCCATGGCCAGCGCGGCGGGCGCACAGGAGGCTAAAGGAAAGCGGGGCGGCCCTGAAGGCGACGGGCAACCCGGATTTTGCGCGCTCAAGCTTAACCTCACCGCAGAACAAAACGCTAAAATCAAGGATCTGCACAATGCTTTTTTTAAGGATACGGTCGAACTGCGGTCCGACATATTCAGAAAAGAGCAGGAAATGGATGCCCTGCTCATGGAACCGTCCATAGCAGTGGAAAAAGCGAAAAAGCTTCAGGATGAGCTTTCCGGACTGAAAGCCCAGATGGCGCAAAAAAGCCTGCAGGCGCAACTTGATGCACGAAAAGTTCTTACTCCTGAACAGGTAAAGCAGCTTCCTCCGGGCTGCACCATGGGTTTCGGACCCGGCGGCAAGGGCGGCGGCATGGGCCACAGTTGCGGTATGGGCGCAGGTGGTGGTAAAGGACCCGGCGCTGGCAAGGGGAAGGGATCCGGTGGCAGGTAAGATGAACTGATGCACAGAGTTTGAGTGAAGAAAGCCCGCCCGGCAAGGCGGGCTTTCCTGTTTGTGCTTTCGCAGGGCGAAACAGAAAAATGCCATTGATGTGTAGCTGCCCGCAAGTAATTCTACTCTTTGCGGCAGCTTCATATGCTTGCATAGGAAACAAAAATAATTTATGCTGCTGTCGGCTGTAGGCGCTGGCAATAAAATTGCGGCATTGTCCGCTATAAGGAGGTCATATGAAAGTTTGCGGTTTTGTGGGAAGCCCACGGAAACAGGGCAATTCAGATATTCTTGTTGATAAATTTCTTGAAGGCGCGGCGGCGGCGCAGGCTGAAACGCGGAAATTTTTTCTGGCCGACCTGAACATCAATCAGTGCGGCGGCTGCTATACCGGCTGCATGATCAAGCCCGGGCACCGGTGCGCGACCTTCAGGGATGACATGGATATGATCATAGACGCCATTGTCGATGCCGATCTTATGATATTCGCCTCGCCCCTGTACTGCTCCTGTTACAGTGCGATCATGGCGAAATTTTTTGAGCGCCTGCTGCCGCTGTGGCATGTTGAGGAGACCGGGGCTGAGCCCGGCACGCCGGAGGCGTACCGGTTCCTGGGCAATCCCGCTAAAGGGAAAAAAGCAGTCATAGCTTTGGTTCAGGATTTTAAAAATCCTGCTGTCGGCAGGCTTGCCCTGGAGGCATTTGAGCACAATGTGGGAAAAATTTACATGATGGATATCGTGGAAAAACTGCATGTGCCTGACGTGCGCGGCCGCGGCGATATTCTCAAGAAGCCCGACGTGCTGCAGGTTGCTTTCGATATGGGCAAAAAGCTTGCCGCAGGGGCTTGCTGAAGCCGGAAATGCATAACGGCAACCCTGGCCAGAATGCCGAATGATTTTCGGCAAGCCATGTTCCGTTTTTTAAAAAACACGCGAAAGGACATCCCATGAAAAACACGGTGCGATTTTTACTTCCGGCATTTGTTCTGTTGTGCGCGGCGGGCCTTGCCGCCTGCAGCGACGAAAAAAAAGTGGAGACACCCGATGGCAAGGTTGTGTACAAGAAAACATCCGGGGGCGTTCAGGTCACCAGCAAGGACGGCACGGTGAGCATGGAAGGCGACGACAAATCGGGGCATGTCAAAATTAAGGACAAAGACGGCAAAAATGTTGAAATGACCTATACCAGGGACAAGCTTGCCGAGGGCTTCCCGAAAGATATTCCGCTGTATGCATCGGCAAAAATCATGATGAGCCAGCTGCTGGACGGCAAGAGCGCCGTGGCGACACTCAGCACCAAGGACAGCCCCGATGCCGTGCTCAAATTTTATAAAACCGCACTCCCGAAAAATGGCTGGACTGTTGAAAATGAGATCACCATGAATGGCATATCAGTTTTTCATGGAACAAAAGCCGGCAACAGCCTGAATGTGCAGATTGCACAGCAGGGAGATGAAACGGGTATCACCCTTGCCACGGCACAGGACGAAAAGTAGGTTACTGCCCGGTTGCCGGCTCGCGAGAGGGCGTTATGAGCTGTATCGGCAGCTTGATGATATCCGTCGAGATTTTAATGATTTCTTTTCCTATTGTCGTCGGGGCCCGCGGGCTGAGCTTCGGATCATCCATGGTTCCGCCAATGTAGAGCGGAACGCCGATAACGGTTTTTTTGAAGGTGCCGCCGACCAGCGGTATTTTTGACAGCGCATAATCCAGAAACTGAAACGGCGTTGCCAGAGCCTCAAGATCGAGGGCCTTTGTTTTCAGATTGACCGATCCCCGGCAGACAAGGTTCATGGAATCGCTTATCAGGACCGCTTCGCGCACCTGAAGGACCGGGCCTTCGATATCGCTTTTTATGCGCAGGGAATCGTATTCATAGCCCTTTTTCGCAATATTGAGGATTCCGCCCGTCAGCAGCTGCCGGATGCTGAGAAACGATAGGATTTTCGTGAACAGGTTTGACTGGTATATGCGGCCCTTGCTTGCGGTGAATGAAAAATTTCCCGTGCATGAATCCGCAAGCGCAGCCGGTTTGGCATGCGCTTGTATATCGCCCTGTATGTCAAGCGAGCCGGTCATTATGGCCTTTTCCTGCGAAATGCATTTCAGGGCTGCTCCGAGATCGTTTTTGTGCGCGGCAGGACTGGCCTGAAGTGTAATAAAGTCAGGGGTAATCCGCACCGTGGCGGGAAAGGGGATTTGGCAGAGCATGGCATCCGTGGCCGTTATAGTAAGCAGCTTATCTGCAAAGTCCATTTTGAAATTACACGGGGAAAAGGTGTAGCCTGCCAGAGCAAACTCGCCAACAGCCACTCTGACCGTACCGCCCAGAGGGGTATCCCAGAATTCGTCAGTATCGCTGCCGGCCGAAGCATTGTCGCTTCTAAAAGCGCTTATGAGCCGGTCAAAATCGAGCCTGTCAGCCCTTGCGTCCACATCTAGGATAAAGCCCTGCTGTGAAAAACCGATCCTGCCGCTTATTTCAGCGATGCTGTCGCGGGTGCTGACCGTTGCGGATTTGACTTCAATGCTTGATCCCCGGGCTGTCACGGAAGCCTTCCTGACAATAACCGGATACTGATCAGAGCCGGGAAAGCCCACATTTTCCCACTCCATGCTGCCTTTTGCCGTCGAGGCAAGCGGCGTGATTTCGTTTAAGGTGGCGCTGAAATCCCCTTTTGCCCAGCCCTGCATAAACCGGTTATCGACAAGTATTCTGTCAAGAGTTGCTTTGTTGAGCGTACCGGAATAGGCAAGGGTAGCGCCGTCCTTATGATAACCCAGGCGCGCCGTGCAGTTTGACTCCGCATCGCGGATAAGCAGTCTGCTTATCTCAAAGCCATTTTTTGAATTCTGCAGCGTAAGGCCTGCCCTGACATCGCGGTCAAAAATAAAATCCCCGTTGAATTCGGTTGCGCCGCCCCGTGTCCAGGAAACTTGCGCCCGTGTTGCCGAGGCCGGCATGCGGATCATGAGCGCAGGGGAGAGCTGGAGATCAGTGAAAATTTCGGTTATAAATTTTTGCCCGAAAGTGCCGCCTGCTGCAACCTCGACTTTCGTGATGCCGGAGAGGTAGCCCTCAAAACTAATGCTGCCTTCGATTCGGCTGTCAAGACATGCGAGCTTTGCCTGCGACAGGGTAAAACTGCTCTGGGTCACTGCAAGGCTGCCGACGGGGCATTCAATTTTTCCCGGAATATCGGCATACTGCGCGGTAATGTTTTGCGCCTGCGCCTGAAAGCCGTAGGTCCACTGATCCGGCATGGTGAACGGACCTGCAAGCGTAAGGCTCGCAACCTGCAATTTCCCCTCGGCCATCGTCAGCTTTTGCAGAAAATCCCTGGTCGGGGCAAAGGAATTAAGAATTTCCCGCAGCTCATGTACATCAAGCGCCGCACCCTTTGCATCAATTGAAAACCGGTTATCCTCTGTAAGGCTGAACTCGGCCGAAATTTCAGGCAGTGTCGCACTGCCGACCCTGCCTGAAAGGTTGGTGAACGAGAGCAGTCCCTGGCGGTAATGGCAGGCTCCAGCAGCAATGTCAATGGGCATGGGAAAGTTGCGGTAATCGGCGGTCAGGTTCAGGCCGTCTATTTTAATAGCCATAGTGTAGGCGTCGTTTTCCCGCTCAATTTTGAAAGCTCCACGCACGCTGCCGCGGGGCGAGTGTATGAGCGACAGCTCGTCCTTGACTGCCAGGGGCGGCATAAACCGCAGCAGCCCCGGCAGTTCGGCCAGATCAAGCTGCACAGAGGCTTGTATGAGCGAGGGAGCATAGTCGCGGGCTGCATCAAGCTGCAGTGTTGCATTATCAATACGGGAATTGCCCACCAGGGCCTGAATCCGCGTCGCTTCAATAATTCCGCTGCGCACTTGTATATGGCTGCTGAAGTTCCGCAGGCTGAGATCAGCTTCCGGAACGAGTATGCTGATATTGTCGAAATCAGCCGTAAGGCTTACGCCGCCGCTTTGGAGCCAATCGGAAGTGACGGGCAGCTGAAAATTTCCGTCAAACCGGCTGAGGGTTCCACTGCCCACCCGCTCAAAAATGCTTTTAACCGCCGGAATGGTTCCTGCCAGCGCCAATGCCGTTTCGCGGGTTGCCGTGATATCGAGGCCGGCTACAGTCGCTCCGATGCGGGCATCAAGGGGAAATGGCTTTACGGTCCCACGGGATGGTTCAGGTGCTTTGAATTCCGCATTCAGCCGCAGCTTATGCCAGAGGCTGCAATCGGCGCCGAGCACTAGGGAGAGCTTATCGGGTGAAGCTGTAATTTCAGCGGTAATATTTTGCATGGTCAGCTGCGGGCCGCCGCCGGGGGGGGTAAAGCCAACAGAGCCATCATTGATGCACAGCTTGCCGGCGGGGATTTTTTGTAAAGCATCCGCAAGGGCTTTGGCAGCATGCCGCTGCTGATCTTCAAAGGAACTATCCATTGCCGGGGAAGCCTGCGTATCGCCGGAGAGGTGAAGCCGCAGGTCCGGCCCGTCCAGGTAAATTTTTCCAGCGACTGTTTTTCCGGTGAGCAGCGGCAGTAGTGCAGGATACAGCGAGGCGCTTTTGACGGTAAGCTTTGCCCCGTTTTTGAAGGCAAGAGAACAATCATGCAGGACTATATGCGGAAGTCCCAGCAGGACAAGTGAAAAACGGTCAATGCCGATCTCCGCGCTCAGCTGTTGCGCGAGTTCGGACGTAATTTTATCGTTCAGGGCCCTGGTATTAATGAAAAGTCTGGCCGACAGCGCAAGCATCTGCAGCAGCGCAATGCATACGAGAATGAGCATAAGGCTTTTTTTTACGATGCGTATGAATTTGTGTTGCAAAAGAATAGAGGCTCCTTGCTTAAGATTTTGCGAGAGCGTTAAATAGCTGCCCCGCAGCTGCCTGATTGCCGACAAGCCGCACTGGATTCATCCCGGCTGAATCCGCACATGCAGGAAAGTATCTATCATTATGGATGGTCAATTTAAAGGGAAATTCTGTTCCCGGGGGTAGATACGGCAGGCAACAGCACAAGGTATTCCCGTGAAGGGTTCACTCAGGGGCTCAAAATTTTGAGCCCCTACAAAAAAAACAAGATTGATATCAACCGAAAATTTTACGAACGTATCAGTTTTAATTATTCGTTCTGTCGCATACGGCATCCGGTAGATGGCTGCCGGATGCGTTCAGGAAATAAAAAGGCCGCGGGTAACCGCGGCCTTTGGTTCAGGTAATAGTCTTTTTTGTGAGCTGGCTCAGCACCTGCCACATTTTTTCAGGCGTTTTACAGTCAAGCAGCTTTTCCCGCGCCGTTGTTTCGCGGAAGGCCTCCATAAGGCCCGTTATCAGATGCAGATAAAAGGCGCTTGCCGCAAGAGGGATAACCATAAAGAAAAAAATGCGGGTCAAGTGCTTTTTTGGAGCACCGAAAGCAATGCCGTCTTTCTTGAGCCCGCAGGTCAGGACGAGCCCGCCGCCCTCAACACCGCGCACATGCGGGAATGCCAGGCCGTGCTCAATGGCCGTGGGCACGATGGATTCGCGGCCCAGCGCAGCCTCCAACAATATTTCGGGCTCTTCGATATAGCCCTGCTGCGCCAGAAGCTGCGTCATTTCCGCAAGCACCTCATTGCGGTCCTTGCCTTTAAGGTCCGGTATCATGAGCCCGCTTGCCGAAAACCTGTCGAGGCCGGCGCTGGGCTTGCAGACACGCTTGACCTGCCGGGGAAGGGTGTCGCGGTAATAGATAATGCGGGTGCAGCGGGGGCACTGGTGGATTTTTTCTCCCACCTGCACTTCGTAGGCCAGTATCGTCGGCACTGCCATGCCGCAGCCGGAACAAATACCCTTCGTCATAGGCACCACGGCTGTCTTATAATGCTTGATAAGCTTTTGAAAAAGCTGGGCCACCTCTTTGGGGATGCCGCTTTTGAGCGATTCAATGGACTCTTCCAGGCTTTGCAGGTGGCTTTCCGTGGTAAGGGCCTTCTGTTCATCAAGGGTGAAGCTGAGGCTTTGCAGCTGTATAAGTTGATTCATTATGTGCTTCATGCGCGGGTGTCTCCGTGATAAAAGGTGGTTAGCGGGGGATTGTATTAATGTTTTTATATACTATCTGAAAACCGGATTTTTTTCAAGAGGAAAGCCCCTGGCCTTATATGCCACGCTCTTGTCCTGTTGATGCAGTGCGCAGTAATTACAAAACCGCCGATGCCGGCGCAAGCGCAAAAAAAACGCATCAAGGTAAAATATGTTGCGGCAGAACGCAAATAACCGCTATGGAAGATAGGAACCCCATTTGGAAGGAAAAAATATAGCTTTAATTTGACCTCACAGTAACCTCGTCAAAACCGGAACCCGTCAGATCAAGTCGCTATTACTATAAATTATCTTGTGAAAAAGCAGTATTTTAGTGTTGTCCAAAAGTATTTTGGAGCAATCTTTACAATATTAATATTCGATTGTCCATGCATTCTTTTGTATTCATGCGTGGGTATTTCCCCGACTTTATACCCTTTTTTCAATGACTTTATTGCCATTTCCTGCTCTATGGTAAATGTGTCCTCTATTAACCCTAACTTATTAATAACATCTTTTCTAATAGCCCGAAAGCCATCATGATAATCTGTTAAGTCTACGCCAAACCGCTTATTTATTATTACATTGATAACCTGGCTTCCAAGGTGTCTGATCGTGTTCCCGACCGTTCCGCTCAGTTCGTCCGACCCGCCTCTTGTTCTGCTTCCAATGACAAGATCCAGTTTATTGTCAACCAGATATTTGACAAGAGGAATAATGTCCTGAGGTGAATGCGATCCGTCGGCATCAATGTATACTATGATATCCGAATTTGCTTTTTCTGCAGCAATCCTTAACGCAGCTCCTTTTCCCTTGCCATTGTCCAGGAAAAAATTAAAACCGGACTGTTTTGCAACTTCCTTTGTTTCGTCTTTTGAGTTGCCGTCAATTATTATGAACTCATCAATGATAGCAACCTTCCTTATTTCCGGAAGAAGCATCCTGAGGTTTTTCTCTTCGTTTATTGTCGGCACTACAACGCTTATAGTTTCATTTTTGTACATATTTTTGCCTCATTGTTGTCTAATAAAGCTATCACCTGGCTGCTGATTGGCTGTAACCTGAAATTTGATTACTGATCAGGACGTGCCCATTGTAGACGATAATTTTTTTATTATTTGCATACGTTACATTGTTTGTCATCAAAATATTTTTTGTATTCATAGCAGCTATGACATTTCCAGCCCGAAGTACTTCATGGGAAAAATTAAAAATGTGGGATGGCCGGGCGCTCCTGACTTGGTTGTGCAGGCCTGTCGTGGTACGGAAGTCCCGTATCGTTGTTGTGTTTGTCCTGGCGCTCCCGCACTCCCGGGCCTATACGCGCACTGCTCATGCATAATCCGGGCTAACAAAAATGCTGTTTATTTAGGAGTTCCTCCTCCCCTTGAGGGAAAAAGGCCAGGATGAGGGGTGTTGAAAACTGTGGCCCCCTCACCCCGACATCCCACAAGGGGAGAGGGAGGCCAATATTGTCTCCCCTCCCTTGCTGGGAGGGAATCAAGGGGAGGGTGATTTCAACTGGCGCATTCAAATGTGACTATCACTAGTGCAAAGGAAGCCTGCAGGTGAATGAAAGCCCGGCTTTATAAAAATCGGCAATGCGGCAATATCGGATTTTTTTTATTTTATAAAAAGTGGTATAATTTTTTATACCTAGGCGCCTGTGTGCAGGCCGGTTAACAAAGCTGAAAGATTTTTCATGGAAATTACCGTAGCGCAATCAGCAGGTTTTTGTTTCGGCGTCAAGCGCGCTATTAAAACCGCCCTTGATACGGCCCGGCAGGGCGACAGCGTCGAAATGCTCGGCGATATCGTGCATAATGAGGATGTTGTTCGGCAGGCCGAGGTTGCGGGAATTAAGAAGATTGAAGAGCTTGGCGATGGCAGGTGCAAGACACTGCTTATCCGGGCCCATGGCTCTGCACGGCAAAAAATTGAGGAGGCTGAGCGACGCGGTTATCGCATTGTTGATGCTACATGCCCTATGGTGAAAGAGATTCATACCATCGTCGCTGATTTTGACAAGCGCGGTTTGCGAGTCATCATTATTGGCGATAAGTTTCATGAGGAGGTCCAGGGTATTTGCGGCCAGATTGATACGCCGGCATTCATTATCGATGCCGTCGAACACATACCCTGGGGGGATTTGCAGGTTGTTGAAAAAGCGGGGGTCGTCGTTCAGTCGACGCAGAAGGCGGAAAACATGCAGGCCATAGTTGACGAGCTTCGAACGAGAATCATGGAGCTTGAAGTCTGCAATACCATCTGCAAAGCCACCACAAAACGGCAGCAGGAGATAAAGATCCTGCCGAAGCAGAGCGATGTGGTGCTGGTGATCGGCTCCAGGTCAAGCGCAAACACAAAACGCCTGTATGAAATAGCCCGTGACCTGAATCCACGGACCCGCTGGATCCAGTCCGAAAACGATATTGAGCTTTCCTGGTTTACCGGTGCGGAATCAATCGGTATCACGGCAGGGGCATCAACTCCCCGTGAGACGATCAATGATATAGTGCAGTTTCTGGAGAAAGCATTCTGCAAGTAACCGGAAGCGCCGCATTAGAGCATGTAATTTTATTCTGTAGCCGTTTGCATCGGGGAGTTATTGGCTCATTCGCCCGTGCTATATTCTCGCAAGATACGCCAATTGTGGAAATAGGCCAATGGCTCGAACCGCACGGGCTGCTTCACCAAAAACTCCCCGGTGGCCATATGGCTACAGCATTTTGTTACATGCTCTAGTAGACTGTCATACTTTTATTTATCAGTTGTAATCACCCTCCCCTTAATCCCC
>Ga0118677_10013600_pt1 | contig 11662 bp, 11 predicted proteins | sample AliMusrvi5mmetaG_FD_86154 | JGI IMG/M metagenome (GOLD analysis project Ga0118677, IMG submission 86154) | reverse complement strand
TAGCTTTATAACAATATTATATAAGATTTATATCGTTTAAATATTTAATTAAAATTTTTGTTATCATTTGTCATCCGGGCATTTCACATTTTATTACTTTTGTAAAAAGTTTCAACATGATTGAACGGATTTTGGAGTTGATGAAGGATAAGAATTTAACTCCTTCCCAGTTTGCTGATGAGATCGGGATTCAGCGATCGGGAATTTCTCATTTGATCTCAGGGAGGAATAAACCCAGTCTTGAGTTTATCATGAAGGTGCTAAAACGGTTTCCGGATGTCAAGGCGGAATATTTACTCTATGGCACCTCCGGGATCAGCGATATAAGGACAGAAGAGAGCGGGAATGAAAGTGAATTCATCCCCAAAGTTTCGGCAACCTTGTTTGATCAGCCGGTAATGGCTGACAACAAACCTGAACCAAAGCCTGTAAAGCAGGGAAAGAGAGAACGATTTGAACGTAAAATAGAGAAAATCGTAGTTTTTTACGACGACAAAACATTCAGGGAATACGAGCCGGAGTAAAGGTCAGGTAGTTTCAAGGAAGGAGAAAAAGAAGGCGGATTCACGTTCTGCACTTTCGTCACTGTCAGAACCATGTATTGCATTTTCTCCCAGGCTCTTGCCATAGAGTTTCCGGATGGTTCCCTCTTCTGCTTTGGCAGGATCTGTCGCCCCGATGAAACTCCTGAAAGATTCAACGGCATTCTCTTTTTCAAGCATTGCGGCAACGATTGGGCCTGACGACATGAAATTCGTCAATTCCTCATAAAATGGCTTTCCCCGGTGCATTTCATAAAAATGACCTGCCTGCTCCTTACTTAGGGATATTTTTTTCAAGGCTTTTATTGTGTAACCACCCTCCTCTATTTTTGCAAGGATATTTCCGGTATACCCAGCCGCAAAGGCGGATGGCTTGATCATGGTGAAAGTAATTTTTCCTGTCATACTTGATTTTGTTAAGAGCAAACAAAATTACAATTATATTCTGAATAATCCTTAATTTTGCACCCCTTAAACCCCGAACTATTTGGAAAATACAGACTTCAGCATTGTTTCTGCACTTGTTTCGAAACCTTTACGGATACTGATCACCACCCATTCCAACCCGGACGGTGATGCCATTGGATCAAGCCTGGCCCTGGCTGCTTATTTGAAAAAGAAAAACCATCTGGTCCAGTTAATGGTTCCAGATCCTTATCCCGATTTTCTCGCATGGATGAGCGGGCATGAGCAAATTTTGATTTTCTCTTCCAATAAAGCGGAGTGTATCAAAGCCATCGGGCGCGCTGAAATGATCATAGCATCAGACTATAACAATTTGGGCCGGCTTAATGATGCCGCCCCGCTCGTTCGTCAGTCAGGGGCTATTAAAGTCCTCATCGACCATCACTTAAATCCTTCTGACGAATTTGATCACCAGATATCCATTTCAAAAATTTCATCGACATCCGAGATCATTTACAATTTTATCGAGAAGATGGGTGATCTGCATTTACTTGATAAAGAGATTGCCGAATGCATCTATGCGGGGATTATCACGGATACAGGTTCCCTTAGCTATGCATGCAATTATGTTAAGACGTACCTGATCATGGCTGAACTTTTTCGGTTGGGGATTGACGGCGAACACTTACACAGACTGATTTACGACACATACTCTGAAAGCAGGTTGCGGCTGTTGGGATATTCCATCAGCGATCAGCTCGTCGTCCTGCATGAATATCATACTGCGTTTATTACCTTGTCAAAAGAAGACCTGGCACGGTTTGACCACCAGATAGGAGATACCGAGGGGGTGGTAAATTATGCACTTTCAATTAAAGATATCAACCTGGCGGCTTTATTTATGGAACGGGATGGAATTGTGAAGGCTTCATTTCGATCAAAGGGATCATTTGCAGTAAATACACTCGCAGCCAAATATTTTAACGGAGGTGGCCACCGCAATGCCGCTGGAGCAAATGTTACAACAACCCTTGAAGAAACAGTCCTGAAATTTAAGCAAATATTGCCGTTGTACCAATCGACGCTTAAATCAGTTTACTAATTTGAATAACTTCAAAATCAGTCCTTTCAGATCAATTTATCCGGTGATCTTTTTGCTGTTGTCAGCATGGTTAACTTCATGCAGTGGATCAGAAAAAAGAACGACTGCCAGCACAGATCAGCAATCGGTGGAGGACTCTGTCGTTCGTTTCAATCATCAGATTGTCAAATCAGAAAGTCAGGAAATTAGCGATTTCATACTCCGGTATCACTGGGAGATGAATGAAACACAAACCGGCCTGCGTTACCTTGTCTACAAAAAAGGTGAGGGAAACAGGGTGGAACAAGGTGATGTCGTTGCAATAAAATACAAAATCAACCTTTTGAACGGCGACATGGTATTTCGTTCAGATTCAATTTCACTTGTTCATATTGAAGTCGGTGCAAGGACTGTGGTCAGCGGTCTTGAGGAGGGACTCATGCTGATGAAAAAGGGCGACCGGGCAAAACTGATTGTCCCTTCACACCTGGCCTATGGAGTGCTTGGAGACATGGCAAAAATACCGGCCAGGGCAGTATTGGTTTATGATGTTGAAGTTTGTGCAATTAAACGATCGAAAAAATGAACTCAATCTCATGTGATATGCAGGAGTTTGCTATCTTTGCCGGTCGAATAAACCCTATGATTTAAAGGAAGATATTTGCTGGTTGAATGATCCGAGATACCAGAAAAAAATGATTTTTTAGCCCTAAAATAAATAAGTTCAATAATTATTAACCAAAATTTTTAAAATGCAGCGTATGAAAAAAATGATTGTTAATCCATTGGTCATCGTAATGTTGGTTGCTTTGACAATGTTGGCTTGTTCCTCAAAGTATCCTGGTTATGATAAAACGGCAACAGGTTTGTATTATAAGTTATATAAAGTCAGTAAAGATACGGTAAAGGCAAAACTGGGAGATTGGGTTTCGTTGAATATGAGTTACAAATACAAGGATTCAACCCTCTTCAACAGCAAAAAGGCAATGGGAACTCCAGTCCGTTTTCAGCTGCCTGCATCGGAATTCAAAGGCGATATTTATGAAGGAATCAGGATGCTTTCACCGGGCGACAGCGCCGATTTCATCGTAAATGCCGACTCATTGTTTACCAAGACTTTCCGCCAGCCAAAACGTCCTCCGTTCATTGACAGTAACAGTGTGATCCATTTTTCCATCACGATGCTTTCGATCGATTCGCCTGCAGCCCTGATGATGAAAGAAGGAGATGCACTGAAGAAATATATTGAAGAAAAGAAAATTACCGTTCCTCCAACTGCAACAGGGTTGTACTTTGTTGAAACATTACCTGGCAAAGGTGCTAAAATCGATACCGGTGTATGGGTAAAAGCTAATTTCAGCGTTTCTCTCATCGACGGCAAACAGATTTTTTCAACACAGGAGCGTGGTGAACCGATGGAATTTGAATTTGGGAAAAAATTTGACACACCGGGTTTTGAAGAAGGAGTGTCAAAAATGGTGAAAGGCGAGAAAGCTACTTTGATTGTACCATCAAAAATAGGTTTTGGTGAAACCGGACGCGGGGCAATGGTTCCTCCCTATTCCACCGTCATCTATAATGTTGAAATTGTTGATGTTCAATCAAAAGCAGATCATGACAAGCAAACTGCCGAGAAAAAGAAGACAGAGGGTGCCAAACTTGAAACCAATAAGAAAAACGAAGGAGATCTCATGAAAAAGTATTTGATTGATCACAAAATTACCGCCAAGCCAACTGCCAGCGGGTTGATTTATGTAGAGAAAGTTAAAGGAACCGGCGCCAAAGCGGCTGCAGGTAAAAAAGTTAAGGTTCATTACACGGGAACACTGTTAAATGGTACTAAATTTGATTCATCACGCGACCGCAACGAACCATTCGAATTCGAACTGGGTAAGGGCCAGGTCATCAAAGGCTGGGATGAGGGTATTGCCATGATGAATGTTGGCGGAAAAGCCGTTTTGGTTATTCCTTCAAACATTGCCTATGGCGAACGTGATATGGGTCAGATCCCCCCATATTCTACACTCGTGTTTGATGTTGAACTGATAGCTGTAAAATAATTTCAGGATTCCAAACCTGGAAAAGGCTGGTTGCGAAAGTAACCAGCCTTTTCTATTATCCTGAATTACCTCCGTTTTCGACCATAAGCTGGAGCGCTTTCAATTCGTCCCTTAATCGGGCGGCTTCCAGAAAATCAAGACTTTTCACGGCATCCTCCATGGCTTTCCGGTTACGGGTGATAAGTTTCTGCAGTTTTTCTTTTGAAAGATATTGAATCAGGGGGTCAGCCGCCACATCAATTCTTTCTGTCTCATAATAGGGAGAGGGTTGTTGCCTGTTTCCGTCGGCAACGGCGGTTTGTCCCATAATATCACGGGTGCTTTTTACAATCTGGGTAGGAGTGATGTTATTCAGGGTATTGTAAGCAATCTGTTTTTCCCTGCGGCGGTTCGTTTCAGCCATCATGCGCTTCATGGATTCCGTTTCTTTGTCGGCATACATGATCACCTTACTGTTGATATTCCTGGCAGCACGGCCTGCAGTCTGGGTAAGAGAGCGCTCAGACCGTAAAAATCCCTCCTTGTCCGCATCCAGAATTGCCACCAGGGAGACCTCGGGCAGGTCCAGTCCTTCACGCAGGAGATTTACCCCGACCAGCACATCAAATACACCCATTCTTAAGTCCCGTAGAATTTCAACCCTCTCAAGGGTGTCAACATCTGCATGGATATAACGGCAGCGGATGTCAACCTTTGCAAAGTAATTGGTAAGTTCTTCAGCCATGCGCTTGGTCAGCGTGGTGACCAGTGTTCGTTCATTTTTGATGATCCGCTGATTGATTTCATCGAGAAGGTCGTCTATTTGCCTGAGGCTTGGCCTGACCTCGACATACGGGTCCAGCAACCCGGTAGGTCGGATTACCTGTTCTACCACAATCCCTTCACACTCCTGCAGTTCAAAATCGGCCGGGGTTGCGCTTACATAGATGGTTTGTCCGACAATCGATTCAAATTCTTCAAATTTCAGGGGCCTGTTATCCATGGCGGAGGGGAGCCTGAATCCATATTCAACTAGCGTTTGCTTGCGCGAGCGGTCACCGCCAAACATGGCCCTAATTTGGGGAATGCTCACATGGCTTTCATCAATGACCATTAAAAAATCATCCGGAAAGAAGTCAAGCAGGCAGAAGGGTCTTGAACCCGATACCCTTCCGTCAAAATAGCGTGAATAGTTTTCGATTCCCGAACAATATCCAAGTTCGCGCATCATTTCAATGTCATAACCTACCCGGTCCTCAAGCCGCTTTGCTTCCAGGTCTTTTCCGTTCTCCCTGAAATAGGCGCATTGTTTGATCAGGTCATCCTGGATTTCTACCAGCGCTTCACGCATTTTATCCGGTGAAGTCACGAATAAATTCGCAGGATAAAGTGTCATCAGCTCCATTTTCTCAATTTTGCGACCGGTCAGGGGATCAAACGACTCGATACTTTCCACTTCATTCCCCAGGAAAATCACACGGTAGGCAATGTCGAGATACGCAGGAAAAATATCAACCGAATCACCTTTTACCCGGAAACGGCCGCGGGTAAATTCACCTTCAGTTCTAGAATAAAGGCTGTTGACAAGGGTGTTCAGCAACTTTTTACGGCCAACCTGATCGCCTGGCTGAAGCCGGATGACATTCTCATTGAAGTCATCAGGGTTGCCAATACCGTAAATGCACGAAACCGAGGACACGACAATGATGTCGCGTCGTCCGGAAAGGAGGGCCGACGAAGCGCTCAGTCTCAGTTTCTCAATCTCTTCATTGATGGAGAGGTCTTTTTCTATGTAGGTGTTTGTAACAGGGATAAAGGCTTCCGGCTGGTAATAATCGTAGTAAGAGACGAAAAATTCAACTGCATTATCAGGGAAAAACTGTTTGAATTCGCCATACAGCTGCGCGGCAAGTGTTTTATTGTGGCTCAGCACAAGGGTTGGCTTCTGAACCTGCTGGATCACATTTGCAATGGTGAAGGTTTTTCCAGAACCTGTTACGCCAAGCAATACCTGTCCGGGGTCATTCCGCTGAATACCCTCAACGAGTTGCCTGATGGCTTCGGGCTGATCCCCGGTAGGTTTAAATTCTGAGGTGAGGTTAAATTCCAAGGGGGAAAGATTTTAAAGTATTTTAACCAGGGTTGTCGTGATTGGATAGTGGTCGGATAAGTCTACGTCAAACGTTCCATATGAAATTGCTTTAAACTGAACAGAATGAAGAATATAATCAATCCTGAAAGAGGGCAGTTTCCCTGCATATGTGCTTTGGAAAAGCCCGTGGCCGCTTTCTGGAAATGAATCCTTCAACCGCTTTGTCAGTTGATGGTAAGTGTATGAAGAGGGGGTGTCGTTGAAATCGCCCGACAGGATTACAGGATAGGGGCAGGCACCAATGTGTACAGCCAGGATGTTTACTTCCTTTGATCTGAGAATAAATGCTTTACGAAGTTTCCAAAGCATGCGTTTAGATCCTTCCTGAATGGGGGTGCCCTCCTCAATATCCGGTTCAGTTAGCTGGGAATAAAAAGTATAGTCATCATTTCCAAAGCGAATGGATTCCAGGTGCAGGTTATACACTCGTATGGTGTCCCGGTTCATGATAATATCGCTGAAGATGGCATAATAGCTGTGTCCGGGAAGTTTCAAACAACCAAAATTCACGATGGGGAAGCGGGAAAATGTTGCGATAGCATTGATCTTACGCTTGTTATTGAAATCGCGATAGTTCCTGAACGAATAAAAAGGCAGGTGAATTGAATTTGCAAATTTTGACAAGGTCTGTGAAAAATCCTCTCCTATGGCAAAGAACTCCTGAACGCAGATGAGATCGGCATTTTGCCGGGCAAGAAACTCAGTTACCTTACTTTTGGTTTCCTGCTGGTTGTCTTCTATTTTATTGCCATACAGCGAATGAACGTTGAAACTGACAATTTTGATTTTTGCCTTCGGTGAAACCTCCGGATGTGAAAACCTGACGGGATAAACGGCTAAGAGGTTGGTGTATCCGGCAATAATGGTGACCAGGGAGACAAAAACAAATCGTTTCCAGGTAATCAGCCAAAAAAGGACAAAAAGTATATTTATAATCAGGAATACAGGATACGCAAGGCCGAAAAATGCCAGTAGCCAGAATTTGTCCGGACTGATATATCCTGAAAAATAGGATGCGAGCAAGCCAGCTACAGCGCATATGTTCAGGAAATACAACACATTTTTCAGGATCGACCGGCCTTTCATCATCAATCAGTCAGGTTATCTCAGCGTTTATTGGATGTTTTAAAGAGAAACTCTTTTTCATCTTTTGTCAGGCAATCATAGCCTCCCTTTGATATTTTTTCAAGGATTTCATCAACTCTTTTTTGCGTGTCCCTTTTTTTCAGGTTGTATTCTTCATCTGACAGAGGCCTGGATGAATTTCCGCCATACGAAGGCTCCATCCGGGCCTTCCTGCGGAATTTGTTGAAGCCGTTCCGCATAAAACCTGTTGAACTTCCTGGCTGTCTGATGGTTCTGGAATAGCGGTACATCAGTATGTAGATTGCACCGAACAGGGCTCCGCCGATATGGGCTATGTGTCCGCCGGCATTTCCGGAAGGGATCATGAAAAAGTCAAATACAAAAAGGACGACTGCAAGATAGATGATCTTCAGCTTTCCGAAAAGAAAAAGCTGGATTGTGTAATTCGGAACAAAAACGGCGACGGAGGTTACAATTGCCATCACAGAAGCCGAAGCACCCAAAGCGAAAGATACCGGAACGATTGGCGTGAAAACCGGGAATGTATTGAATGCCAATACATAAACGAGACCACCGCTTATCCCGCCGAGAAAATAGATAAGAACCAATTGCTTCGAGGGGAGGAACTCCAGGAAAATCCTTCCAAACCCATATAACCAGAACATGTTGAAGAGGATGTGCCAGAAATCAAAATGCAGGAACATATAGGTTATTACCGTCCATGGTCTCAGGTACAGCATGGGAATGGAGGCAGGGATAGCCAGTGCCTGCATCAAAATCGAAACAACTGCAGCGACGTCAGGGCTGTTGAAAAAGAAAAAAATGACCTTCAGGGCCTGGACCAACACCCAGACTGCAACATTTACCAATATCAAAACTGACAAGGCTGATCCTTGTCTGAAAAACCGCCTGATATCATCAAACGGGTTTTGATTTTGAGTATAATTGTAGTTCATCATGTATAAAGACCTGTTTTTTTCTTCCAGTAGAGGATTAAAAAGAAACCAAAAATCATGCCGCCAAGGTGGGCAAAATGTGCAACATCGTCGCCGGGGTTGTTTGAGATGCCAGAATACAGCTCAAGTGCTCCATAAATGAGCACAATCCATTTGGCCTTGATCGGGAAGAGGAAATAGACATATACAAGCATGTTTGGAAACATCATGCCGAAAGCAAGCAATATTCCGTATACTGCCCCCGATGCTCCAACGGTGGGGACGTCCATCTGCAACTTTAACAGTTGACCGATATAGTCGAGCGATTGACCGGCATAACCGGGGCTGTTCTTTGCCAGTGTCCACTCATTTATAAAACTCCTGAGGGGGCCTGGTGCATTGTAATATACCGGATAATGATGCCTGACAAACCCGATGAAACCATCCAGGGTCGGATTTGCCCCGTACGCACTGGCAGCAGCCTGCACTGATGAGATGTCGATCCATTGCATGAATACCTGCACAATGGCAGCGCCGATGCCCGTGATCATGTAATAGGTCAGAAATCGCTTTGATCCCCAAACATTTTCCAGCAGGTAACCAAACATCCAGAGAGCAAACATGTTCATGGCGACATGCGAAAAACCGCCATGCAAAAACATATATGTTACAAATTGGTAAGGACGGAATAGATCGGACTTGAAATAGTGAAGGCCCAGGATATTAACAAGGTTTATACCATAGGCAGTATCAAGTGAGAGGGTTGCCAGGTAGAATAATCCATTGATAATCAACAGATTTTTCACCACCGGAGGCAGCAGGTTGAACCCGGCAGGACTATATTGTTGTGACATAGAATTATTAAACGTTAAATTTTAAATTTGGTATTCAGTTCATCATAAGAAATGACCAGCATGGTTGGTTTTCCATCAGGTGAAACTCCGGGCACTTTGCATGCAAAAAGGTTTTCAATCAATGAGTCTATCTCCTCCTGATGCAATTTTTTTCCGCGTTTAACTGAAAGTTTTTTAGCCATGGTCTTGGCAAGAAGCTGGCCCTGATCCATTTTATTCTCCTGCCCGGGCGATTTGAGCGATTCAAGCACTGATTCAATAAACATACGGATGTCGGTGGCTTCAAGGTTTACCGGAATGGCATGGATGACGAAACTTCCCTTCCCGAAGTCATTGATTTCAAATCCCAGCTGCTCAAAGTAACTTTTCCATTCATTAAAAAACTGGGCATCGTCCGGGCTTAACGTTATCGTTTGCGGGATAAGCTGGTGTTGGCCAGGAGCAGTATCCATCTGTTTTTTTTCTAAAAACTTTTCATATAAAACCCGTTCATGGGCATGTTGCTGATCGATGATGACGATCCCAGATTGGGTGGATGTTGTAATAAAAGAATTCCTGACCTGGACGCCATTTTTCCTGGTAGTTGTTGTTTCACCAGGAAATTCTTCCTGTGAACTACCGGAACTCCCCGGATCTGATCCCTGAAATTCTAATAAATCGGCCGGCGGACGTTGTGTCTCGTATAACTCACGCCATCCCTGTATGGAAGGAGATGGTTTCTGGGGAAAAGTAAAACTGGTTTGGGGTTGTGTTTTCTTTTCAAACGGGTTATAATCGGGGTTCACCGTAATGACGGGCTGCCTAATTGGGTAATTTTCGGGAAGAGGGGGTAAGTTCATGCTCTGTTCCACGTCAAAATCAAGGGAAGGCGACAGGTTGAATTTTCCAATGGATTGTTTTACGGCAGCGTGCAGAATTGCATAAATGCTTTTTATATCCTGGAAGTTGATTTCGGTTTTTGTCGGATGGATGTTAACGTCTATCGTCTGGGGGTCAACTTCCATGTAAATAAAGTAGGAGGGTACTGAATCATCCGGAATCAACTCCTTGAAAGCCCCGTCCACCGCATGGTGAAGGTAAGCGCTTTTTATGAACCTGCCGTTGGCGAAGAAATATTGTTCACCCCTTGTTTTTTTTGCAAATTCTGGTTTCCCGATGAACCCTGAAATGTTGACCAGCGCTGTTTCCTGTTCAACAGGAATCAGTCGCTGCCCGTAAGATGACCCGTAAAGGCTGACGATCCGCTGCCTGAGATTTCCGACAGGAAGTTGAAACAGGGTTTTATCCTGGTTGTAAAAAGTAAAGGCAACATCTGGGTGAACCAGGGCGACCCTGAAAAACTCTTCGATGATGTACTTCAATTCCAGGGTATTCGATTTCAGGAAATTCCTGCGTGCCGGCACATTGAAGAACAGGTTTTTCACGCTGACAATCGTTCCGTTCTGGCAACTGACCGGTGACTGGCCCTTAAATTCGGTTCCTTCTATCAGGATGGAAGTCCCGATTTCATCTTCATGTCGTTTTGTTTTTAGCTCAACCTGGGCAATGGATGCGATGGATGCGAGCGCCTCTCCGCGGAATCCGAGTGTGCGGATTGCCAAGAGATCATCTGCTTTTTGAATTTTAGAAGTTGCATGACGTTCAAAACACATCCGGGCATCCCGCTCAGACATGCCACACCCGTTGTCTGAGACCTGGATGAGCATTTTGCCGGATTCCCTGATAACCAGTTTTACGTCGGTAGCACCCGAATCAATGGTGTTTTCCAGCAACTCTTTCACGGCAGAAGCGGGTCGTTGAACGACCTCTCCGGCAGCGATCTGATTGGCGACAGAATCTGGTAAAAGGCGAATAATATCAGTCATCCCGGCAAAAATACCCAATAAAATAAAGCACCATTGAATATTTCTTCAATGGTGCAGAACGATCATGTGTTTCTCAGAAATTTCTTACTTTCCCCGGAAAAAGGAAAAGTGTCATTCAGTCAGAATCTGGATTTATCCAGAACAGGGAACCTCATCTGAACGAGATAGAAGGCTCCATAGAATGCCGCACTGAAGAAGGTGGTTCCCAGGAGATCATTCATGAAAAATGACAATCCGTTGGTCGTGTCGCTAAAAAACATCAAACCGGCAATATAACATTCAGCAAGGCCGGCTGCGGTTTGCGGGTAAAAGGGACTGGCGACCCAGGAAGCAAAGTTTGTTATCAGGAAAAAGATAACAGCTGAAGAAAATGAAGCCAGTAAAACAGATCCCACATTGATTTTTTTTCGGATCGCCATACCAATAAGAACCGTGATGGTAAAACTCAGGTAGACAGCAGGCATATTGGCATGCAGACCAATGACGAGATCGCTTATGAACATCGCGGCGATCGGAATGGCGAAAGCAAATTGCTTTCTGTCGAAATAGGTACCAGCAAAAAGAGCCATGGCTGCAATCGGCGTAAAGTTTGGCCAATGCGGCAGCAGCCTTAAAAGGGCTGCAACAAGAACAACAGAGAAAACAACAATAAATCTAGGATTGATAGATTTATATTTCATTTATATGATTAAGATTAGAATGA
>Ga0118677_10013599_pt1 | contig 11664 bp, 14 predicted proteins | sample AliMusrvi5mmetaG_FD_86154 | JGI IMG/M metagenome (GOLD analysis project Ga0118677, IMG submission 86154) | reverse complement strand
TGGTATCCATGCTTATCATCGGTTTTACGCTGCTTTTGCGTACGCAAAGCAACTGGTTTAACTTCGATAAGTGGTATACTTTTCAATTGGAATGTGGTACCCTTTTCAATTAATATATACAGTGCTTTTTACAAGTCGCGCGAACACAACGACATTAATGCTTATAACCTGGCCATCGCCGATTTCATGCACTCTCCGGTAATCTCGTCTGTGGATATCCGGAAGGCCCGCAGCCAGGAGGGATACCTGGTAAGGGTTACTGCAACGGATAACTTCATGGTGACCCGTGTAAAACTATCCCTGCTATATTCCGACGGCAAGTGGCGCGAAGAAACCGCCACCCGTTACCGGAAGAGCGATGTGTGGATATGGCGTACGGAAAGCGACCAACTCAGCAAGATCAGCACCATCAGAGCGCAGGCGTATGATTTCCCGGGTCATTCCACCCTGGTGGAATGGCATCCCGCCACGAGAGAGCCCTTCAAAATCCTACCGGCAAGGTAACCGGGCGATACTTCACCCATACACCATGGATACTCCATAGATACAGGATAGTGACTGCTATCAGGTTTCTACCATGGTTCTAAGAGGTCTGCCGGACGGAGCTAACAGGGTGATCGCCCGGGAAAAAGCCATCAAATACAACTATATCAGATAATTACAATGGAATCACAGCTAATGGCTGCTGCGCTATTTTTATTATTCGCCTTTTGTAAATTCCTTTGCCGCCCGCATGTCGACCGAAATATTGTACCTTTACATTGCAGAAACTACCATTTCTTAATACCTCAATCCGATGAAAATCACATTTTACGGTGCTGCCGGCGGTGTTACCGGTACAGCCTATTACTGCGAATCCTCCCAGGCCCGCATCCTGGTCGATTGTGGCATGTTCCAGGGTGCCCCGCGCGATGAGACCCGGAATAAAAAAGCCCCTCCCGTCAACTACAACACCCTCGATGCCATCGTACTCACCCATGCCCACCTCGACCATTGCGGCCGTTTGCCGCTGGCCGTTCGCGACGGTTACACCGGCCCGATTTATGGGACCCCCGCCACCATGGACCTGGTAGCCCTGGTATTGCGCGACTCGCTCAAGGTCCAGACCAGCGACCTCGACAAACTGAACCGCAGGATGTCGAGAACCGGCAGACCGAAAGTCAAACCCCTGTTCGACGAGGAGGATGTCGAAGGGGCCATCAGCCGGATGAAGCCTCTCCCCTACCACGAAGCCTTTACCGTGGCCCCCGGCATGGAGGTCATTGTCGATGAGGCCGGGCATATCATGGGTTCGGGAAGCCTGAAGCTGGTGCTGACAGAAGGTGGCCGCAACAAATCAGTCATTTTTTCGGGCGACCTCGGTCCGCACGGGATGCCCATCGTAAGAGATCCTGAAACGTTTAAAGAGGCCGACATGGTGATCATGGAGTCGACCTATGGCGACCGCAACCACAAACCGCTGCAGGAGACCATCGATGAGATGACCGGCATCATCCGCCATGCCCTTGCCACGAAGGGGAAGATCCTGGTGCCTTCCTTTGCCATTGGCCGCACGCAGGACATCATCTACTATATCGAACAGGCCTTCCGCAAGGGAGGACTGCCGCGCTTCCCGATCTATATCGACAGCCCGATGGCGGTGGAGGCCTCCCGGATCTATATGAGCCACCCCGAACTTTTCGACCAGGAGATGGTTGAATTCCAGGGCAGCGGCGAGGCGCAGCGCGACAAAGGTTTCATCCACCCTACACCGACGGCCGAAGAGTCGAAGGCGCTCAACGATGTTACCGGCCCCTGCATGATCATCGCGGGTTCGGGGATGTGCAATGCCGGTCGTATCCAGCATCACCTCCGCCACAACCTCTGGCGCCCCGAAACCTCGGTGCTGATCGTCGGCTACCAGGCCGTGGGGACCCTGGGCCGACGTCTTGTAAACGGCGATCCCAGTGTGACCATCTATGGCGAGAGGATCGCCGTAAGGGCGCAAATACACAAACTCGGCGGCTTCAGCGCTCATGCTGGGCAGTCGGAACTGCTCGACTGGTTCAACGCCCTGGCCCCCGACCGTCCGCGCGTGGTACTGACCCATGGTGAAGATGACGCCAGGAGCACCCTGGCAAACCTCATCATCCACCGCTATGGGCTGCAACCCTTCCTGCCGCAATACGGGGAGAGCGTTGAACTCTGACCCGGCGAACATACGCCGGCAACTTTTAATTTTCATTCAACCCCTTAATCCCATCAGCAGCACCATGCAAAACAGCTATCGCCGAACCAAGATTGTCGCAACCATAGGCCCTGCCAGCAACACCCCGGAGATGATCCGCCAGTTGATCATGGCGGGTATGGATGTAGCCCGGTTAAACTTTTCTCATGGCAAATATGAAGACCATGCCGCGGTGATTACCACCCTGCGGACGATCTCCGCCGAACTCGACAGGCCGGTGACCATCCTGCAGGATCTGCAGGGACCCAAGATCAGGGTGGGGCAGCTGCCCGGCGGCAGGATGGAGATCCGTAAGGGGGAAACCGTGAGCTTGGTCCCAGTTGAAGAATACTGTGAGGGTAAGTCCCTGATCCCGATCGACTACCCTTATGTGGCCGAAGAGGCGAAGGCCGGCATGCAGGTATTGCTGGCCGACGGGCTGTTCGAGCTTGAGGTTAGCGCTATCAGTGGCAACAAAGTACTTTGCAGGGTTGTGGAAGGCGGTATCCTTACCGACCACAAGGGAGTTAACTTTCCCAACCTCAACCTGAGGCTTCCCTCCCTCACCGAAAAGGATATCCGCGACCTGGATTTCGGCCTGGAGCACCACATCGACTGGGTTTCACTCAGCTTTGTAAGATCGGCGCAGGATGTGATAACCCTGCGGGAGCTGATCTCCGGAAAGGGTTACCTGAAGCCCATCATTGCAAAGATCGAGAAGCCACAGGCCATCGACCACCTGGAGGAGATCGTGGATGTTGTGAACGGCATCATGGTGGCCCGCGGCGACCTTGGCGTGGAGATGAGCCCCGACAGGGTGCCGATGCTGCAGAAAAGTATCATCGAGTTATGCAACCGCACCGGGAAAACCGTCATCACTGCCACGCAGATGCTCGAGAGCATGATCCACGAGCCGCGGCCCACCCGGGCAGAAGCCAGCGACGTGGCCAACGCCATCATCGATGGCACCGACGCCATCATGCTTTCGGGCGAGACCGCCATGGGCGATTACCCCGTAAAAGCTGTGGAGATGATGGTGCGCATTGCGCTTGACGTGGAGCGTAAAATTGAATTCAAAACCTATCCCCCGGCGGGTCATGAGCCCATCAAGGCACTGAGCCGGGCCGCAAACCAGATGGAAAAGGTGATCAAACCCGCCTGCGTGGTGGTGCTGACCACCACCGGCCGCAGCGCGCAGTTCATCGCTGCAGAACGTCCGCAGACACCGGTTTATGCCTTCACGACTCATGCGGGTGTTTACCACGGGTTAAACCTCGTGTGGGGGGTCACGCCAATCCTGGTTGATGTTCATCCCGGCACTTTCGAGGAGATGGTTGCTGTAACAGAGAAGATCCTGCTGGAACGCCACCTGGCTTCGGCCGGCGACCAGATCCTGCTGATCGGGGGCATCCCGGCGCACCAGGCGGGGGGTACCAATTTCATCAAGGTGCACCAGATATCCTGACATCAGGGTACTTTGCGGGTCTAAGTCAGCTGCCTGCTATTTGGTGGTTTTACTGCCAAGTTGCCTGCCCAGTTTTTCGTAAGCAAGGTCGTTGGGTTCCCAGAGTTCCACTTTGTTCCCTTCAAGGTCCATGATATGGACAAACTTCCCGTAATCAGCCGTTTCAATGGTATCGGTAACCGTTACCCCCTCCTTTTGGATTCAATTCCGCCGCTAATACTTCAATGGATTTTCTCCATTTATGAAATTTCAGCCTGCCGATCTTATCCAATGCTTTACTGACGGACTTTGCGCTGATAAAGGTAGTGATCATGACCCGGTATCTTTTACCGGTTTAACACCCCCAGGGATGCAATGACAAACCAAGAAAATCAAGACTTCCGGGACATTTGTTCCGGGTAATACCGGCAAGGTTTACTATTCTGGTCTTTTGGGGATTTGTACACCGTTTGCATTCGGTCAGACGATTCTGTATTAATGATAACAGATACAGCGTCTGCTTCTGCGTTTTGCAATGTATTACGATGTCGTCAGCATACCTGACAAACGGCTTTTCTGGATGATATATTTCCATTCATTTGTCGAATAAAACGTGTAGAAATATATTTGCGGCACCGGGCTTATTACACCACCCTGCGGTGTGCCGGTTAACCGGTCAACTTAATTTCGATCTGTTTGCAATGTTCCTGCTTTTAACCATCGTTCTGTGTACAAAAGCACCCATTGTTCCTTGCAATAGTTCCTCACTGCTTTCATCAAAAGATCATGATCAATTTTGTCGAAAACGCTTTTGCTGTCCAGATCGATTGCCCAATCATGTCCAAACGTGTTGCGTTGCGCTTGCTCCTATGCCTGGTGGCAATGTCTCCCCGGCCGATAGCCGCAGGAGTTGTCGCTGAACAATGGTTCCACGATCCGCTCCAAATGTGTTTTGACAACCTGTTGTGCAATACGATCAAGAATGGTTGGAATACCGGGTTTCCGTCCCCCTCCGCCTTTCTTGTCGATATCGGTTTCTGTTACGGGTTGTGGAAAGTAACTGCCGGATGCTAGCCTGTTCCATAGCGTGTAGAGATTGGAGGTCAGGTTTTTATCCAGCGATGCAGTATAATGTGGTTTGCAAACTACTCCTGACAGTCGTCTGCAGAAGTCCATTCCTCATTTCCTGTTGGCAAGGCCGGCCAGTCGGTTCGCTTGACCTCCGCACTTTTACACAATTTTCAAAGAGCCTTCCATCATTTATACAGCATTCATTCCCTGTGAGGGGATGATTCACGGCACACACGCATTGCTTGCAACCGCCCCAAAGGTAAACCTTTGAAAGCCTCACTAACGCAGGTTTTGTGGCGGGTGCAAGCTCGTCAGCCCCGGTTATGTGTTATAATTTCTTTCGGGAAATCCTGGGAATTTTAAGTAACCTTGCAGAGTAATGAACAGTAATTATATCAATTCTATTTTTATCTACAATTCTGTATACAAGTCTGTAACTTCCTCTGATTAATTCTCGGAGATGGGAGAGTCGGTATTCAGGAACAATTCTTCCTGCTTTTGAGTGAGATTCGAGAATATGTATGGATTCATATAGTGACTGAACAACTTCCTGTGAATATCGAACAGAATCGTTGGCAATATATTCTCCAATATCATTTAGATCTTGGATGGCTTGTTCAGTCCATCCTATTTTAACCATTTTGCAAGCCTTTTCCTGGCTTCTTCATGGGTGTGGACGTTGTTACCAATTGACTGTTCCAGTCCTTTTTCCACTTTGTCCATGAAAATCAGTTTGTCTACTAGTTCATCTAACGAAAAACTATCTGGGAACTTCGATATTGTCTTGAGAACATTGTCTTTAGTAAGCATCTGAAATCAATTTTGATTTACAAAGATAGGTAAAACTCTCAAAAATTCAAAGAACACTATACTGCTAAACGGTTTTTATCATAATCGGGGCTAGTCGGGTCACGCATGGAAGTTACACCCCTGCGTTCCCACGGAACCGTAAGTGAACCTCTCGATTCACACGGCTCTTCCTGTTCAATCACAAATGTATAAGAACATTATGGATATACCAATTCCCAATTGGTAAAAAGACGCGGACTTTCCCGGTACTTTATACGAAGCCAGTTAAGGGCTGCTTTCTTGTAAAGCCCTTTTTCCCATTGGCCCCACTTCAACAAGCGCTCATTTAACTGATACCAAAGGTAATGGGTATTTCACGCCCAAACCTTGCGGTAATAGTTTTTGATTCCCCGTATGATTGGATTCAATTCAGCCGCTAATACTTCAATGGATTTTCTCCATTTATGGAATTTCAGCCTGCCGATCTTATCCAATGCTTTACTGACGGACTTTGCGCTGATAAAGGTAGTGATCATGACCCGGTATCTTTTACCGGTTTAACACCCCCAGGGATGCAATGACAAACCAAGAAAATCAAGACTTCCGGGATATTTGTTCCGGGTAATACCGCAAGGTTTACTATTCTGGTCTTTTGGGGATTTGTACACCGTTTGCATTCGGTCAGACGATTCTGTAAGGATAACAGATACAGCGTCTGCTTCCCCGTTTTGCAATGTATTACGAGTCGAGTCAACCCGGGGAACTGCCCCCCGAGTTGCTCACAGCACCGGACGTGAACCTCTCGACTCATCCGGCTCCTATTGCCTAGTCGCCGGCTTAAGCCCCAATTGCCAGTGACAGAATAAACTGGATTCATTATTTGCAATTCTGCCTAACCAGTATTCTGCCCGGCGAGTATGTCGCCTTAGCCGCTTGTATTTCCTTGTTGCCCATCTGGTTAAAATGCTGTTGAAGTGCCGATAAATGCAATAAACCTCGGATTTGTAATATTTTCCATAACAGTTCATCCATCCTCTAAGAATAGGATTAAACATATGAGAAATATCTTCCAACGTTTTATCACTTAGTAATTGCACGTTCCACGATCGCATCTTTTGCCGCATGGCTTTCTTGGCTGAATCACTCACTGCCGGACAAAAATTCACGAAAAATTTACCCCAACGGTTCTTGGATCTGCGGCAGCAAAAGGTATATCCCGGAAAATCAAACTTTGTAACGGGATAATCCATATGCCGGTCGTCATCCTTACAATAGACTATTTTTGTCTTTTCGGGATGAAGCTCTAATCCACACTCTTCCAACCGTTGTTTCATGTGAGTTAATATTTCTTTCGCTTGTTGTTCCGTTTTGCAGTGCACCACTCCGTCATCAGCGTATCTTTCAAAGGGATTGTCCGGATAATTCCTTCTCAGCCATTCATCCAGCGAATAATGCAGAAATAAATTGGCTAATATCGGACTGATCACTGCGCCTTGTGGCGTCCCTTTGTCTCGCTCAACCATAGTTCCGTCTGCTTTCTGTAATGGCGCAATAAGCCATCGTTGAATATACAGCAAAACCCATTGGTTGTCGGTGTGTTTGTGTAGTGCTTTCAGTAACAAGTCATGTTGTATGTTATTGAAGAACCCCTTGATATCCCAGTCGATCACCCAGTCATATCGCCAGCATCGTTCCCTTGTCTTGCCAACAGCTTCTATCGCTGACTTATGGGGTCGATATCCATAAGAATCCGTGTGAAAGAAAGGTTCTATCATGGGTTCCAATGTCATTTTGACAACAGCCTGTGCAATCCGGTCTGAAACTGTCGGTATGCCCAGTGGTCGTTTGCCTCCGTCTTTCTTCGGTACCTCTACCAGTTTTACCGGTGGCGGGAAATAACTCCCTGATGACATGCGGTTCCATAGCTTGTAAAGGTGAGGGTGTGAAGAATTTTGTGTAAACTCTGACTGCGTTCAAATTCGGCATCTATCTTCAAATTTAATATAGGGCCTGCTGATTATATCAACTAGTTTTTAAGTCCAGAGTCTGCAGGAAAAAACCCTGCGGTAATAATTTTCCCAATAATTCCACGAGCCATCTTGCTGAAAAAGTAACCCTCGATAATATTAGGGCGTAAGTACCCGACCCGATCAATTTGACCAGGTTGAGTACTAAGATGATCGTGGCGATCCATGATTCGCTTGTTTGTGACAGCCTTGCCCTGATCCGGTTCAGTCCGTAAGCTGTTTTGGCTTGTCCAAACTTGCCTTTGATTGGATTTCTCTCGCCCGGTCTTACGTGTTCCACATCCACTGCCGATGGCCTTCCAAGCGGCTTGGCTCTGAGCTTTATTCCAAGCATCTTCAGGGATGCCCTGTTTGCTCTGTTACAATATATTTTATCTGCTAAAACTTCTTCTGGATAACAACCAAATCGCGCCCTGTATTTTTCAACCGATGACATCAGTCTGGTTCCTTCATTAAATGCGTCCCACGAAAAATCGTCCAGAAAAACAAATCCATTCATGATGGAGACATTTATTTTGGCACCAAATTCAACATAGGCATTTGTTTTCCCGCGAACGATGGGGCGCACATGCGGCTGATGAATACTGACGATCCTGTGTTCAACTTTATGGCCACCTTCCTTAAACATCCTATACTGTTGATCGTAGAGGATGGTGATCACTAAAAGATATTTGTGCTCCTTGCCGACCAGGGGAAAGACAGTTTTATATTGATCCAACAGCCAGTTTATGGCTTTTATGTTTCTGCGAAGGTATGCCAGTTGCTTCTTCACAGCCTGGTGTATCTGTTTTTTTGATTTAAGCTTCAGCTGAGCTGTCCTGAGATAATCTTTCCTTGCAAGTTCCCGGTATGTGCGGGGCTTTTTGTTGTGAAGATCTGCATCATAAAGAATATCAATCAACTCTTCAGATTTTTCCCGGGCATCGTTGAGCAAATTTAAATCTGTCGGATAGGCTATATCCTGAGGACAAGCAGTGGCATCGGTGATAAGTCTTCCTTTGTTTGGCACAGCATTCTCTGGTCTTGATCCTCCGGGCATTACAGACGCTTCGGTTTGCAAATCACTTTTCATATTGGAGTCATCCGGAGGGTCTTTGCGCTCATCTTTTGTGCTGTGCAATCCCAGCATCTGCTCGTTGATTTGATTGATTTGTTCAATACCCAATCGCTTGCGGAATTCGACAAACAACGACGGATCAAAGGGCGTTTCATTGCTAAAACTGCTGTAACCGATGAAGTATTGCATGTACATGTTCTCCTGTATTTGCAATACAGTCTCACGGTCACTGGTGTTGCAGATGTGCTTGAGGATCATCGCTCCGATGGCCACGCGCGGGTTTATGCCATCTGCGCCCATGCTGCTGTTGTTCAGCCGGCTTTCATATGTGCTCACCAATAAATCCCAGGGAATTTTCTGCGCCAGAATCACCCACCGGTTACCAGGATCCAAAGATTGCGCAAATGGACTCTCAAATCCGGTCAACGTTAATTGATTTTGACTGATGTAGGGATTTTTGGATGCACGGGTTTTTTGTGCTTTTGCCATATTTCCTTGCAGTATTTTCTCCGTAAATATTATGCTTGTGGTAATAATCTCGGAGCGATATTCCATTGTACTAATATAAAATCGCCTGGATCAGTTATTTCACATTTATGGTGAAAAATAGTTTGGCTATTACCTATAAAAAAAGACAGCAAAAAGTATAAACAACAATAATATTTGAAAATTGACATCATCCTCATGTCTGTAGCATTCAAGAAATAATAACTGCCAACGCCTCGCTTGCAGACGCCTCAAAGGTAAACCTATGAAAAGCCCAACCAATGCAGGTTTTGTGGCGTTTGCAAGCTCGCTAGTGCCTGTTGAATTTAAATTTTGGAAATCATTTCCTTTAAGAGAGGCAGATCAAGTTCGATCGTTTTCCACAGTACATCAATATCAACATCCAAATAATCATGAATGAGTTTGTCTCTCATACCTGCCATAGCCGACCAGGGGATTTCATGATGAGATTGAGTAAAGGGTTTTGAAATTTTCTTAGTTGCTTCTCCGATGATTTCTATATTTCTAATTACAGCATCCTGGATCATTACGTTACTTTCAAAATCTATTTTTGAAATAGATTTTGTGAAATCTTCAATTTTGCTGATTGATTGAAGAATATGCTCAAGGTAGACCTGATCATTCCTAATCATTGATAAATAATTTGAAGATCCTTTTGGATACTGTCTTTTAAAATTTTGTTTTTAACCGCACCTTCAGTGACAAGGTCAACTTTTATACCCAGTTTCTGAGAAATTTGATTTTCGACTTGAACTAATTGGAGAAGTGAAAGGGTGGATTTGAACCGTACAAGGATATCAATATCGCTCAGACTTGTATTTTCATTTCTGGCATAGGAACCAAAAATGCCAATCATCTCTGGATTATAATCGCGCAAAATATTGATAATGATATTTGTAACTTCTTTGTTCATCGCAACCATTTGACCAAAGGTACAACTTTTTTTATAATTCAATAGGCACTAACGCCCCGCCGGCAGCCGCAGAAAAGTGATACTCTACAGTAGCAATGATCAAGTTTGCATTTTTGCGGTAGACGGTTCGTTAGGCTACGTGGCTTTTCATTGATTTGTTTAATAGACCATTAATGGATAGATCTTCGTCAATGTTAGGCCAATGAATTCCATATCCAGATGGAGAGACTTTGAAATTATTCCTTTCTTTATCGTTAGCTTTTGCTAATTTTTCTGAAATATCTGAAATTCTAAAAGAATATTTTTGATTATTTAATATTAAAATGAGATGTTCTTGATCAAAATAAATATCTGAGATCACAAATGTTTCCATAAATTAGAGTGTTTTAAAATATTTGTTCCATTCCGAAACGATGTACTCAAAATGTTCATAGATAATTTTCTTAATTTCCCTTTTTGCCTGGGGAGTGAGATTATAGGAAAATGCTTCCTTTACCTCAAAGTTTTCTATATCAATCCAGAATTTTATTTCCATTTCTGCTTTTTCAGCATGAACATGGATGGGTTCCAGGTTTTCGTTTGAGTAGAAAAAGATTCTCCAGCCGGCAATTAGAAGGATCGTAGGCATTTTTTATTTCAAAGTTACAAAGGAAATCCTGAATAGTCAAATTTTTCAATGAACAATGGCTAAACATCTTGTCCATGTAGCCTAACGAAAAATTGTTGGCGGCGTTGCTTTTTTTTGTGGGCTATGAAAGTAGAATGTTCGGGTTACCGAAAAAGCTTCTTTCTTGCACAAATGTTCGATTACAGACTGCTGCCCACAAAAAAATGCAATGAGCGCTCAACAATATCTTAGCGGTATTTTTCTTTTCATTGATTGATATAGTTTTCAAAAATGTCTAAAATGTCTTTCATATTTTCTCTGCCAAAGCCAATTCTTGCATAAGAATTTCCATATTCAAATGTTTCCGATGGTAATAGCATTATTCCAGTGTCCTTAACTAATCTTTCTGCAAAGTCCAAAACTGGTTCATTAATGTTTAGTTTGACAAATGCTGTTGAACCAGAATTTGGTTTTAAAAAATCTAAAAAATCTGCATTACGATTATGAAATTGCTCAAACAGTATAATATTGTTTTTGATTTTTTCTAAATTTGGATTTAAAAATTTGTCTATATTATTTAATGCAATTGTTCCTAAAATTTCACTTGTTGCACTATTACAAATGGATAAATAATCTTTAAAACTTTCGACCTTTTTCAATACTTCTTTATTTTTTGAAGTAAGCCAACCTAATCGTAAGCCTGCAAGCCCAAATGTTTTAGCTGTTCCCCAAAGACTTATCGCATTTTCGTATAAATCACAAGCCGAAGGTAAATTAAAATTGTTTTCGTGGTGCAAAAAACGATACATTTCATCAGAAAAGATTGTAATATTATGGTGTCTTGCCAATTCAATAATTTGCATATAATCATCAATGTTTGGGCTAAAACCTGTTGGATTGTGAGGAAAATTAATTACAATCAATTTTGTATTTTTTGAAATAAGATTTTTCAAATCTTTGATTGGATATTACGCTCTAATTGACCCCTCTTATACGCTTCAAATTGACCCCCCAAAGTTAACTGCCCTGATTTAAGATTTATC
>Ga0118677_10013597_pt1 | contig 11664 bp, 4 predicted proteins | sample AliMusrvi5mmetaG_FD_86154 | JGI IMG/M metagenome (GOLD analysis project Ga0118677, IMG submission 86154) | reverse complement strand
ATCCTCGATACCTCCAGTCTCGATACCTCCGACCCTAACACCGGCGTCCTCCCGCCCCGCGCCCTGAGGGTCGGCAATCCCAATTGAATCTAAAAAGCCACTAAAACACCGATGATTACTGAGTGCACTGAAAAGGAAATATATAACTATTTCAGGTGTAACAATCTTCAATTTCCTAAGGACATGACAGTCGTGTCTCGGCCCTATTGCTTCACTTTTCGCTTCGGGTGGCACCGGGCTGCTGCATGAGTTGCTTGAGTAAGGGCAGGTGCATTTCGTAAACCCCGCGCGGCGTGGTTTGGTGGTGCACGCAGATCGACGCTGCCTTGCCGACGATTTCGCCCATCATGCCGCAGGTCCGCATAACGCGCACCGCACCGAGGGCTTCGCGGGTGACACTGATATCGCGGCCTGCCATGAACAGGTTGGCAATGTTGCGACTGTAGAGCGTGCGGTAAGGCGCCCAGTAGGGGCCTTGATAGGTATATGATTCACCGTGCGTGTAAGTGGAAATGAACTCCTCGCCCGGCAATCCATTGGCGAACTTCGGATCGGGCGTGTGAACGTCAATGTGCCAAGTGCAGGGAAAGGCTGGGTCGGGAAACGCGGTGGACTTGTGGAAATCCTCGGCGGTTAGGAGCACATCGCCGAGCAAACGCCGCGATTCGCGTTTGCCGGCGATGAAGGCGGACCAGCCGAGACGGTGGTTCGGATAAAGACCGTCCACATTTTTCAAGGCGTCCCATGCGCCGTACATCGCACGCAGGTTGAGATCGCGGATTTGCTCGAGGTCGTTGATCGGGTTTTTGTCGAATCCACTCTCCCAGAACCAGCCGCCGAGGCTGGAGTCCGGCGCGGCGGAGTGCGGGGCCTTGGCTGTCGGGCGGCCGGGGAATGGCTTGTTCGTTAGATCAAGTGCCCACGGCGCACGTGGAAACGGCGCGGCGACGTTTCCGGCTGCAGCGGACACGCCGAGAGCCGACTTATCCTTGCACTCGCACTGAAGGAGCTGCTTGGAATCTGCTACATCGAACACGTTCCACAGGTTGCTAGAGCCCATGAAGCCTTGCTGCGATATATCGGAGTCAGCCCCGGCGAGGAAGCCCACGGTGGCATCACCGGTGCAATCGACAAAAAATTTCCCGGAAATTTTCACCCGCCGCGAGCTGCGGGTATTCTGCGCGGTGACCGAGATGATATGCTTATCTATCGTCTCCACGGCGTTCACGCGTTGTTCGAGAAACAATTTAATTCGCGGCTCGGCGCGGACGACTCGCAGTTTGCGCTCGTCGTCGTAAATCGCGCCTCCCTTGGCATTGCCGGAGTTTTTAGATTTTGGCGTACAGAGTTCTTCGACGATGTCACCGATGCAGGAAAATGGTTTTTGCCGGGTATATCCCTCCGGCCATACGCGCACCTCGGAACTGCCATTGCCGCCAAGCACCGGGCGGTCCTGCACCAATGCGACCATTAGACCGTTGCGAGCGGCCGACACCGCTGCCGCCGTGCCCGCCATGCCGCCACCCACGACCACCAGATCGAAATTGCCGCCATCGTCCGCTTGCGCCGGAAGACCTAACAAAGCTGCACGCAGTTTTGCCAGGCCGGAAAGATCATTGGGCGGCTGAAAAGTGGTGTCTTTGGAAAACAGCAGAGCGTCGCAGCGGCCCTCGTATCCGGTTAAATCGTGCAACGCCACCGTTGCCTGCGCACCCACCTCGACCAGGCCGCCATCCTGCCAATGCCACTTGCTGCCCTCGATTCCGAACGTCTGCGAGAGCGGCTTGCCATTCACCAGCACCTGGAATTTGCCCGGTGCACCCGGCGCCTTCCACGGTGCAACCCAGTCGCGCGTCCGCACCCACAGCCGATAGGAACCTGCGGCCGGAAACTTTGCCGTGGTACGCGCATCCTTCACCGGAACACCCAGTCCGTGCGCCAGCAGGACGGACGAACCGACCTGTTCCATGAACTGCTGGTCCACGTCCCACCCGCCGGTGTCAGCGAAAAGCTCGGCTTCGAGGAGCACCTGCTGCGCGCACACCGCATGCATTTGCGCAGTGAAGCAGAACAAGGAAGGTAGGAGGATTTTGGGAATGTGCATGGTTGAGGATTTAGTTATAGGACAAGATGCATGCCTTGGCAAGTGCTGAAAGACAGACAGCACTGAAAGAGCCCCTGCGAGCAATTTTATAACGACTACTTCTTCAACACGTCGCTGGCCTCGACGCCTTTGCTGTTGGAGCGGCGCTTGGACTCCCAGTTTTGGATCTGCGATTTCTGCACGGCCTTGTTGGACTCGTCGATATTCTTGAGGTACTCACCTTTTTCCAACACCTGCCGCTTGGGAGAAGCCGCGCCGCTGGGTTTACTCGCCGGGGCGTTGCCCATGTTCTGCGAGGGTGGCGGCGGGTTGTGCGATCCGAGTGTTAGCGTGCCGCGATGGAAAGCATAACGGTTGTCGCCCTGTCTGACGATGACGGTGGAAGTGCCCTGGATGCCACCGACTTCAAAGACACCGCGCGGGTCGGTGCTGCCGCTTTGCACTTCCGGACTCGAGCTGCCGAGGGCCTTGACCTCGGCATCGGCCAGCGCCTTGCCAGTGGCAGCATCAGTGACGGTAGCCCGCACGCTGCCCTCGGAGTATTCCTTCACCTCGAGCTTGAGCGGGGAAATGAGCACCAAGCCACTGGTGAAAAGGTTGTCGCCGCGCACAATGGCTAGATAGGCACCTTCCTCCTTGACCGGGAGATGGAGCACCTTTTGCTTCACCACATAGTCGGTGCCCGCGCCCAGCGTAAAGGCATCCCCGGCTTGCGGTGCGATCCCGGCAAGGTCCACCCGCGTGATGTTGCTGAGACTCTTCTCCCGCAGATAAAGCTTTAGTAAATCGACTTTATATAACTGCACAGCTCCTTCCTTGATGTTGCGGTAATCGAGTGTCAACTTTACCTCGTCTCCGGGTTTGAAAATGGTCACCTCAGGCAGACTCACACGCTTTTCCTCGAATAACGTAATCGCCTGGGCGGCATCCTCATAGACCGTCTTTACCTTCTGATACCATGCAATGGCCTCCGCCGGATGTCCCTGGGCATGATAGACCTGAGCCGTGACATAGCGTGCATAGTCGCGGTCCTTGCTCTCGCCGTTGGCCACCGGCGCGGCGGCGGCCAGCGCCTTATCGAAGGCACCCTGCCAGAAGTAGCCCAGCGCCGCCATGTACTTGAAGCTATCGGCAAACGGGCCGCTGTTGTGGCGTTCGGCCCCAGCCGTGGCCGCGCGAACCATCCCCGGATAGTCTTTTAACGTGAAGAAAACATTCACCAAACTGAACGCAGCATCGTCCGCCTGCGCATCTGTTGGATAGAGCGTAATAAAACTTTCTAACATATCGCGACTTCGGGTCAGCAGAGTGTTTTTCTCCAACTTCTTTTGGCCGCGACGCACCGGCAGCTTGTCTGCATCCGGCGCTTTGGCGCTGAGACTTTGGGCCAGACCGCTGAGCGAACCAATGGCATCCTGACTGTCCGGGTATTGCCGCCACAGACGCTCTTGGAACTCCACGCCGCCGGCATAGTCACCCGCATCCTCGAGCGCCACACTCAGTCCCGAGTCTGCCAGAAACGCGCCGTCCAGCGCGGCACGGAAAACAGTGGCCGCCCGCTCGAACTCATTGAGCCGCCGGTAGGCCGCTCCCACCCGCAACAATTTCTCGAAAGGAATGACAAGCCGCGGGTGCCGTTCGGTTAAAAGTTCAAACGCGCCAATCATCGCACTGGCATCCGCGCTATTTTGCTCGGCAAGGATCCACAGCCGCATGCGGGCGGTGTCGCGCTCTTCATCTTGGGTGAGCTTCCCGCCGCTTAGAGCGTCGAGATGAGTCAGGCATTCGGTACCCTTGTGTTCGTCAAAGAGCAGGCGTGCAGCTTCAAAATGCTCGGCGCGGTTCATGACATAAGCTTCGGTGGCCGGCTGGCCGGGTGGCAGGATGGTTAGTACGTTAGAATCTCCGCGTCGGCAGCGCGCCGGATCATAAGGGTCGGCGAGCACAGCCGCCCGCGCGGTCCAAATCCCCGGCGTGAGCGCAATGACATCATAACTGACGTTGCCAATGGTGCCTGGGCCGTAGCTCAAACGCAAGTGGTTGCCGTGGCGATCGACGCCCTGAGCGTTGCATTGCAGACTGCCTTCCACAAACTGGCAGCCGGCGGGAATCTCCTCCTCGATCTGCAAAAAGTTGCCGTGCGACTTCCAAGTATCGTCTGGATGATTGGCAATTTTCACCAGCACCCGCAACAATTGACCGTGGGCCACTTGCGTCACCGGCGAGGTGCTCGCCGCCTCGAGCTTGGTCTCACCCAGCATATAACTATCGTGCAGATATGTGCGGCTGGCGATCTTCGGATACTCCCAGGATTTCGGATCGTCGGGCGGGGTTTCCCTAGCAACGGAGGCAATGACCACCGCCAGCGCGGCACCTTTCACCCGCACGATGAGCTTGCCGTCGGACGGCAGCGGAAGGATCTGGCCGGGGCCAGCAGTGATGACTTTACCATCGGATAGAACCTCCACCGTATCAGTGGCGGCAGCACGAGGCAGTGACTTGGCATACTCGGCGAGTGCCTGCATCACCTGGCCGCGGCAACGAGTGGTGCCGCCGGGAGTGCTGGCCTGTGAGGTCACAAGCCAGTTGGCGATGCTGCGTGCTTCCGGTGCGGAGGGATTGAGTTTCGCGGCGCACCATAGGGCGGCGGCTGTCGCTTCCTCCGGCGCATTGAGACCGGCCACTTCCTTGCTGCCCGGCCAGTACAGGGTGTCGTCGCCGCTGGAGGTTTTGCCGACGGTGCCGGTTCTGAGAACCAGCGCGAGCAAGGCTTTGGCCTCATCGTCGCGACCAGCGTGTATAAACGCCGCGCACAGCCGCACCAATGCCACGGGTGTTAGGGATTCTCGAACCCGATAGAGAGGATTGAGCAAGGAAAAATCCGCCTTGCCCGCTGAGGCCATCGCCTGTAGCACCACAGCTTTTCGCTCGAAATCCGTCGCGCTGATGCCGCCGTAACGACCCGCAACAAACGCGGCGGTGCGCTTGAGCATCATATCGCTCAGGATCACACCAGCGGTTTTCGCTTCTAGCAAAGCACGCCAGGTGAACGCGGTTGTTAGCAATCCTGGTGATATCTCAATATTCTCCCACGACCAACCTCCGCTGCCAGCGTGTTCAGTAGCAGCTATCTCTGCAGCTAGAGTCGCCAGGCGCGTCTGGAGCGCGCCCTTTGTCGCAGCGTTCTGCGTGTTAGTGAGGGCGGCTATCACCTGGAGCAGGGCGCTGGCGGCATTCTGCGGCTCGCTGGCGTCTATCAATCCACCGTTGACGTCCAGTGAGGCACCCGGAAATGCCGCCACGTCTGGTGACTTCACAAGGCGGAAACCCGTTGCACCCTCGGCCACCGGCAATGTGAGCGTGTGCTCGCCCTTGGCAAAAAGTCCGCCTGCCGGCAGGGTCCCCGGAATGCTGAGGTTACGAGTGATTAGGTTGCCGCTCCACGTCACGCCGCCAACCGCGATGCGCACCTGTGAAGTGCCCGGCCGCAGCGGGGCCTTGAGGCCTTCCAGCCAGCGTACGCTATGCCCGCCGGGTGTTAGCGTGCCAAGCGGCAATTTGATTGAAGTGTCACCGAGTGAGCAATCGGCGGTTAGATCTGCGGTAGGACCGGTTCCGTGATAAACGACGCTTACGGGAATACTGAAAGTCTGTCCTGGCGTTAGGCATTCCGGCAACATTGCGTGAACGAAAAGTTTCACGTCCGAGGGAATGACCAGCGCATCGGCCGCTATGAGAGAGGTTCCATCCACGGCCCAGGCGACGACAGCAGTGCCGCTTGCGGGTTGAGTTAGACCGGCGAGTTTTCTCGTGCCTGTGGCGTCGGTGGCAAAGTCGCTAGCGAGTTTGAGCGTGGTGCGGGCCGTCGTCGGTGCGTCGAATTGGGGTTGTGTGGCAGCGGCCTTCGCCCTGCGTCCGTCCTCACTGCGGGCTTCGCTCCAAGCGATGTCTGGCACGCCCTTGGTATCAATTCTAACATCGACGCCGAGGGCGTCCTGCTTCATTGACTTGAGGCCGGGATTGATGACGAAGACACCGTGCTTGGACGCGTTGTTGACTAGCAGGAAGGAATTGGAGATCATGAACTTCTCGTTTCTGTCGAGCAGCAGGGTGTTGTCGCCGTTGAGGACGAGTTCGGTCTGCTGGATGCGGCTTAGCAACGCCTGGTCATTGTCATAGAGCGTGAATGTGCCGTTGGTTAGTTTGCGCGAGGTTCCCGGATGCGCGAAGGTGACGCTACTCTCGACGCTCAGGCCGGTGGAACGGGAGGGGATAATCACGCGGCCCATCGGCTTGTATTGATCGATATCCGCAAGACTCCATGCCCGGGTGAACACGCTTGCGGCGACGGGTTTGCCTGCCAAGTCCGTGGTCTTCACGCTATAGTCAGCGGCCCCGGCACCCGTGGCCGTGAGAGTGACTTTCAACCCGCTGCGCAATTCAAACGGGCGAGATGTAAGGTTCACCTCCCGTCCGTCCAGCGTAGCGACTGTTACGCGGAAATTTGGCGTATAGGCGGCGGCCGTTGGAATTTCCAGCGCATTGCTACCGGCCTTCAAAGTGATCAACTGATGACTGAAGAATTCCTGCGCATGCACGGTGACCAGCGCATAAGGATGTGCGCTGGCGGACTGCACCCGCAGCTTGAAGGGCAGGCCGGCGACGAGATCGGTGGCGTCAGACAGCAAGCGCAGTTTCGAATCTCCCTCGCCACCTGCGGCACGGAGCGTGGTTTCCGCCGTGATGTCGTGGCCCTGCTTGTCTTTGCCGGTTAGCTTCAACATATAAAGCCCCGGTTGCGGCAGCGTCACTTTTTGGTTAGTCTCACCGCTGGCATCGGTTTGCAGCGTCTGCTCAGCAAGCGGTGTATCGGCCGGGGAGTTGGTAAGCCCGCTGATCCAAGGAACGTCGTATAAACGGAGATCTCGTTATGGGGGCTCGCGGCGGACGATGGTGAGTTTCAAGGGCGTGGCGAATGTCTCGCCACGATAACTCACAGTCTTGACCTTGAGATCGAACGACTCGCCGGCGAGCGCCACTTCAGGTAGCTTTTCAAACTGCGTGCTAAATTCGTTTTCGACGATGTTGATGACCAATGAGCGTCCGGCATCCGCTGACGGCACATTCAGTGTTAGGGAATAGGAACCCGGCTTCAGAGCGGTTGCGGGGAATTCATACGCGACGGAACCCGCTGAATCGGTTAGTATATCTTTGGTCGTGCCATCCGGCAACGTCAGGATGCCTTTCTCACCGGCGACCGGTAGGCCGTTCGACCAGTTCACGAGGAATGTGCCTTTGATGACGTCACCACGCAAATATGCCTGTCGTGCGGGTTGCGTGGAGACGATGCAACCGCGCGGTGAGGTGTCGTCGGGTCCCTCGACGCGGAAACTCGCCTGAAGGCTTTCCTTATCATTGAACACGCGCACCTTGTAATCACCGTCGGCGGCCGATGGCGGCAAGGTGAATTCGCCATGGCAGAGGCCAAGCGCACTCCAGGTGACCGGTCCTTCATACAGCAATCTGCCGTCAGGCAATTGTGCGCGCCACTTCCAGCCCTCGCTTGCCGCCGGGACTTGGAACGTGCCATCCTTGACGTCGCGACGAATGGCATGCCAGCCGACTTGCTCGCCGACGGCATAGCGGCTGCGATCAAACAACACGCGGGACATTTTCGCTGGCACTGTGCTGAGACCCAGTCCCTCAAGGGAAAGAAAGCTGCCAGCCATTCCCTGCGGCGTGCTGACCAACACGCGCACGCTCCGGGAATTCTCGATGCCCTCGGGCTTGGCACGGAACACACCGTCGGCTCCAGTTATACCCGTGGCAATGATTTTTTCACCGTCACTAACCAACACATTCGCTGCGGCCAGCGGTTTTTTGCCAGCACCATTCATGACATAAACCAACACCTCTCGGCGCGCGCTTTCCACCAACACATCGATGTCGCTGCGCACCACCAACGTGGTGGCTTGCCAATCGTCGCCCTCCACCCGCACGATGCAAGCGCCGGACTTGCCCGCCGCAAACTCAATCGGGATATCCTGTTGGATCGAGCGGAACCGCGCATAGTTTGCCACCGGCACCTCCCAGGATTTTTCCGGCGCGATGAGATCGATGTCTAGCAAGTCGATGGCGTCCATGCGGTGGCGACTGCGGAAAAATGCCTCCACATCCAGCGGATAACGGCTAACCTTGAGCTTTTCGATATTGCGCACGCTTACTTTGATCGCTGGAATTTCGGTTAGTCGGAACACGTGCTCGGTGGCGACGGCCAGCGACTTGCTATTCATCAGATCGACGCGGCGCTTGGCCGGATCGGTCCAGTTGCCCCAGGTGACGCGCTTGAAGGCGGCAAGGCCGTCATTTAATTGACCGAACTCATCGCTGAGGATCAGGGCGGTGTTGTAAAGTGCGAGCGAGGACTCCTCGGTGGCGGGATACTTGGCGATGAGCCGTGACCATGCGTCGATGGCCTTCTGGAACTCCTTGATAACTAGATCCGGAGCGGCTTTTTGTTCCTTGAGTTGCTGGGCTGCGGCGTAGCGTGTCTGACCGTAGATGAACAGGATTTGGCGTGCCCGAGAATCCAACGGATAGCGTGATAGGAAGGCGTCGAAGACCTCGCGAGCCTTGGCTTCATCACCCGCCGCCACTGCGGTTATGCCGATCTGGAATTCGGCATCCACAATTCCACTCTGTGCATGTTGCCACTCGGCACCGTTAGGCCAGGCAGTGATGTATTGCTGCCACTGGGCGATGGCTTCTGCATAGCGGCGATGATTGAGGTGAAGCAACCCGATGCGGAAGGCGGCTGCCTGTTGGCGGCGGGCTAGCGACTCCGCGGGTGTTAGACCGGTGACTGGGTCGGGTTTTCGGTTAGCTTCGGTCTTGGCGTCGAACTGAAACGCCTTTGCGGTGATAAAATCGTTCCAGGCGGTGATGGACTCGGCGTCCTTGCCATAGCGATCGAGCATTTGTGCGATGGCCTCGGCAGCCTGCGGTGCCGCCGGGTGGGCGGGATGGTTGGTTAGAAACGCATTCAATTGAGCGAGGTAGTCGGCCACGTCGAATGCTGGGTTAGGACCGCGCGAGGGAAATGGCAGTTGATTGGCAAGAGTCTGTAGCGCTCTGCCGCGAGGCGTGTCACCCAGTTCGTGTTGGGGTACGGGCGTGGCGAAAGGATCGATCACACCCTGCGCCGCCTGTTGCATTTGCGGCCGCTGATTCGGGGCGTTGTTGCCCATTTGCAGTTGCGGCACTGGGGCTTGTTGCAACGGGGCGAAGGTGCGCACCTGCAACCACGCGGCGTCGCCGGCCAGTCCCTTGTCAGGCGAGTCGGCAGGCAGGGCGACAAGCTTGTCTAGCAATTCGATAGCGACAGCTCTTGCATCGCCTGTACGGCGCAGTGCCAGCAGATTCTCCGCAAGGTGCAAGCGGGCCTCGGCACGCGGCGCGCCGGTAAGTTTTGCAACGGTATTTTTCTTGCCAAGGCCGAGCGGCAACGACCAGTTAGGATCAAACGAAAGCAACCAGGCGTTGAAGGCACCCTCCGCCGCTTGGTGTGCGCCCGCCTTGTGATAGAGCATAGCCAGGCGAAATAGCACGTCCGCCCGCAACTCGGCGGTGATCGGCATATCGAGAGCTTTCTCGCAAAGCGCCGCGGCCTTCTTCCAATCCGGCTGACGCTGGGCCGCCTCTCCCGTGGCTGCGGGCGTGACTGTCTCCTCTGCAAATTCCAGCAATGCTTTAACCAGTTCGTCGCGGCGTTGAGGTGCAAACGCGCGGGCTGCCGCCTCTGCGTAGATCGCTTCCGCCTGCGGGTGTTTCTTCTGTTTTGTCAGAGCAGCTCCAGTGAGAAACCGCGCTTTCAGTCCCCACGGCGAGTCGGTAGGCACCGCCGCCGCCGCCGCAATTGCCTCATCCTGGCGATCGGCCAAGTGGAGGCTCAGCGCCTTGAGATACGCCGCATAGCCGGGGGCCGCGGCGTTCGCCGGCAAGGTGCCAAACGCAGTGGCCGCCTCGGTGAATTTGCGTGACTGGAGCAAGGCCACTGCATCATCGAGCGGAGTGGCAAACAGCGGGCTGACCAACACCAGGAGAGAAAGAACGACGGTATTTTTCATGACTGATCGGGATAATATGGACACTCGTCGAGGCCGTCAAGCATGCATTGAGGCAGACATTGAGGGGGCGGGCGTTCGCAATCAGGGGTTCTGTGAATGCGCAAAACATCCGCTTGCGCAGCCATTGGAACCCCTCCATTGTACCCAGCATGAAGCCAAATCAGTTTTTGACCGCGCTGCTCGTCAGTTGTGCCGTAATCACAACCGGAAACTCCGCCGGACTGTTATTGATCACCAACAAGGGCGACCAAACGCTCGGCTTGGTCGATCCCGCCTCCGGCAAAATGATCGCCACCGTGCCGGAAGCCGGCGTGACAGGACACGAAGTCGTCGCCTCACCGGATGGCAAACGCGCCTATGTTCCCATTTACGGAAATGCGGGCGTCGGCTCGCCAGGTACGGACGGCCAATTGATCCGGGTCATTGATCTGGTGAAACGCGAAGTGGTCGGCACGGTTGATCTGGGCAAGGGCATGCGGCCGCATTGCGCTGTGATCGGACCGAAAAACGGACTCCTTTATGTCACGACGGAAATTGACAATTCCGTGACGGTCATTGACCCGAAAACCTTGGAAATTATCGGCACCATTCCGACCGGCCAGCCGGAATCACACATGCTGGCCATCACGAGCGACGGCAAACACGGCTACACGGCGAATGTCGCGCCCGGCACGGTGTCGGTGCTGGACATGAACGAAAAAAAGTTGCTCGCGGTTATTCCGGTATGCAAGACCACGCAGCGCATATCTCTTTCAGTGGATGACCGCTGGGTTTTTACCTCGGACCAAAAAGAGCCGCGGTTGGCCGTCATCGACACCCAGACCAAGGCTGTTAGCCAATGGATCAAACTCCCGGGCACCGGCTACGGCAGCGCGCCGACCCCGGACGGGCACTGGCTGGTCATCGCCATCCCCCATGCCAACCAAGTTGCGGTCATTGACCTGGGTACCATGCAGGTCGCTCACACAATAGACGTGCCGCATGCGCCACAGGAAGTATTGGTGCGGCCCGATGGCGCGGAAGCTTATGTCTCCTGTGATGCCAGCAAGCAGATTGCGGTGATGGACACCAAAACCTGGACGGTGAAAAAACTCATTGATGCGGGACCCAACGCGGATGGCTTGGCTTGGGCCAACGGGCAATAAGCCGCTAGCAAGGCTGCGCCTCAGACGCAAGACGCTTAACTTGAAGACGCAAGAGAAGAAAAGGTGACCTAACGACAGCAACTTTGGCTTTTCAGGCACCAGACCCGCGCATGCTCTGGGGTGTGGAACATAGAGTAACTTCAGAACTCAGTGTTCGACCTCAATAGAGCCAAATTTGGGAGCAAGTTGAATTCCCTGAATTTACGGCAAAACGGCAACTCGCCCGTGTCTTCATCCCGGAGGGATTGCAGCCATTAGCCCGGGGTTGAGGCGCGTCAGCGACGAATAC
>Ga0118677_10013595_pt1 | contig 11666 bp, 7 predicted proteins | sample AliMusrvi5mmetaG_FD_86154 | JGI IMG/M metagenome (GOLD analysis project Ga0118677, IMG submission 86154) | reverse complement strand
TCGGCACGCCCAGCGCCATCCACCACAACACCAGACAGCGCCAGAAATCGCGCCGCACCAGCGCCAAGCCCAGATCCACCGACTCCCAATCGCTGCGCGGGCGGATTTCCGCGGTCACCTCATCAAGGCGCATGCCCAACCCTCCTTCCCGCCAGGGTGAAATAGGCAGTGACCAACACCCAGCCTGCGATCCCCACCCCGTATTTCAATCCGGATGGCAGCAACTGTGCCGACCAGAAACCCTCCACCACCGCCGCCAGCGTGGTCAGCAACGCCGCCCCCAGAATCAGCGGCAACGCCTGCTTGGCCGCTTCCGCCAAGGCCCGCACCCGCGGCAGGCGGCCCGGATGCAGCAGTGCCAGCCCCAGGCGCATGCCCGCCATCCCGGCCACCACCATCCCTAACAACTCGTACGGCGCGTGGCCGCTGACAAACGTCCAGAACGACTCGGGATTGCCCGCGTGATTCACGTAGCCGGCCGCCGCGCCCATGTAGATGCCATTGAACAGCAGGAAAAACAAGGTGCCCAGCCCGGCCGCCATGCCGCCGGCGAATGTCCGGAAGTCGATGCCCACGTTGTTGCGAATGTAGTGGCAGAACATCATGAAATTCGAACCGTATTCCTCTCGCAGATGGGCGATCTGATCCTCTTTTCCGCCATACATCTGATCCATGCTGGCCATGCCGTCCGCCCCGAGAATCGATTGCACCCACTGGATTTCATAGCTCGCCGAAAGCATCACCGCGAAAAACGGCAGCCAGAACACCGCGTTGCACAGCCAAAACAAGCGCCACTCCCGCCGCACGGTCTGCGGAAACCGAACCGCCACAAACTCCGCCAACTTCTCCCAACTGGCGCGGCGTTTCTGATAGAGCATCTCGTAGCCGCGGATCACCTGCGCGTTGAGCCGTTCGGTCAGGCGCTCGCCGTACATGCGGAACTCCGCCAGCGACAAGTCCACACATAACTCGCGGAAGCGGCGCGGAAGCTGTCCCGCCTCCGGGCCCGGCTTGCCTTTCTCCATGCCATCGACCAGCCGCTGGTATTCCTCCCAGCGCTGCTTGTTCTTGTCCTCGAAATCCCCAACGGTCATCGGCGTGTCACTGGTGTGTTAGATTGCTCGCCGTTGCGCCCGCCGGCACCCGCCGCGTGCTTTTTGTCCTGCACCCAGTGGGCCATCGCCATCAGGCGGCTCACCCCGGGCGCACCGCTGGCGCCGCTGAGGGCCATCGCCTGATCGGCGATTTCCTCGCGTCGTGCCGCCGACCACAGGCCGGCGCGTTCGCGAAAGCGCACCAAGGCGCGCGTTTCATCGGCGCTCAGTCCCACCGGCAACGGCACCGGGATGATCGGCGGCGGTGCGGCAAGGATCGGCGTGGGCGCCGCGTGCTCATAGATGACCACCGTGCCGGCGGCCAGATCGCCGAGCCGCTGGAAGCGCCGCGTGGCCAGACAACTCGCCATGCCGAAGCCATAGGTGAAAAACGGCATGCCGTCCACCCAGCGCAGGAAGTTCCTAACAACCGCCTGGCCGAACGTGATGGGCGAACCGGTGGCCTGCACCACGCGCAAGCCGAGGATGCGCTTGCCGGGCGTGGCACCGCGTTTGCCCGCCTCGAAGAGCACCGGATAGAACCACTCCATCAAAAACCACCCCAGCAGCATCACCCCGGTCACCAGGCGCTGGCCGATGGCAATTCCCAGCAAGCTCAGCGCAATCGACGCCACGATGATCACCCCGAAGCGGATCAGCAAGTCCAGCGCATAGGCCCCGGCGCGCAGCATCGGCCCGGCCACCCGCAAGCGGATTTCCACCCCTTCAGCGAGTTCCACTGCCTGCAATGTGTCGAGTTTTTCTGCCGTCACGGTGAATTGATGCGCCAGCCTAGGCGATTTCCCCGCCAGGTAAAGCCCCGGCGCGTACTATTTGCGGCGGAGCACAAGCTCAAGGAGTGGCCTCCAATCCGCCGTCAAGAGGGGAACGGGCGGCCCGCCCGATTCTGTTCGTATAGGCGGCGCTGGAATGGAAAGGAAGAATGGCGGCGGGCAGGATGCCCGCGCCACCGTGGTCCGGGCATCCTGCCCGGAGCCATCAATTGCCAATCAATCTGCTAACCGAACTGTATTGGGCGGCCCGCCCGTTGCCCATGGTGAGCCAATTCGCGGAGGCAAGCCGCTGCCGATTGACTCATCATGGTTCTGGGCGGCTGGGAAGCCGCCCCTCCTTGATGCGCGATTCGGAGATCGCCCCTCCTTTGGGGCTCCTCATGGCGCGCGGCGCGGATCGCTTAGCATTTCCGGCACGCTGCCCACCGCGACCTTGCTGGCTGCGGCGGGCATTTGGGCGGATGCGGGGCGGACCGTCATTCTAACAAACCCATCGGCGGCCGGCTCGGCCAGGGCCAGACCGAGGCGGCTGGCGGCTGGCTTGTCCGGGTTGTCGAGGCGGCGCACGTCCCAGGAGCCGCGCGCTGAAAACTCGACGTCCACCTGCAATACCGCGCCCTCGCCGCCATGGATGAGAAAGCGCGCTCTGCGCTCGCCGCCTTCCACCAAATACCAATCGCCAAAGCCCACCAGTGCCGTCGCGAACGCCGCGGGTTTGTCAAAACCGAAGCGATCCTCGATGACCAGGCTCGCGTCGCCTTCCCGCTGGTAGGTCCATTGCCGTTCGAGTTTGCGCAAACCGGTTTTCGGATAGGCGGACGCCAGATCGATGGCCAGCGTATCGCGGGCGTCGGTGAAATCGCTGCGCAGCACCCGCCCCCGGCTTGTGGCCCCTTCGGCCTGTAAGGTGCCCGCCACCACCGGCACCGAATGCCCGAAGGAACTCAGCAACGGCAGCCGGTAGCGGTCGGAGCTGAATGTTTCCGCCCGATAAACCATCGCTCCGGGATCGGCCAGCACTGGATGCCCCTGCCACACCACCACGGTGGTGCCGACGTCGTTGTGATTGTGATGCTCGGCGTTGTGTCCGCCTTTCCACGCCGCCGCCATGCCGCCCGGCCGTGCAGGCCGCACCACGCACACCCCGCTCTCTGCAAGCCACGAGCGCAACGGCAACGGCGCGCTTTTCGCGGCCACGCCTGCCTGCGCCTCGCGCCGCAGCGTCAGGTCCGTTAGAGTCTGATAGAGCAAGGGCGATTCCGCCAGCACCCCGGCCGCGCTGCCGGAAAACGCCTGCCCGTCGAGCTGCCAGCGGACTTGCTCGACCAAGCGGGGCTCCGGTCGGGCGTCAAGCGCGCAATCGGCGAACGCCGGATAGATGCCACCCGCAATCTCCAACTGCGCCGGGGCCGCCGCGATGCGCCGCACCAACGGCTCCTTGAACAAATCCACCTGGCCGCCGGTTTGGCTGCGCAACACTTCCGCCAACACCGCAAAGTGACCGAAGCCGTAGTTCCAATAGCCCAGGCCCTCGCTGCAATAGCCGTCCTTGGCAAAGCCGGTTAGAAAAATCGTCATGTTCATGACCGCCCACGCCACCGCCTTGGCGCGGGTTTCGCGCGACGGTTCGCTGGTTAGAATCGCCCCCACCGCCCCGGCGGTGCACACCGCGTTCCAGTTGTGGTCGGCTTTTGCCCACCAATGGCCCGCCACCACTTCCTTGGGCGTCGTGCCGTCGATGGATTGCAGCACCGGACCGGTTAGGCGGTGCGCCACGTTCTCGCGCATCAGGCCCAGGGTTTCCGCAGACAGGCGTCCGTCTAACAGCCATGCCGCGAGCGCCATCTGATAGCCGTTCATCGCCACCGCCAGATCGACGTACGGGCGGCCGCCCTTGAACACCTGCGTGCCGCGATCATGGGCGGGCAGCAACCACGAGGGATCGGCGCACAGGCTTCTAACGGTTTCATCGATGGCCGCCAGGAAGCGGCCCTTGTCCTCGAGGCATTCGCCCAGCACCAGGCACTTGAGGCGGTCCCAGCGGCGCGAGTGCTGCGCCTGATAGCGCGAGCGATCGCCGTTGGTCGAGTAATCGAGATAGCGTTGCGCATCAAACGGCGGCATTGGCGTCGTGAGCCACGTGTTTGCATGCTTCATCGCCGTGGCAGCCTCCGGCGTCTGCGCCCACGCACCCCACCAGGCGCGGTCCGCCGCGGGACGGCCGATGCCGCTCGGCTGCTCCGGCAAGCGTTCGGCGAGGCCTGCGGCACGGCTCGCGCCATCTGCCGCCAGCCATGCCATGCCACAGAGCAAGAACCAGGTTTTCATGGCACCCCTCTACGGCAATGCGCGCGGCGGGCTTTCAGAAATGGGTGGGACGGCGGCTGCGATCGGTTTCCGACCGATCCGACTGTTAGCCTTCCTCCCGCTTCACCAGGTTTTCCAAAGCCCCCGCCAAATCGGGAAACCTGAAACAAAACCCATCCTTCACCAATGCCTCGGGCGCGGCCCGCTGGCTTTCTAACAAAGCTGCGCCGAAGCCGTCCAGCGCCAGCTTGAGCGCGATGCCGGGCACCGCCAGCAGCGCGGGCCGATGCAACGCCGCCCCTAACAAACGGGTGAACTCGGTGTTGCGCACCGGACCCGGCGCGGTGGCGTTGACCGGTCCCCGCAAGGTTTCGGAAACCGCGGCATGCACGATGGCCGCGCGCAGGTCATCCAGATGAATCCAGCCCATCCATTGCCGGCCCGAACCCAAGCGGCCGCCAATTCCTAACCGAAACACCCGCCGCAGGCGCTCAAACGCCAGCCCGCCGCGTCCCAACACCATCCCCATGCGCAGCCGCACCACCCGCACCCCGAGCACCTCGGCCTCCAGAGCGGCAGCTTCCCAGTCGCGGCACAGGTCCGCCAGATAGCCAGCGCCCGGCGCCGCAGACTCGGTTAGAACAGCCTCCCCACCGTCGCCGTAGTAACCCACGGCCGAGGCATTCACCAACACCAACGGACGCGCCCCTGCCGGCAAACACCCGATCGCCGCCACCACCTTGCGGGTCAGATCCACCCGGCTTTCGTGCAAGCGCCGGCGCGTGTCGGGGCTCCACCGTTGGGCGACTGATTCGCCCGCCAGATTGATCACGACGCGGTGGCCGGAAAAATCGAGCGAGTCCGGCGTTTGCCAGCGCCCGATGCCCGGGATCGCCCCCGTTCCCGAGCGGCTCACTCCGGTGACGGCAAGGCCGTTGGCGGCGAGCAAGGCGGGCAAGCCGTGCCCCACAAAGCCCGTCACTCCAAGGATCGCCGCGCGCTCGTCGTGGTGCATGCGCCACCTTGCGCCAAGATCCGTTCCCAAGCAAGCCTCCATAGGCGCGTTGTGGAGCGGGGAGCGCCGGCGTCCCGTCGGCAGGATTCGGCATCCTGTCGAATCCTCTTCCTTCGATACGACGTGCAAGCAAAGCCCCCCAAATTTCATGAATTTGTGATGGCTAGCCGGCAGCCGCTGCTTCAAACTCAACCCGCCATGGCTAACAAAAATTTCAGCGTGTTCACCTGTTTTCCCAAAATCGGCATCCGTCCCGCCATCGATGGCCGCTACGGCGGCGTGCGCGAATCGCTCGAAGACCAGACGATGGACATGGCCCGCTCCGCCGCTGCGCTCATTTCCTCTTCGCTGCGCTACCCGGACGGCTCGCCGGTCGTGTGCGTGATCGCCGACACCTGCATCGGCGGGCTGCCCGAAGCCAGCGCCTGCGCGGAAAAATTCGCCCGCGAGAACGTCGGGGTTTCCCTAACCGTCACGCCGTGCTGGTGTTACGGCTCGGAGACCATGGACATGGACCCGCTGCTGCCCAAGGCGGTGTGGGGGTTCAACGGCACCGAGCGGCCGGGTGCGGTCTATCTGGCCGCGGTGCTCGCCGGCCACACTCAGAAAGGCCTGCCCGCGTTTGGCATCTATGGCCGCAATGTGCAGCCTGCCGGCGACCCGGACATTCCAGACGATGTCCGCGACAAACTCCTCACCTTCGCCCGCTGCGGGCTGGCCGTCGCTCTCATGCGCGGCAAGGCCTATCTGTCCATGGGCGGCACCTCGATGGGCATCGCCGGCTCAATGGTCGATTTCGCGCTGTGGGAAAAATACTTCGGCATGCGCGTGGAGGACATCGATCTAACTGAATTCGTGGGCCGCATCAACAAGGGCCAGTTCGACCACGAGGAATACCAACTCGCCCTCGCCTGGGTCAGGGCCAACTGCCCGGAGGGCAAGGACTACAATGGCGAGACCGGCACGCGCAGCCGCGAACAACTTGACGCCGAATGGGAAACCAACGTCAAGATGGCCCTCATCGCCCGCGACCTGATGGTCGGCAACCCGAAACTCGCCGACGCCGGCCTCAAGGAACAGGCGCGCGGCCGCAATGCCATCGCCGCCGGCTTCCAGGGCCAGCGCCAATGGACCGATCATTTCCCTAACGGCGATTTCCTCGAAGCCATGCTGTCCTCGTCGTTCGATTGGAATGGCAAGCGCGCGCCCTACATCGTGGCCACTGAAAACGACGCGCTCAACGGCGCGGGCATGTTGTTCGGCTGGCTTCTAACCAACACGGCGCAGATCTTCGCCGACCTGCGCACCTACTGGAGCCTCGACGCGATCGAACAGGCCACCGGCCAGCGTCTATCCGACAAGCTGGTGGGCGATGGCATATTACATCTCATCAACTCCGGCGCCGCCGCGCTCGACGCCACCGGCGAATGCACCGACGCCAGCGGCAACCCCATCATGAAGCCCCACTGGGACATCACCGATGAGGAAGTGAAGAAATGTCTAACCGCAACCACCTGGCATCCGTCGATTTCCGAGTACTTCCCCGGCGGCGGCATGAGCACGCGCTTCCGCACCCGCGGTGGCATGCCCGCCACCATGCTGCGCCTCAACCTCGTCGATGGCCTCGGGCCCGCCCTGCAACTCGCCGAAGGCTATACCATCGACTTGCCCGATAACATTCACGACGCGCTCGACCAACGCACCAACCCGAGCTGGCCGACCACCTGGTTTGCGCCCATCCTCACCGGCGACGGCCCGTTCCGCAGCGCCTATGACGTGATGAACCACTGGGGTGCCAACCACTGTGTGATGACTTGCGGGCATGTCGGCCATCTGCTCATCACCCTCGCCGCGATGTTGCGCATTCCAGTGTACATGCACAATGTGGCGGAAACGCGCGTGTTCCGCCCCAGCGCCTGGAACGCCTTTGGCACCGCCAACCTCGAAGCCGCCGACTTCCGCGCCTGCCAGACCTACGGGCCGCTCTACGGGAGGAGGTAGGGCTGCTCTTGGCAGCAAGGATCCAATCATTTTCAGATGGCGACACCAAGCAGTTGTTCTTGAAAGCGAGCAATCGCCGGTTTGCCGCAATCTCGCGTGGAGCCTTGCGGAAGCTCATCCAATTGAACCGGGCACGCCGGCTCCGGGACCTGGCAGTCGCACCTGGCAACCGCCTGGAACCGCTTCGCGGAAATTATGCCGGCTTCCATTCCATCCGAATCAATGACCTGTGGCGCATGGTTTTTCGCTGGACCGCCTGCTCTGGGTAAGCAGTACCAAGGGCTTCCAGAGGGGCACGCGCAGCCTGCCCGTGTTGAGAAGAAAAATCCACAGAAAATCCGGCCCTTTGCACTTGTTCAATCCCCCGCCACTGCTAGCTTCCAGCCACCAACCCCCTACTTATCACCATGAGCATCATGAGTTTCATCAAAGGCGAACTGCTTGAAATCATCGAATTCCAGGACGACTCGCGCGACACGCTGTCGTGGCGGTTTCCCGACCAGGACAAGGCGATCAAAAACGGCGCGCAGCTCATCGTGCGCGAGAGCCAGGCGGCGCAGTTCGTCTATTTGGGCCAATACGGCGATTGCTTCGGCCCCGGCAAGCACTCGCTGGTCACCGACAACATCCCGGTGCTCAACCGCCTGAAGGGCTGGAAATACGGCTTCGAATCGCCGTTCAAGGCGGACGTGTATTTCATCACCACGCGGCTTTTCACCGGCAACAAGTGGGGCACGCCCAATCCCATCATGCTGCGCGACAAGGACTTCGGCGTGGTGCGGCTGCGCGCCTTCGGCACCTTTGATTTCAGAGTCACCGACCCCCCTGTGTTCCTCAGGGAAGTCGTCGGCACCGACCAACACCTGCGCCTCGACAAGTTCGCCGACACCATGCGCTCGCGCATCGTCAGCGTGTTCAGCGACGCGCTGGCCTCCGCCGGCGTGCCCGCGCTGGATGTCGCCGCACGCTACTCCGAACTCGGCGACGCCCTGCTGCCGCTCATCAACCCGGCGGTCAGCACCAAGTATGGCATCGAGATCACCACCTTCCTGCTGGAGAATGTCTCGGTGCCGCCCGAAGTCGAAGCCGCCATCGACAAGCGCTCGAGCATGGGCGTGCTCGGCAACCTCAACGACTATGTGAAATTCCAGTTGGGCCAATCCATGACCGAGGGCGGCGGCGGCGGTTCGGCCGCAATGCCCGCGCAGATGGCCATGGGCTTCGGCATGGCCCAGGAAATGGTCAAGCAAATCCAACAGCCAGCCGCCGGCAGCACCCCGCCACCCGTCCCGGCAGCAGCCGCAGCCGCCGCAGCCATCCCGGAATTGCTCAGTCCCGCGCAGGCCGCCGAGGTGTTAGGCGTGAGCGAGGCCGACGTGATCGCCGCCATCGACGCCGGTGACTTGAAAGGCAAGAAAATCGGCAGCGTCTATCGGATCCCCCGCGCCGCTCTCGATGACTTCCTCAAATAAATTGGGGGATTTTCAACCACTCGCCGCCTTTCAGGGCGGACTGATGGGCCACGATCCCCGCGGCGGTTAGATTCAAGGCCATCGTGATGTCAACCAGCGGCTGGCGGTCCTGCAACAGGGCTGTCACGAATTCGTTGGTGAGATGGCCGTGCGAACCGCCGTGACCGCCGGGTTCCAGGCCCGGCGGCAGCGCTGGGCGCTTGGTGTCGGGGAGTTTGGTTTCCAGGCCTTCGTACTTGCCGTAGAATGAGCCGCGCTGGCCGCGCAGGCGTCCCATTTCGCCGGCCGCACCGGGCGTGTCCCAGCTTACGGCCATGCGCGCCGCGCCGCCATCGCTGGTGCGGAACAAGGCGATCTCAGTGCCAAAGGCGTTGTGATAGGAGTTGTTATTTGCTTGCAGGTGTTCGACGCGGCTCGGGACACCGATGCAGGAAACCTCGGTGAAGCTGCCGGTGGTCACGCAGTTATAGTATGCGTTGGAGTGCGTGGGATACCATTGTGGCGGCAGGCCGATGCGCCAGCCTTTGAACGAGTCGATGGGCGTTTCCATGTAATGATAGTACTCGCCCTCGGCATAGGTGATCTTGCCGAGTCCGCCGGCCCGATAGATCCGGCGCATGGCGGTGAGGTCCTCGTGAAACGCCGAGGTCTCGAACATCATATATCTCAAGCCGCTCGCTTTCACCGCCGCGAGGAGCTTTGCACCATCCTCTAGCGAGCCGAACATCGCGGGCACGGCGGCGGCGACGTGTTTGCCGTGCTGCAACACCTCGATACAATGCCGCACGTGGCTCGGCGCATCGGTGGCGACGAACACCGCTTCGATGGAATCATCCTTCACCAGTTCTTCAAGCGACGGATAGGTCTTGGCACAACGACACGCCTTCGCCATCGCCGCGCAGCGATCCGGCAGCAGGTCGCTCACGGCCACGACCTGCACATTCGGATGGTCCTGAAACCCGAATGCGGCGCCGAATTGGCAGACGCCGAAGCCGACCAGTCCCATGCGAATCTTGCGCTCGGACACCGGATGCCAAGCCGCGGAATCATGCGGGTCAACGGCGGCTTTCTCGAACCCTTGGATGGGTGGCGTGTCGGCGGCGCGCAGAATCGCGGGAAGTCCCGCTGCCGCGGTTGCGGCGAACGCGGCGCTGTGTTGGAGGAAATCGCGGCGGGAATAGCGCATGGATTGATGGGGTTGAAGCCTCAGGTTGGCTGCATCAATGTCAGTGGCAGGATGCCCGGCCTGACTTTGATGCTTCGTCCTGGCATTGAACCGACGGGTACGCCGATGAATTCCCGGCCTTTCATGCTGAAGAGGAAAATACAACCGCAGATCCGTCTTCGCGGCGCTATGCCGGGACAAGTGGACGGGGATTCACGCAGATCATCAAAGAGGTTCATGGCTGCCGCCAGCCGGCCTCCGGTTTCCGGCTTGAATGGTGAAGCGGAACGAAGATAACCACGGATGAAGAGGATTACACGGATTGCACGGATTGAAGAAAGAGTTATGACCGCAAAGACGCGAAGGCCTCAAAGGGTGGAGAGAGTGAGGGCGCAGCGTCCTGCTCTCGCTTCCAACCTTCAATTCTTCGCGTCTTTGCGGTCAAACATCTTCGTCCCGATCCATTCCGGAACTCCAAGCCGCCCCACCCCAAGTCTTCCTCTGCAATCCGTGCAATCCGTGTAATCCTTTATTCTGTAGTTGTCTTCGGCCGTCATACCCCAACGCTTGTCGGACATGCCTGCAAATTTCGCTTTATTTCCGCCTGCCTTGGGCGCATCCTGCCGCGGTCGTCCAGCGTCGGCCAATCCCCCGGCTCGTCTGCGTCCGCGCGAATCCACCTCATTCCTTCTTCATCGACCCACCCACCCATGTTCGGCACCCAACTCATTGACGACTACGCTCGGCACATTCCGGACGAGAAGCAGGCCTCGGTGCTCAACGGGTCGGCGGCAGGCACGGAGAGCCGCTATCGGGTGCTGCACAAGGACTACGCCGACCCGGACGCATTGCGCCGGTTGGCCGGCTCCATCAAGGACCACACCCTGCACCACCTCGGCGACTATCTGGTGCAGGCGGAACGAGCGCTGACCGAGCGTGGCGTTCAGGTCCATTTCGCTGAGACCGACGAGGACGCGCGCCAAATGATTCTCGCGATCCTGCGCCAGCACGAGGTCACCCGCCTGACAAAATCCAAGTCGATGGCGGCGGAGGAAATCCACCTCAACGCCTTCCTCATCGAAAATGGCGTCGAGTGCCTGGAAAGCGACCTCGGTGAGTTCATCATCCAACTCGACAACGACATCCCGTCGCACATCGTCAAGCCGATCATTCACAAGAACCGCCGCGGCATTGCTAACACTTTCCAGCGCGAAGGCGTGGCGTCGGACTACAACGACGACCCGCAAACCATCACCCGCCGCGCCCGCGTGTTCCTGCGCAAGAAATACATGGAGGCGCAGGCGTGCATCACCGGCGCGAATTTCCTCTGCGCCGATAGCGGCCGCCTCGTGGTGGTCACCAATGAGGGCAACTCGCGCTTCGGGATGGCCCCGGTGCCGCTGCACATCGCGCTGGTCGGCATTGAAAAACTCATCCCCGGCGAGCAGGACCTCGCAGTGTTCCTCAATCTGTTAGGTCGATCCGCCACCGGCCAGCAGCTCACCGTCTATACGGAGTTCATCAACGGCCCGCGCGCGGCCACCCAACCGGACGGCCCCGAGCAAATGCACGTGGTGTTTCTCGACAACGGCCGCAGCAACGTGCTGGCCTCCAACTGCCGGGAAATCCTCCGTTGCATCCGTTGCGGCGCCTGCCAAAACGTGTGCCCGATCTATCGCCAGGCCTCGGGTCACGCCTATCGCTCGCCCTATGGCGGACCGATCGGTGCGGTGCTCTCGCCACTGTTGTTCGGCGATCGTTTCCCCGAGTTTGCCGATCTGCCCAAGGCCTCGACCTTATGCGGCGCCTGCAAGGAAG
>Ga0118677_10013594_pt1 | contig 11666 bp, 7 predicted proteins | sample AliMusrvi5mmetaG_FD_86154 | JGI IMG/M metagenome (GOLD analysis project Ga0118677, IMG submission 86154) | reverse complement strand
CGGCGACGAGGTGGACGAGGCCGTCCGTGCGATGCACCGGGAGTTCGGGCTGCACCGCATCGACATCGGCGTCGATTCGCCGCGGGCGCTGGACCTGGTGATCCTGGGTTGCGGCAAGGTGGGGCGGGCGTTCATTTCGCTGGTGCTGGACCGGCACGCCCACGTGTTTGCGCGGTTCGGCCTGGAGGCGCGCGTGGTGGCCGTGGCCGATCGGTCCGGGTACCTGGTCCGGCCGGCCGGGATCCCGAACGAGGAACTGTCGGGCCTCGTGCGCGCGAAGGCCGCCGGGGGACACCTGGCGGCGGTCCCGGGGGCGATCGCGGCCGACGATCCCTTCGAGGTGCTGCCGGCTGCGCTGGCGTACCGGCTGGCCCGGACGCTGGAAATGCTGCTGGCGACCGGCGATCGGCTGTCCCGGGCGGAAGGCTCGCTGTCCGGGACGCTGGGGTTCGTGATGACGAGGCTGGAAGAAGGCGTTGCCCTGTCCGAGGCGGTGGCCGAGGCCGCCCGGCTGGGGTACACCGAGCCCGACCCCGCCGAGGACCTGTCGGGGGCCGACGTGGCCCGCAAGGCCCTGATCCTGGGGCGCTGGTCGGGACTGGCGGCGGATGTGCCGGTGCGCCTGGCGCCGCTGGTCGAGGGGCTGCCGCTGGGGCTTCCGCTTGAGTCGCTGTTCGCGTTGCTCCGGGAACGCGATGCCGCGATGGCCGCCCGCATCGAGGCTGCCGGGGCCCGCGGGTGCAAGCTGCGCTTCCTGGCCCGCGTGGTGCAGGGGGCGATCGAGGTCGGCCCCGTGGAGGTCGACGCGTCGTCGCCCTTCGCCGGCCTGAAGGGCACCGACAACCAGATCGTGTTCGTGTCGGATCGCTACCGGGATCGACCCCTGGTGATCACGGGCCCCGGGGCCGGGGTGGACGTGACGGCGATGGCGGTGCTGGGGGACGTGTTCCGGATCGCCGCGGAGAGACGATGATGGCGGGTCCCTTCGAGGTGCGCGTTCACCCGCCCGGCGTGACCGCGTTCGCGCCGGCCACCGTGGCCAACCTGGGCCTGGGGTTCGACGTGCTGGGCCTGGCGCTGGCGGGGGTCGGCGACACGGTCACGGCGCGGCTGGTGCCGGGGACCGAGGTGCGGATGGGCCGGATCACCGGCGACCACGGCGCGCTGCCGATGGAGGCCCCGCGGAACACTGCCGGGATCGCCGCCATCGCCACGCTGCGCAAGGCCGGTGTGCAGGTGGGTGTCGAACTGGACCTGGCGAAGGGGCTGCCGCTGGGCTCGGGCATGGGCAGCTCGGCCGCAAGCGCCGCGGCCGCGGCCTTCGCGGTGAACCTGCTGGTGGGGTCCCCGCTGCGCAAGGCCGACCTGATCCTGCCGTGCGTGGAGGCCGAGGAGGCCGTGTCGGGCCGGCACGCCGACAACGTGGCGCCGTCGCTGCTGGGCGGCCTGGTTCTGGTGCGTTCCGTGGACCCGCTGGACGTGGTGCGCCTGCCGGTGCCGGACGGCCTGATGATCGCGGTGGTCACGCCGGTGTTCGAACTGGCCACCCGGAAGGCGAGGGCGGTGCTTCCGAAGGAGGTCCCGCTGGTGTCGCACGTCAGCAACACGGCGAACCTGGCGGCGCTGGTCAGCGCGTTCTATTCCAACGACCTGGCGCTGCTGGCCCGCTGCCTGCCCGACGCGATCGTCACGCCGGCGCGGGCGGGGCTGATCCCGGGCTGCATGGACGTGATCGACTCGGCGCTGGAGGCGGGTGCGCTGGCGTCCTCGATCAGCGGGTCGGGACCGTCGATGTTCGCGTTCTGCCGGTCGGCGCACAGCGCCGCGGAGGTCGGTGCGGCGATGGTCGCGGCGTTCGGTCGCGCGGGCCTGGAGGCGTCGGCCGTGGTCTCGCCGGGCGACTGTCCCGGGGTGCGGCGGGTATGAGAAGCGTGGAGGGCCGCGGTTCACCGCGTGCGGCGCACCCGGGTGGGGGGGACATGGACGACGCGACCTGGTCCTTGCGATGCGTGGACTGCGGGGCCTCCTGGCCCGGCCTGGACGTGCGCTATCGCTGCGACTGCGGCGGCACGCTGGACGTCGTCCACGACCTGGACTCGCTGCGCGGCCTGCCGCTGCTGCAGACGTTCGACGCGCGCCGGGCCTCGCGGGACCGGCTGGATCGCTCGGGCGTGTGGCGCTTCCGCGAACTGGTGCTGCCGCTGGACGACGCTTCGGTGGTGACGCGGCCGGAAGGCAACACGGCGCTGTACGATTTGCCGCGGATCGCCGCGTACGCGGGCCTGGACGCGATCCGCCTGAAGCACGAGGGCGAAAACCCCACCGGGTCCTTCAAGGACCGGGGCATGACGGTCGGCATCAGCGTGGCCCGCCGGCTGGGCATGACCCGCGTCGCCTGCGCATCGACCGGCAACACGTCCGCGTCGATGGCCGCCTATGCGGCGATGGCGGGCATGGAGGCGTTCGTGTTCATCCCGGATGGCGCCGTCGCAGCGGGCAAGTTGTCCCAGGCGCTTGCGTATGGCGCCCGGACGCTGAAGATCGCCGGCGACTTCGACGCGGCGATGGACCTGGTCCAGCAGGTGTGCCGCGCCGAGGGCATCTACCTGCTGAACTCGATCAACCCGTTCCGCATCGAGGGCCAGAAGGCGATCGCGTTCGAGCTGCTGCAGGACCTGGGCTGGCAGGTGCCCGACTGGATCGTGCTGCCCGGTGGCAACCTGGGGAACAGCGCTGCGATCGGGAAGGGGATGACCGAGATGCTGGCCCTGGGCCTGATCGATCGCTTGCCGCGGATCGCCGTGATCCAGGCGGAAGGCGCCAGCCCGCTGGTGGACGCCTTCCGCACCGGCGCGGACCTGGTTCCCATGCCGCGCGCGTCGACGATCGCCACCGCGATCCGGATCGGCAACCCCGTGTCCTGGCGCAAGAGCCTGCGGGGCATCCGGGCCGGCGGCGGCACGGTCGAGCGCGTCACCGACGCGGAGATCCTGGAAGCGAAGGCCGTGGTGGACGCGGCGGGCGTGGGCGCGGAGCCGGCGTCCTGCGCGACGGTCGCCGGGGCGAAGAAGCTGGTCGCGGCCGGTGTGATCCGTCCCGACGCGTTCGTCTGCGGCATCCTGACCGGCCACGTGCTGAAGGACGCCGACACCGTGGTCGGGTATCACCTGGGAACGCTGCCGGGGTTCACGCCGCAGCACCCGAATGCGCCCGTGTCCGTGCCCGCGAACCTCGACGCGCTGCGGAAGGCGATCGTGCGGTAGTCACCTAGGCTGGCTCGCTGCAATGGTTGGCCATGTGCGTGTCATCTTCAGTTCCCCTGTGGTGCACATGTCGTCCGTGTGCCCAGTCGACCACAATCCTGGCCGCCGGAGACCATGCAATGGAAACGCGACCAGCGGCTCCATTCCTAGGTCTTTGGTTCCGGTAGGTCTCCCCGAAGTAGCGCGGTCTCGAACACGACCATTCCGCGCTGGTCGCGAAGGAACCTCTTGAACGACCGCTCGGCCTATTGCACACGCAGAATACGGCAACTGCAGAACGGAGCGCGCTGCTTCGAACGCCTGACTGGAGGGCTTCTTGACCAAAGAATGCACCAAGGGGATGCCCAGTTGTGTTTCGATCTTCCCCGACAACTCGTGCGCGGCGCCAGGTTCCTGGTCATTGAAATAGTTTGAGAGTGCGCAGATTGCAAAGGCGGACTTGAGACGCTTCACCCCATCGACGATCTCTTTGGTGACATCGGTGCGTCCATATGCAACGAGTGTCTGATTCACATCCAGGATGCATCCGCTCACGCCCAATTCTCGCAATGCATCGATATCAACGTCGCAAATGGAATTTGCAGAGAGGTCGGGCAACACGAGGCTTGGGCGAAGCACAAGCCCGATATTCTGGAAGAACGCTCGATTGAACCACTCGGCCACAACCTGCCATCGTGAAGCAACCGGAATTATACATGCCACGCCGGTGCTGCGTAGCAAAGTTGTGAACCTCGCTTTGTCGAGGGACGAACAGGGCGGGGCGCATTTACTTCTATCGGCGAGATCTCATGGCAAGTGGCAGCCCATGCGCCTCATCAGCCCTCCGCCGCGGCTTCTTCGGCCGTCGCCGGCCCGTGTCCGAACACCTTCTTCGACAGCGCATCGAGGTACGTGTACACGACCGGCGTCACGTACAGCGTCAGCAACTGGCTGAACAGCAGCCCGCCGACGACAGCAACGCCCATGCCGCGCCGGGCCTCGGCGCCCGCGCCGATGCCGATGGCGATGGGCAGCGTGCCGACCAGCGCCGCCATCGTGGTCATCATGATCGGGCGGAACCGGATCACGCACCCCTGGAAGATCGCTTCCTTGGGCGACAGGCCGCCCTTGCGTTCGGCCTCCAGCGCGAAGTCGATCTGCATGATCGCGTTCTTCTTCACGATGCCGATCAGCAGGATGATCCCGACGTCCGCATACAGGTTCAGGTCGATGTGGAACACCATCAGCGCAAGCAGTGCGCCGAAGCCCGCCGGCAGCAACCCCGACAGGATCGTCAGCGGGTGGATGAAGGATTCGTACAGGATGCCCAGCACGATGTAGATGACCAGGATCGCCAGCAGCAACAGCATCCAGATGCCGGTCAGCGACGACTGGAACGCCTGGGCTGTTCCCTGGAAGGACGTCGTGAACCCGTCCGGCAGCGTCTGGTGCGTGACCTTGTCCACGGCCGCCAGAGCGGGTCCCAGCGACGCGCCCGGTCGAAGGTTGAAGGACAGCGTGACCGAGGGCAGCTGGCCCAGGTGCGTCACCAGAACGGGTCCCACCGAACGCCCGATCGCCGCCACCGTGTCCAGCGGCACCAGCATCCCCGTCGCCGACCGTACGTACAGGCTGGACAGGGCCAGCGGCGCGTCGCGGTATTGTGGCATCAGTTCCAGGATGACCTGGTACTCGTTGTTCGCGGTGTAGATCGTCGAAACCTGCCGCGTGCCATAGGCGCTGTACAAGGCGTTTTCGATCTGGCTGGCCGTGATCCCCAGCGACGACGCCCTCTCGCGATCGATGTCGATCGTGACGTGAGGGTCCGCCAGTTGCAGGTCGCTGGTCACGTCCTGGAGCTGGTCCAGCTTGCGCAGCGCCGCTTCCAGCTTGGGTCCCTCGCGGTACAACGCATCGTCGTCGGGGTTCTGCAGCGTCAGCTGGTACGCGCTCTTCGTGATCTGACCGCCGATGCGGATGATGGGGGGGATCTGCAGGAACGCCTTGATCCCGGGCACCGCAGCCATCTTGCGGCGCAGCCCCTGGAGCACCTCGGCGGCCGGCAGCCGCTGGTCGCGGGGCTTCAGGCTCATGAACATCCGGCCGCCGTTCATCGCGATGTTCGGCCCGCCGACGCCCACCGTGCTGTTGGCGCCCTCGACGTTCGGGTCGTCCCAGACGATGTGGGCCAGTTGCATCTGGTGCTCGCGCATGGCGGTGAAACTGATCCCTTGTGCCGCCTCGGTCGATACCACGATCTGACCCGTGTCCTCGTCGGGCAGGAATCCCGTGGGCACCAGCGTGACCAGCCAGATCGTCAGTCCGAAGATGAGCACCAGCACCAGCAGCGTGGCCGGCCGATGGTTCAGCACCTTCTTCAGCGACCACTCGTAGCCGTGGAGCATTCCGTCGAAGAAGCGTTCCGAGGCCGCAAACAGGCGTCCGTGGTGCGCCTCGGCCGAGGGCTGCAGGAAGCGCCCGGCCAGCATCGGCGTCAACGTCAGCGACACGAAGCCCGACACCAGGATGGCCGCGATGATCGTCACCGCGAACTCGTGCAGCAGCCGCCCGACCAGGCCGCCCATGAAGAACACGGGCAGGAACACGGCAGCCAGCGACAGCGTCATCGACAGGATCGTAAAGCCGATCTCGCGAGCGCCATCCAGCGCTGCCTGCAGGCGCGTCTTGCCCATCTCCATGTGCCGGACGACGTTTTCCAGCATCACGATGGCGTCGTCCACGACGAACCCGACCGACAGCGTCAGCGCCATCAGGCTGAAGTTGTCCAGCGAGTAGCCCAGCACGTACAGGATCCCGAACGTGCCGACCAGCGACAGTGGAACCGCCAGGCTGGGGATCAGCGTCGCGGACAGGTTCCGCAGGAACAGGAAGATCACCAGGATGACCAGCGCCACCGAAAGGACCAGGGTGAACTTGACGTCGCTGACCGACGCGCGGATCGATTGCGAGCGGTCGTACAGGATGTTCAGGGCCATGCCCGCCGGCATTTCCGCCTGGAACGTGGGCAGCATCGCGCGGATCGAGTCCACGACCTGCACCGTGTTGGTGCCGGGCTGGCGCTGCACGAACAGCACGATGCCACGGTTCCCGTTGAACCAGGACGCGATGCGGTCGTTTTCGACGCCGTCGACAACCCGGCCGATGTCCTCCAGCCGGACCGGCGAGCCGTTGCGACAGGCCACCACCAGGGGCCGGAAGGCGGACGCGTCCTGCAATTGCCCCGAGGCGTCCAGCGTGAAGCCCCGGTCCGCGCCCTGCAGCCCACCGGTTGGCAGGTTCACGTTGCACGCGGCCACCGCAGTCGCGACCTCGTCGAGGCCGATCCCCCGGGACGCCATCGATTCCGGATCGACCTGCACGCGGACCGCGTACTTCTGCGAGCCGTTGACCTGGAGCTGCGCGACGCCCGGGATGGTCGAGATGCGCTGGGCGATGAAGGTCTGCGCGAACTCGTCGACCTTGGACAGCGGCAGGATCGGCGAGGTCAGCGCCATGTAGAAGATCGGCTGGTCCGCCGGGTTCACCTTCTGGTACGCCGGGGGCGTGGGCATTTCGTGGGGCAGCTGGGACATCGTCTTCGAGATGGCCGCCTGGACGTCCTGGGCGGCGGCGTCGATGTTCCGCGACAGGTCGAACTGGATCGTGATCTGCGTGACGCCCAGCGACGACACCGAGTTCATCGTGGTGATGCCGGCGATGGTCGTGAACTGCTTTTCCAGCGGCGTGGCGACGGCCGACGCCATCGTGTCCGGGCTGGAGCCCGGCAGGTTCGCGGTGACCAGGATCGTCGGGAAGTCCACGTTCGGCAGATCGGACACAGGCAGCAGCGTATAGCCCAGCAGGCCGAACAGCAGGATCGCGACCATGACCAGCGTGGTGGCGACCGGGCGGCGAATGAAGAGGTCCGTCACTTGCGGATCTCCACTGCGGTGCCGGGGGCCAGGCGCAGTTGGCCGTCGGTGACCACCCGCTCCCCGGAGGCCACGCCTTCGATGACGGCGACGCTGCCATCGACCGGTCCCAGCGTCACCTTGCGGAGATCGGCGGTGTCGTCGGGCTTGATCACGAACACGTACGACCCTTGCTGGCCCTCCTGGACCGCGGCGGAGGGCACGACCGTGGCGCCCTTCTGCACCCCGAGGACCACGCTGATCCGGACGAACTGGCCGGGCCACAGGCGGCCGTCGGCGTTGTCGAACGTCGCCTTCAGGAGGACCGTGCCGGTCGTGCGATCGACCTCGTTGCCCAGGAAGGTCAGGTGGCCGGCGATCGCTGGGCCCGTGTCGCCCTGGGGGGAGGCGAGCACGTCGAGGGTCGCACCCGAGGCCATCTTCTGGCGCACATCGGGAAGGTGGGCTTCGGGAACCGGGAAGGCCACGCGGATGGGCCGCATCTGGTGGATCGTCACCAGCACGGACGCATTCGGCTGCACCACGTTGCCGGCCTGGATCAGCAGGGGCCCCGTCTTGCCGTCGATGGGCGAGCGGATCGTCGCGTAGGCCAGTTGCAGGCGGGCGGCCTCGACCGCGGCCTTGTCCTGCGTCACGGCCGCCTTGTAGGAATCGCGCTGGGCCACCAGACGGTCCCGGTCTTCTGCGCTGACATAGTTCTTCTTGAGCAGTTCCTCGTACCGGTCGGCGTCGCGGGTCGCGGCGACGTCCTGCGCCTGGTCGCGCGCCAGTGCGGCTTCCGCCTGGTGCAGCGCCGTCACGAAGGGACGATCGTCCAGCCGGAACAGCAGGTCGCCCTGGTGGACCTCCTGGCCTTCCACGAAGGCCGCCGTCGCCAGCACCCCGCCCACCTGCGGGCGGATCGATACCGTGGCGATCGGATCCACGGTCCCGATGGCGCCCAGGCGCACCGGGACGTCGCGGATCGCTGCGTCCACCACGGTGACAGGCACGGCGGCCGGGCCGCGGGCCGCGCCGGCGTCACCCGACGACTTCGAACAGCCGAGGGGCAGGGCCGACAGCGACGCGGCAAGCAGGACGACTTGGATCGTCCCGAGTCGGCTTCGGCTCCGGCGAGAGTTTCCTGCGGAAACCCATCGCCTACGCCTGCGCGCTCGGGGGGACTGGATCGCGATGGACCGTGCGTGCACGAAACACTCCCGCCGTCCCCGGAGGAATCCGGAGCGGCCTTCGGTTGCGCAAGAAAATGCGCGTCAATCGTCGCGAGGTCAAGGGGCAAGGGTCGCGGACAAGGCCGGGAAGGTGCAACGGGGGCGACATCGGCAGTAGACTTCGCCCGGTCGATCGCCGCGATCGGGAGGGGGGACCATGTCGGAAACGCCGCACGGGGAACACCACTTCACCGGATCGGAAATGGTGCGGGACGTCGTGATCGGGATGTCCGACGGCCTGACGGTGCCGTTCGCGCTGGCCGCGGGGCTGTCCGGGGCCGTGGACACGACGCACATCATCGTGACGGCGGGGCTGGCCGAGATCGCCGCCGGGTCGATCGCGATGGGCCTGGGAGGGTACCTGGCGGCCCGCAGCGACGCCGAGCACTACGATTCCGAACGGATCCGCGAGGAGCGGGAGGTCGCGCTGATCCCGGACAAGGAGGCCGAGGAGGTCGCCGAGGTCTTCCGTGGCTACGGGCTGACCGACGAGGAAAGCCTGCCCGTCGTCAACGCGCTGAGGCAGCGCCCCCAGGCGTGGGTGGACTTCATGATGCGGTTCGAGCTGGGCCTGGAAAAGCCCGAGCCGAAGCGGGCCCTGATCAGCGCTTTGACGATCGCCGGGGCCTACATCGTCGGCGGCTTCATCCCGCTGGTGTCGTACATGGTGCTGCCGTCCGCGCAGGTCGCGCTGATCGCCTCGGCGGTCGTCACGATGGCGGCGCTGGCGGTGTTCGGGTACGTGAAGGGGCGGTTCACCGGGGCCCGGCCCTGGCGCAGCGCGCTGCAGACCGTGTGCATCGGGGGATTGGCCGCGACGGCGGCGTTCCTGATCGCGCGGGCGATTTCGTAGCGGCTCGCCCGAGCGCGAAGGCGGCCGAGCCGCCAGGCGAAGGGATGGGTTTCCGCAGGAAACTCTCGCCGGAGACGAAGCCGCCTCGGGCGCACTCAATGAGAGGCGCTCTAGATCCGCGTGCGAACCTTGCCCAGCAGCTTGCGGCTGATCAGCGACAGCAGCCAGCCGACCAGGAAGCCGCCCAGGCCGCCGAACACCACGGACCAGATCGCGGCGCCCGGCATCTTGGCCGGCTCGTAGGACGCGTTGAACACCACCAGGAACATCGCGGAGGCGCCCGCCCAGGGCGAAAAGCGCCACTGCCACGTCTGGTCCTGGAACAGGCCGTCGATGGCCACGGCGAACAGCACGACCAGCCCCAGCAGGCCGTACAGCATCCACGGCGGCACCAGCATCGGGTAGACCGACACGCGCAGCTCGGGGCCGATGGCCTGGTCGATGCGCGACGCCTTCAGCGTCACCGGGGAGTTCTCGATGTCCACGGTGTTGTACTCGAGGTAGTGCTTGTCCTCGACCTGCGACGTCATGCCCTTCCGGCCGCGGACGCTGCGCATCGAGTCGTTGAACTCGCCCTTCAGCTCCGTGCCGCCCAGCTGCAGCCGGTACTGGCCCTGGCCGTTGCGGCTGCCCGAGGCGTCGGCGAAGGACTCGGCGTACACGTCCACCCGGTGCCAGCCGGTCGACGTGTTCTTCAGCATCACCTCGCCGCCTTCCTTCGTGACCAGCACGCTGTCCGACGGGTCGCCGGGATAGACCGTTTCGACGAAGGGGACCACCGCGCCGGCAATGTACAGCAGCGCGGCGACGATGGACGCCTTGCGCACCCAGGACGGCATTTCCATGCGCCACAGCAGCGCGCCGAACGCGCCCGCCACGACCGTGAGGGCCTCCAGGCCGATGATCAGGCCGGTGGCGGTGTCCGACAGCAGGCCGATGGCCTTGAGCCCCAGCGGGATGCCCAGGCCGGCCACCGGGATGATCAGCCGGCCCCAGTCCTCGAAGAACTGCGCCCAGCGAATGTCGTGCTTTTCCGTCGTCGCCGCCGGCCGCGCTTCCCGGCTCACGTTCCGCTTCACCTTGCTCATCGCACCCCCTCGCTCATTCCTCTTCGCGTCCCTCGGGATCCGCCGCCAAACCGTGCTTGCGGACCAGCTTTCGCAGGTACTTCCGATCCAGGTCCGCCTCCCGCGCGGCCGCGGAAAGGCTGCCCCGGTTCCGGTTCAGGAGCGCCTGCAGGTACTCCCGTTCGAACCGTTCGATCCACGCTTCCTTCGCATCCTTGAACGTCCGCAAGGTGCGGGCAGCGGCGGCGGGTTCCGTCCGGTCGCCAGACCGATCCCCGTGCGCCCGCGGCGCCCTGCGGGTCGCGGCCAGCACGTGGGGCGGCAGTTCCTCCACCTCGATCAGATCGCCGTCCGCGAACGACGTCGCGCGCTCCACCACGTTGAGCAGTTCGCGGACGTTGCCGGGCCAATGGTACTCCATCAGCACCATCGACGCGTCCTCGGAAAGCCCCTTGACCCGCGGCTCGCCGCCGGGTCCGCGATTGAACGGCGCTTGCCGGAGGAAGTGCCGCGCCAGCAGCGGGATGTCCTCGCGCCGCTCGCGCAGCCCGGGCAGCGTGATGCGGACCACCGACAGCCGGTAGAACAGGTCCTCCCGGAAGCGCCCCGCGCGGACCTCCTCGTCCAGCTTGCGGTTGGTGGCCGCGATCAGGCGCACGTCCACCTTCAGCGGGCGATTGCTGCCCACGCGGCGGATCTCGCGATGCTCCAGCGCGCGCAGCAGCTTCGGCTGCAGGTCCAGTGACAGTTCGCCGATCTCGTCGAGGAACAGCGTGCCCCCGTTGGCGATCTCGAACAGGCTGGTCAACGCCGCAGCGGCAGCCCCGCCGGTCTCCGAGAAGGTACCGAGGGCGGCATCGCCGTCCTGCGCCGCAGCCGCCAACGGTGCGGCCGCAGCCTGAGGATCACCTGCCTGAGGTGCTCCTGCCTGAGGGTCACCAGCTTGAGGTGCGCCGGCTTGAGCCATTTGCTGCATGGCCTGGCCGAGTTGGGCCTGAGCTTGTGCCACTGCCGCCGCAGCGTCTGCAGCCGCGGCCGCAGCATCCGCTGCAGATGGGGGCGTGCCGAGTTGTTGCTGGTCTGACGCGACCTGAGCTTCGAGCGCTTTCTTGATGGAGAAGAGATCGGCGAGCGCCTTCTGCTCGTCGGGTTCGGCCAGCTTGGCGTCGGGCCTTTCCAGATTTCCCCGGGCGGATCCCATGTGGGCGGCCGCGCTTTTCAGAGGCTGCTGAGCGTCGGGCGCCGTGACGGTTTTTTGAAAGGCGACCGTGTCATTCTGGATTCCCGCCTGCCGGGGAGCCAGAGCCTTGACCGTCGCGGGTTGCTTCAACTCGACAGGCGCGGCCTGCACGGTGTCGAGA
>Ga0118677_10013593_pt1 | contig 11666 bp, 12 predicted proteins | sample AliMusrvi5mmetaG_FD_86154 | JGI IMG/M metagenome (GOLD analysis project Ga0118677, IMG submission 86154) | reverse complement strand
CTCGTTGGATCAAAATTTACCTGGCTCCGTAATCCTGAAAATATGAATACGGTGCAAAAAGGGCGGTTTGATGGATTTGTTTTGCCTCAGCTGGAAATGGAGAAATGCCCCTTTTGAGTTAGCGAGTTAATGTTACCTGCAGTTATCGAAATCTGATGGCAATCGAGACGCTGTCTCATCTTCAGTCTTTTTTGTTTACGTGCCGTTCTGGCTGTATCAAGTTTTTGATCGCGTTCTTTGAAAATCTGTCTGTCACGCTTCTCCATTTTGTCATTGGGAGCAATATAACCAATAGCACTGTGTAAGCGCTCATCGTTATAGTATCGGATATACTCGACAATCTGATTTCTGGCTTCTCCGAGTGAGAGGGCTACCTTCGGTCGGATGCATTCTGTTTTGATGGTCTTGTGATAACGCTCCAGTTTCCCATTGCTCTGTGGGTAGTACGGGGATGTACGAACATGGCTCATACCAGTCAGCCGGATGTATTCCTTGAAGTCTTTGGCGATGAACTGTGGCCCGTTATCCGAAATGATGCGAGGCTTGGCCTCTGGGAATTTCTCCCGGGCACGCTGCAAAATGATTTCGATATCTTTTTCAGTCATAGCTTCACGCAGTTCCCAATGCACGATGTAACGACTACACCCATCCAGCAGGGTACACAGGTAATAGAACGTGCCGCACAGGTTGACGTAAGAGACATCAATATGCCAGTGTTCATGAGGAAGTAAGGGCTGTACAAAGCCGCTTCCTTTTTTGCTGTTTTTCCTATTCCAGCGCTGCAGAAGCCCTGCAGCACTCAGCACCCGATACACGCTACTGGGGCTGACGGCAACGATATTGCGATCAAGCATCATGTACGTCAAGCGACGGTAGCCATCCAGTTGATGCTGCTCATGAAACGTAATGATAGCCTGCTTCTCCCACTCTTCAAGCCAGAAGTCACGGTGAACCAGGCCGTTATGTTCATTGACTTTGCCATAACGACGCTGCCAGTCATAATATTTGCTGGGTGCTATGCCCAACCAGTCGATAAATTGCGTCACGCTGATGCTGCTCTTTTCTGCCCAAGACCGGGTAAAGTCAATGACGGCATCGCGAATATCGTGGGGTACCCAGGACGCGGTCAGAGAACCCCAAGTTCTTTTTTTAGCTTTACATGCTCCTCCATCAGTTCAGAGAGCACTTCGTTCTTGGTTTGTATCTTGTTCTCAAGCTGCTCGATCCGTTTCTGTTCAACAGTGTTCTTTGTGGCATGCTTGTTTTCAAAAGCAGCGGCTCCGTTCTCAAAAAATTCCTTCTGCCATCTATAGAAGACGGTTGGCTGCATATTGTACTCATCGCACAGATCAGAAACGGGGACCCTATCAACAAGATGCCGCTTGAGAATGATGACTTTTTCCTGAGCCTGGTAATTATTACGTTGTTTGCGCATGGTGAATTTCTCCGTTTTTGTACACTAACTCAAACGATTGAATTCTCCAATTCACGCTGAACCAAAACAGATTGATGGAATCAATGTTAGAAACCGGTGTGGCATGGACCTTAAAGAATAGTTTCAGAGTGTTTTGGGAATGTCCTACAGAAGCCAGGGCAAAGCTCTTTTTCTCGTACTGGTGTGAGGTCGTCGACAAGTCTGGGCTGAAACCGATGATAAAAGTAAAAGGACTTCTCAAGCGCCATATCAACAATATTCTGAATTACTTCAAGCACTGGGTAACAAACGCTGTATCGGAAGGTCTCAACAGTAAGATTCAGATGTTAAAGGCCTCCGCTCGAGGATTTCATAACTTCGAAAGCTACCGGGCAAGAATACTGTTTTACTGTGGGAAGCTGGATATGCGAATAGATTCAGTGCCGTAGTATTAAAAAAGCTACCCATTAAATTCCTTAAAGAGCCTAAAAAAGAAACGATTTTAGTAGTATCTTTTATACCAGAATGAATCCAAAATTACTTGATATTATTTTATATATTTAGACTCAAACTGATTTCGTATTAGAATTCACTTTAAAGCATTCACTAAAGTCTGCTCGAAAACAAATAATTGCAGAACTGACTCTATCTTTATCAAGAAATATTTTTAATTTATAAAAATTTGATTAATTCTGGGGCGTAAAAACCTAAGTCTAGATCAATTATTCTTGAAATTCAGGATTGCTTCTTCATAAACTTTCAGATACTGTTTGGCAACTACGGGATAGCTAAAGCATTTTACAGCTTTTTCTCTTGCATTATGACTCAATACATTGTAACGCTTTACATCTGAGAGCACCCACTTAATCCCATTTGCTAGATCTTCAACATCATAAACCGCTGCTAAATATCCAGTTTTTTCATGATCAACTATATCTCGAAGCCCTGAACCATTAAATGCAATAACCGGTTTACCACAGCTATGAGCTTCAGACGCTGTTTGTCCAAATGATTCTATTCGAGATGGAACTACTAAAGCATCAGCAGCACTATATAGAATACGCAGACTCATGTCATCATATAAATGACCAGTGTAGTGTTGGTGAAAACCAAGATTTGGCATTGTTTGTGGTCGCAATGAACCTAAAATGATCAGTTCCATCCCAGATATCTGCCCCCTCAAATGATTAAGTGCAGATTTCAGTAAATCAAACCCTTTATTGGGATCATTCGGACCCGCTGAGAAAATCAATAATGGAACATCACTTGGAAGATTCATCATTTTCCTCGCTAATTGTTTATCGATAGGCTGCCACAGTTCGGTATTAATTGGATTTGGAACTACGGTTACCGGCCAATCGCGCATTAAAGCGCTCAAACGCACGCACTCTGCTAACCATCGACTTGGGGTGACAATATGCATAGGACGTTTCCAGTGCTTGCGCTTTCGTTCCCATGTCCAGCGATTAAGATCAAATCCTGATTCATAAGATGGACGGTTATGTTGCAAATACCCTTCTTTCCATCTAAAATCCTCTGTTACATGTTCTGCTCCACAAAATGCCCACATATCGTGCAATGTCCAGACTAGCGGCTTTTGGATACTGCCAATACTTGAAATTGAGAGCATTTCGTTATTAACCCAATGAAGATGAACCAAATCAGCATCAATCAGATTAAGACGTTGAGGCCAAATTGATGGAATGATTGCTGGAGAGTGGATAATTTTATTGGTGGTCTTAAGCAGGTAGCTCGCTATACCACCAAGCGCAGGGGTTACTTTATTAATTGCCTTTTCAATTTGACCTGAAGGTCTTTGGACTGTCCAATCTCCTGCTCTCGCTTCATTTACGTGCATTCTTGAGTGGACGCCATCCTGCAACAAAGCTTGATGGATACGGTATGCTGCCCTAGCCGCACCACCGTTAATATCAGAGTAATTGATGAGAGCTACTTTCATGACTTAACTGCCTCGATATATATAAATATATAGATATGAATATTTTTGCAGATTTAAACCTTCAAGAAAAGAACTTATTTTTCTATAAAGATTGATGCTTCTGCTCTGATGCTGTTAAGCAAAGAACCATAAAGCTTAGTTTTAAGGGTGGCGTTACGCAAAGCTTCAGTCCTGCCCACTACTCTTATTAAATAACTGCCGGAACTGAGCCTGTTCTACAGCTATTACAGATTGTCTTTCAGCTTTGCTTCAAATGCTTGTAAAGATTGACGGTCTAAACCGTCTGCACCTCCATTTCCTTTTACTTGTTGATATGCTTCCCTGCAAATATGTTTGGAAATTTGATATGGCTTTGTCATAACAAAACGCTCCTTCTGTTTGCTCCGTTGACATAACGGTATGACCAGATGACGAGACCCCTTTGCTCCTGCCTCATTACAAGACTTTATTTGCTCATACGAGTCGCGCCGTCCCTTGATGGTGTATTTGTATTCTCAGCCTAGCTTTATACCCTTGTGCCTTTGCCTTTCCATCACCAAAGAAGGCTCTGTAGTTCAAGACAAGAGCCCGAAAAAGGCTCACGCTGCTATTATGCCGGACACCGCTTGGCAAGTAAACAGGTATCCGCCAAACTATTCCTGAATCAAAGGATCTATTCAGTTTTGATGTCATCTATAAATTTAGGCACGTTTATGGTAGTTCATCATGGATATTCACATCCTTGGTTCACACCTGACATCTTTATGATGCCTTTTCCGTAATGCTCACGACGAGAGCTTTTGACCAACGCCGCTTAAGGTGGTTTGCACACAGCTCCTGCAAGCCGAGTGCATGGGGCCTACCCTTATCTCTTGCAGTGCTTATCGACAGCGCACATCGCTCAGGTTAGATATGAGTAGAACCCTGAATAAAAAAAATTTAATTTTAAATTAAATTCAAGTACTTGAATTTAAAGCAATAAACTCTCATCAATAAATGGTATAGTAATAAGCAGATTCGTAAGAAAAGCTGTCAAGACTCAAAAGCATGAATTGCTGATAATTTCATTTTGGAATTTAAACGCAACAAAATACAAGGAAGAGGTTGATATTATATTTCTTCATACTGAGAATTTCTGTCTAATAAAGCTTTTGAGAGCAGAAAACTCTCGGTACAGAAACCCAGATAACAAATATACTAAATGCCATGAATCTCTTAGCAGTTTACTAGATGAATTCATCTCCAAAAAAATCAATTTATTTCGCATAATGGCAGACTTACCTCCATAATATTTAATAATCCATTTTTGACAGAAAGAGTCAAACTCTAAATGAGTATAGCCATCAAAAATCATTTCAGTTTGAGATATTTCCTGATTGAAAAATGTATCATTCACACCACAATGCTGACCAGTACCATCATTTCCGATATTTCGAACCATAGACATTGAAGGAAACACGCAATACCAATCATATTTAAACAATACTGCGGATCGTATAACATCGCCGGCAATTAATTTACCTTCCGCTATTACCTTAAGCATTGAAGGAATGGAAGGCAATCCATAATTTATTTTATTGAATAATTCAGGATCTAAAAAAATATTTTGAGCGATTTTTTTCTCATCTAAATCGAAAGGAATATCCTTATCTCGCCAGTAACCAGTACCCCACCCTGCAAAAGCTCTAATCAATATGGGCTGAAGTTTGCTAGAAGGAAATCCTGGATACATGAAACCTGAGATTGCGCGTATACGCTCATCGTTCTCATAAATATCGAGTGCGCTGTTTATATAGTTAAGAAAAAAAGGAGAGAATATGTTATCGTCTTCAGAAATAATATATCGATCTGAAAACTCTTGGAGTCGATATATCACTTCAAACATAACTGCACTTCCTGTATTTTCTTTCGGAGTAAAAGGAATTACTCTTTTAAATCCCGAAATACTTTTTATATAATCTCTAACCGAAGCAACACGTTCAATGCTTAGAGAATCTTTTGGCCCATCAGAAGAGATAAAAAGTGTAGTTTCAGAAACACCCGGGTTTTTTAATAAGGATTCTATACACTGCTTAAAGTGATTAGGACGATCGTATACTGTAACTAACACAGGGGCATATTGTTTAATTTTGTTTTGCATTTTCACTTTATCACCAGAATATTCTTGCATCTATAAATTAGATAAGTATGCATATCAAGATAGTATTTTCCGTTCAGATTTGAATTTTCACGAAGCAAAACTTGGGGGAATTTACCCATAGAGATTAAACTTTATTAATCATAAATCTTTAATAAGAGTTAAAATAGAATCCCATATCATGGAATTTATATTTATCATTATTTTACTTTATTTATTTTGAGAAATATTAACCAAATCGTCTTATAATTCTTAATTAATTTTGTCTCAATCATCTTTTCCTCCAGTTTCGCACATTAGGAAAATACTTGAACACAGATCCGGATATTGTTGCCCAAGCTTATAGCAACCTTCCAAGTATTCATTGGAGATGATGTCAGTTTGCAGTAGTTGATCCCATTGGAAGTTCGCCAGAGCCTTAAAGAAGATTCCTGATCGGTGAACTACTTTTAGTCCTGCGGCAACTGCGTCTCGCTCAAGAGTGTCCAATGTATAGGTGCATTGATGCCCGTGTTCAGCTTCGGCTGGTGTGACAGCTGAGTTATGCGTTATCAATCCCATTTTCACCGCGATTTGCCGTGAAGGAGCATTTGCATTAGGACAGACAAGAAATAGCCTACCGTTTTCTGCCAGCCATTCGTCATTGATTCGTTTCAGAACATAAACAGGATCATTAAGATGTTCTAATACATGAGTGAGTATAATATTGTTATACTTCTTTGGTAAAATAGCTTTCTCAAAAAGCGAGTTGACAAAAGTAATCTTGTCACCAACTTTCTGCTTAGCTTCCTCAATCGCAACATCTGAGGCTTCAACACATGTTATATCACCAAAGTATTGAAGTAATCTCCTTGTAAAGTCACCTTTGAAACTTCCTAGTTCCAGCAAACTCCCTTTGTTAAAAAATGGCTCGAACGACTTTATCATGAAAGGATGGATTACATCAAAATCGAAGCCGTAGGCATATTTATGGTAGTTTGTATCTTTTATTTCAATGTTATAGTCTCTCTTAGTTCTCACATTCATTTTTCTTAAGATATAGATTCATATTTACAAACTGTACTTTCGCCTTTTCAACGAAAAAGCCATTCTTTTTATACAACTTAATGGCTGACAGATTGTCGATAGATACTTCTAGACTAATCTGTTTCATGCCGCTCGTTTCCACATACTCTATACATCGCTTGATCAATAGTCCTGCTATGCCTTTCCCCATCCATTCCCTTAACACACTAACGCTAGTGATGTACGCAATAGAATTCTCATTATCATTGCAATAAACCGCAACTAATCCAACCAACTCACCTTCTGACCATGCTTCGAATCTCACTGCTTTACTTACAATCTTCTGAGCAAAGTCGATTATATTTACCCTATCAGACAAATGCGGAAAAAAATTATCATCACAGAGCAACAGATGCTTGACAATCTCCAGTTCTGAGGCCTCGTTTAATAAATATTTTACCATTCCGATCATCGTTCCAAAACAGCAAGCCCAAACCCATAGCGACCGAACTCATTGCCGTTATAAACTAGATAGATATTTCCGTTGCATTCGAACACGTGCGGATAACACTGCATATCCGAATCCCAATCGTCTAATGATACATCGAAAACCGGATTGTCATCATCCCGAGTCCAAGACACCAGATCGTCAGACCATGCATGCCCGATACGATAACCTCGATCTTTATTGGTTCTAAAATCGAACGATTGTCGATAGCAAAAAAACATATGATACCGCCTATCAATCTTTATCACTGAAGGCAAAGCCTGGCTTTCATCCGCACCAAAACGATCAGTGATAATTTGCAGCGCTTCTTCCTTGACCCAATTTATTCCGTCTTTTGAAACAGCATGTCCTATTTTATATGTTCGATCCGGCACTGCATCAGGCGATAACCTCTTCCAACCTGTCCCAAAGATGTACCACATATGGAAAAGACCACCGAAAGTTCTCACAAAACCATCACAAACTAAATTGGGCTCATTCAAAGATGCCGCAAGTATCGGTCCATTAGCCAAACGCAGGAAAGTAAGCCCTTCATCGTAACTTACAACAAGTCCAATAGCAGTATCAACTGAGACCGATACACGCCTGTTCCAGCCAGTGGTATATCCATAAATAACATTACCATATCTCACAACATTCATCGGAAAGATGCCATGTTCATCGAAACAACCAAGTTCGCCTAACGGAATAACTGGTTTGTCGGATACACGGATAATATCATGTAAGTTTTTCCTCATATCAACGAATGCAACATGGCTTAAGTATTTGCCATTGCTTTTTTCCAACTCGCATGTTGAGAAATAGATTCTTACAAAATCATCAAACACCAATACCTGCGGAGATTTGGCAAATTGAACACAATTGTTAGTTAACAAATATCGAGTAGGATCGAAAATTTTTCCCAGTTTCTTCCACTTCATTAATTTTACTTTCTACGTTAACTTTCCATCAAGTTTAGCCAGGCCAAAGCCATATCGACCGACCTGATTACCAAGGTATAGCATATATGTATTTCCATCCAACTCGAAAACATGGGGATAGCTTATCATCTCAGAGTCCCAACCTTCAGCTGACACCTCAATACCTGCTTTTGAATCGTCACGCAACCAGTCAATGAGATTAGAACTGGAGGCATAACCAATTCGGTAGCCCTTCTCCTTGCCTCGATAATCACTACTATATCGATAACAAAAAAACATATGGTATATACCATTTGAGTAAAATACATCCGGGCTAGCCTGCGCTTCATCTTCTTCGATGCGACTTTCAATTAGATCTTTATTAAGCTTCTTCCAATTAATCCCATCCAACGATGAAGCCATGCGGATTTTATAGATCGGCTCAGCACGACCATCAACCATTTTCCATTTTCGTCCGGCGATATACCACAGATACCAGATATCATCGAAATGCCGGATTTTCGGCCCACTCAACACGAAAGGCTCATCCGGTGAATATGATAATATCGGGCCAGTGCCAAGCTTGGTGAAGGTTTCCCCCCCATCAAGGCTTCTCGCCATCCCGATCGCGACATTGAACGGAACAGATTCGCAACGTGTCCACCCCCCATAATAGGCTCGCACTTCGGCTCCATTCCGAATTACAGATACTGGATAGGTGCCAAATTCGTCAAACTCTCCAAGTCCTCCAAGATTTAGGATTGGATGCTTTGCCACATATAAAACCTTGAACAGATCACTCCGATCCAAATCAACAAAAGCTGAATAACTTACGTATTGGCCATTATTGTCCGCTGGTGGACGGCAGGAAAAATATACCCTCACAAAATCATCAAATATCAAGGTCGAAGGAGCTTGCGCAAATTCCTTCAACCAGATGAGCCCGTCCGCCTCTTGTGGAGTAAAGACTTTACCTAATTTCTTCCACTTAAACATACTTTAGAGTAACTCATAGTTTGTAAAGATTGCGGTTCGAATGATATCAGGGGGATTAAACATCATCACGTCGATAATCGACAACCAAGGCACAAATGCATCACAGAAATGCTCGTACTCGAACGGCTTCGATTTGATAAATAGCAACTCAATACCTTTCGCCCTGAAAGTTTCCTTTGAATATAGTTCGATACCACCAATCGCATTTATATAGGTTGTTGCACCGACCGCTGAACATAAGGCTAAAACCTTGTCCTGATTTTTCAGATCATGATCAATAGCAATATCAGAAGAAATCCTTATCTCAGTGGTGATCCCCAAATGCTCACAAGTTCTTTCAATTGAGTTGTACAGGAAACGAAAAAGGTTTACGTCTTTATAGCATACTACCTGCTCAATCAATGGAAATATTTCTGCAAAATAAGGAGCGTGCCGGTAGGCTTCCTTAAATTGGTTCAGAAATTTATCGCGGTTTAAATCTGACGAGAGTTCGCGCTGATAAACATCAAGATAGTCCGAATCTTTTTTCAAGGGCAACGAGAACATAACTTCTTTACCGTTCTGAAGCATTCTGTTTCTGTTTATCCAACCTTTTTTTGTGTACTTGATGTTGTCGTATACAATAAACAAGTCTACAGCCGCAATAAGCTGAAAATAACCGATGTACGGAAAAAAGTATGGCTGCATGATGCCAACTCTCACTTTGCGTCCTCCGCAAAGCAAACCGGCTTGGTTGTACGTGATGCAATGAAACATGAGATTTCATCTACAACTGATAAGTCAAGATCGGGATAAATGGGTAGGCAAAGTACCCGCTGCGCAGCAATTGTTGCCTCAGGAAGATTTTCTTTATGAGCAGAAGGCAATCCGCGATACATGGGATAGTTTGAAATTAAAGGATAAAAATAGCGCCTCGGATGGATACCGCTATCTTTGAACTGCTGGTTAAGTTCATCACGGCTGATTGGGTAGTCTGGTTCAACCAGAATAGGAAAATATGAATAGTTGGAAACCTTTTCACCCGAATCATCCAAGCAGCGAATTCCCTTTACTCCTTTCAGTCGGTCGCGGTAGGCTGCATCAATTTCTTTACGTTTGGTAAGAGCTTTGTCTAAGTGTTTCAACTGTAAAAGACCGAGTGCAGCATTGAATTCGCTCATTTTACCATTGATACCAGGCGCGACTACGGTTACTTCACCTACGTGACCGAAGTTTTTCAATTGGTCAATCCGTACTTTTGTTTTAGTATCGGGACAGACAATAGCGCCACCTTCAAAGGTATTAAACACTTTGGTGGCATGAAAACTTAACACTGAAAGATCGCCATACCGAAGTATACTGCCTTGAGCATCTTGCACACCAAAGGCATGGGCTGCATCGTAAATAACCTTGAGATTATAGTTGTCCGCAATCTTCTGGATAGCGTTTACATCACAAGGATGACCATAGCAGTGCACCGGCATAATAGCGGTGGTCTGAGGCGTTATGGCTGCTTCAATCTTCTCAGGGTCGAGATTGAGTGTTTTAGGGTCAATGTCCACAAAGACCGGTTTGATACCATTCCACAGTAAGGAGTGTGATGTGGCCACAAATGAATACGGGGTGGTGATAACTTCACCTGTGATTCGGAGTGCCTGCAATGCTGTAACCAAAGCAATGGTTCCGTTAGTGAACAAGGCAATATGCTCTACTCCAAGAAATTCACAGAGTGCAGTCTCCAATTGCTCATGAAAAGGACCTCCATTGGTGAGAATCTTGCTTTCCCATATCTTTTCGAGGTAGGGAAGAAATTCTTCAAGCGGTGGAAGATATGGCTGGGTGACGTAGATTGGCTTATTTGGCATATTGAACGATGATTTTTTTTTAGTCCTGAGTGCCGAGTGAAGGCAAGAGAAGTCAGCAGTTGGCAACATTCTAAGTACTGAGTATTCAGTGCTGAGTGCTGAGTGCTGAGTGCTGAGTGCTGAGTGCTGAGCGAAGATAAAACAGTTGGCAGTCTGCAATTGGCAGTTGGCAAATTTCGGAGTGCTGAGTGCTGAGAAATTCAAGTGCTGAGTGCTGAGAATGAAGAAAAGTTGGCAGTCAGCAGTTGGCAGTTGGCAAATTTTTAAGTGTTGAGACTCGAGTGCTGAGTGGCGAGCGAAGAGAAAACAGTTGGCAATTGGCAGTCAGCAGTTGGCAACATTCTAAGTACTGAGTGATGAAAGAAAGTACTGAGTATGCAGTGCTGAGTGGAAAGATAGTTCTGAGTGCTGAGCGAAGAGAAGATAGTTGGCAATTGAAGAAAACTCAGTTGGCAGTTGACGTTGCTTTGCAAATACTTACAGGATACAGTCCCACTTTGCCTTATGCTTTATCGGATTTTGTTGCCTTGCGGACATTGAGTGCATCAACATTTCTGAAGCCGTTGTCGTCTGTCAGAAATACATGTGGTGACTGCAGGGATAAGCAACAAGCCGCCTGCAATGCATCCGGGGTTTTCAATCCAAAATAGGACCGAAGTCGAGTCGCAATATCCAGAACATTGCGGGAAAGATCAACTATAAGCAACCCATCTGTTGAAAAGAAATCATCATACTGCTTTAACAATGCAATGTCATTGTTACGCAAAGGCAATACCCGGCATTCCAATAAAGCAAGCGAACTTTATAGTGGACCCCGATTTTTAGACAGCGGTTTAAGATGTTAACTTGCCCTCAAAAGGAGCAGGTAATGACAAAAAGGACACGAAAAATTTTCAGCAGTGACTTGAAGGCCAAGGTGGCGCT
>Ga0118677_10013592_pt1 | contig 11667 bp, 14 predicted proteins | sample AliMusrvi5mmetaG_FD_86154 | JGI IMG/M metagenome (GOLD analysis project Ga0118677, IMG submission 86154) | reverse complement strand
ATACTACACCGTGGGAGCCCAGTTCATGTTCAGCCGGAAATGGGGCGCCATCGTGCAGATCCCTTACGAGCGCCGTCGCTTCGAGACAACCGAGGACAATGGCGACATCTCGGGGTTTACGCATGCCGCCATGGGCGACGTGCGGGTGAAAGGCATATATTCTGGGTTCTCGGACGACATGTCATCCGGCGTCACCTTCGGCTTGAAGCTTCCGAACGGCGACTCCACGTATCGCCATTTCGATTCCGACACCGAAATCGGGACGGGGAGCACGGATGTTCTGCTCGGGGCGTATCGCATGGGCCAATTGCCCGTTTCGGGCAGATGGGAGCGCGGAAACTCGCGGTCGCCAGTTGAGCGGGAAACCGAACCGGCTTCCGGGCGTCCTGCGGGATGCCCGGGGGCTTGGCGGTGGGGGCCGGGGTATCCGCGCCAACAATCCTCGACCCTATCAGACTTGCCGCCTTGACTCGCGGGCGGAAAAAGGCAGCATGGATTTGAAAGGCGCGACTTTGAACCTGTCGGACATCATTGGCCGGATTGCCGGTCCTGAGGGACGGGATGTGAGGGGAAGCGCCCTTTCGGGGTGCATTTGCACTTTGTTTGGCTACAGTAATATCCCATTGGCCTTTATGAGAGTCTTGCACGAGTCGGTTGAAATCATTGAGGCGGTCTTTCCACGCAGTAAGGAGCGGATTGTCTATCATGGACGCCTTCAGGTGTTGGATTCGGGTTCTGCCCCGGTTCGTTTGGAGTTGATATTTGTGCCGCCACACCCGTTTTGCTGCAACATGCCGGAGAACCATTCCATCCGAGGTAAGAGCGTCACGGAGGTTTACGTCAAGTTGACCAGATTCTTGCAGACGAGCGGGTTTGAGTTTGGACATTGACCACGCAACGTGCCGAACAAGATCACTGGAGTTAAAGCGGGCGGGCCAAGCCAGTTACCAATGCGAATGCGCCGGGCCGTTCGCGTCGCTCAGTGTTGTCGTAAGATGACATGAATAGGCGGGTGGCGGGATCCATATTCGGATTGATACCAGTGGTACTGACTCTCTGCATCATTGCATAACCCACGTTACAGGCACCGCTCACCGACCGCACCCGCCTTTCCCAGCCCGCCCGGCACCACGCCCCGGCGGGCTTTTTCGTGTCCATACCCGGACACCATCCATTTTCCCAAACGCCATATTGACCACCCCAACAAAGCCATAACTGTCCCATCACCCTGATTTTTCCAACCAGCACTTCCACCATTTCCACCATTTCCACTACTTCCACTACTTCCACTACTTCCACTACTTCCACTCCCACCCAAGACGCCTGATACCACCACTTCCATAGCCGCTGCCAAAACCACACCACCAACGTTCCGCTGAGAGGGCGGCCTGTTTCACCACGGGCCGCCCTTTCCGCTGCGAAGTAAAAGCTGAAACGCTGAAAAGAGAGAAGAAGGTCGGACCAGTCAGACATGTCCGACGCGTCCGACCTCTTCCTCTTCCACCGATTACTGATAACTGATTACTGATTACTGATAACTAACCACAATTCACCCCATGTCCCACCTCACCACCATCAAGACCCAGATCCGGGATCTTGAGGCCCTCGTTTGCGCTTGCGTCGAACTCGGTCTCAAATTCGTCCCCGACTCCACCTGCCGCGGTTACGCGGGCACCGTCCGCGCGGCTCCCTATGTGATCAAACTCAAAGGCCCCTACGACATCGCCGTCGAACCCGCGGCGGAAAAGGACGGCACCTTCAGCCTGGCCACCGATTGGTGGGACGGGCACGTCGCCAAGGAAGTGGGTGCCGGCTTCGGCCGCCTGCTCCAATCCTACGGCGTCCACAAGACCATCCGCGAAGCCGCCTTGCGCGGGTTGCGCACCACCCGCAAGGTCGAAGCCGATGGCACGATCCTGCTGACGCTGGAAGGAGGTTCGCTATGAGCCGCCGCATCCACGTCCGCGTTTCCCCGGCCGGGGAAATCATTGTCGAAGCCGAAGGTTTCCAGGGCAAAGGCTGCGAGGCCGCCACCAAGGCCATCGAGGACGCGCTGGGCAAACTCCGCTCACGCGTCCGTAAACCGGATTTCTGGCGGCAAGCACAAAGCCACCGGAATGAACAGCAACTCGGCGGCGGATCATGAAAGCCGCGTTGCAGAGCGCGCTCGGCCTCACCACCACCGAGGCCGAAAACGCTTTCGCCCTGTCGGTCGTTGAAACCAACGGCATCGACCACCGGATCATCGCCCGCGAGAAGGCCCATACGCTCAAGCGCAACGGCCTGCTCGAAGTTGTGGCGGCCGTCACGGGCCTCGACGACATCGGCGGACTCGATCACCTCAAGGAATGGCTGAAACGCCGCAGCGGGGCTTTCTCAGCGTCCGCCAAGGCCTACGGCTTGCCCGCACCCAAGGGTTTGCTGATTGTCGGCATCCCCGGCACCGGGAAATCGCTGACCGCCAAGGCCACGGCCGGGGCGTTCGGGCTGCCGCTCCTGCGCCTCGACATGGGCTGCGTGTTCGGCGGCATCACCCGGACCGTGCCGCTGGCGCAGCTCATGGACGGCCAGATCGCCGCCTTGCGGCACTGGGCAAAGGGCCGTGCTCGCGAAGCCGGCAACGGCGATACGCCCGGACCGCGCAACGGGCGGCGCATCAGCAGGGAGAATTGAGGCGGCATCGGAGTCGCCTGATGTAGGGGGCAGCGGGGAGCTCCCCGCTGCCCCGACTCAGGTGGGAAATATATTTCCCGTTTCGCCAGCTTCCCCACATCCATGGGCGCTTCATTTTCGTTCCCCTGGAGGCACAGGGCAAAGCTGGGCAATCACGGCCTTCTCGCCTGCCCAATGAAGGTTTGCAGGAATGGTTCGCAGGCACACGGATCGCCATGGCAAACCTCCGCCGCCGCTTTGCAGTTGCCTTGGCATTTCTTCTCGAATCGGCAACCCTGGCAGAACCGGGGGCGGGCGGCCTTGAATCGTTTCATCGTGCGGCTCCCGAGCATTTCCCTCAACCCGGTCTCATTGATATTGCCCAGAATGGTCTTGCTGTGGTTGCACGGCCTCACATTGCCCATCGGATCCAGCGTGTGGTAGGCCTGTGAAGTGCCCGCCGCACAAAAGCCGAAACTCAAATGCTTGTATTGGCCAGTATCCACCAGACAGGGCGGTATCGGCACGGAACAACTGATCCCCATGCCGGATTCCGCCGAAAAACCGTCCGCCTGCCGCAGCAGTTCGGCGAGTTGACCGGGATTGGCCTGCAACAACGCGAGATTCGCGAATCCGCGGCCACCCGGATTGAAGCGGTTGAGCATGATGCCGTCGGCTCCCAGTGCCAGGGTCAACTCGGCGGTCTGGCGGAAGTCCCCGATGTTCAGGGCGGTCGCGACAAACACCACCACCACGGTTTGCCCCGCAGCCTTCAGCGCGGCCACCGCATAAGTCGATTTATCAAAGAAATCCTTCCCGCCGCCAAGCCTGTCATGGGTCTCCCGCCGGTGGCTGAGCAAAGGAAGCTCCCAAACCCCGATCTTCCCGCGGTATTGGCCGATCGCTTCGTCGCTGATGAGCGAGCCGTTGCTGATCAGGTTGATGACGATCTTCCGGGCATGGATGAAATCCACGATCTCCGCCAAATCACGACGCATGAAGGGTTCTCCCCCGGTGAGCGTGATCAGACGGGGCCTCATCTGGCGGATCATCCGTTCCAGCATCGCCAGCGTTTGCTGCGTGTCGAGTTGTCCCGCAGGATAGTTGGCGTCGCCTTTCCACACATTGTAACAGTGCGGGCAGTCAAGATTGCAATGGGTCGTGACCTCGAAGATGAAGCTGCGTGGTATCCCGCGATGGAACAGTTCGGCAATCGTCATCGGGAGATCATGAGGTTATTCCCGGTATTTCCCGGGTTCTTTGGAAGGCACGAAAACCGCATCGGTTTCATATCCCTTCATGGCTTTGCCATAGGTTTCCGGGGTGATCACACCCGAGTCGCGGAATTGCTCTAACAGTCGTTTCTGCGCGTCCAAATCCTTGGGATTGCGCCAGGGCATGGAGCTGGGGACGTAGCAGGTCATCCAAACACCAGAGGAAGCGCCGAAGGTCAAGATCGCTCCCACAACGGGAAACAAAAAGGGCATCAATCCCAAGCGGTATCTGCGCGCGCGGAATGCCGCAACCACGAACAATCCCATGGCAAGGCCGCCAAAGCCATAAATTCGCCCCCGCCTGACCAACAGCCTGCTCCAATAGGTTTCGTAATAGTGCCTGGCGTTGTAGGAATACACATAGACGCCCTGAGCCACTTCGCGGCTGAATTTGCGCCCTGGGTCGCTGTTGGCGATCGAGTTGGCAAAAAGCTTGGCGTCAAGGCCGTTACGGTTCTCATAGACATAGGGCGTGATCGACGGATCATACACACAATTCGGTCCCAGCAGGTAGAAGCAGTCGTTCTGCGAGATCGCCACCTGGACCCGGCGCTCATCGTCAAGGCTGGACAGGTCATCTCCCCCGGTAACGAGAAATGGCCCGTAATTCAGACTGATGCCATTCTGCGGCACGAGGCCGGGGTCGACGCGATACCGCCTGATTTCCTCGCTGATCCGGTGCCAGAAAAACGTGTCGATCTGCCGATTGAAAAAGTTGGCCGGATCCCGGGCTGGGAGTGCCGAGTTACTCTCTCTTGGCAGTAGGCTTGCATCAAAACGAACGTCGAACGTGTCCAGGTCGTGAATTCCCTGATTGTTGTCTGGATAGTGGCCGTGGACATCCTTGTATTTCGCCACCACCATCGCCACGCCATCCAGATATTGACCGTGAAGTTTCCACCATCTGTGCGGAAACTCCACGTTCCGGTCATCGCTGAAGGGCATGGCAAAAACCGCACATAGGGTTGCCACCAGAATCAACATCGCGTTGCTCTTCGGAGCCGGGGAGGGTTCCGGGGCGTCAATGGATGGCAGTTCCTGCGACGTTTGCATCCGTTCTTCCCGCGAGCATGGTCTCCGCTATCCGGCAGGGCAAGCACCATCCCCGGCTCACCCAATATTTCCCGGTTCAGTAAATGCCCGCACCCATGGGCGCTTCGCTTTCGATCCCTGGAGGCGCGACGAATGGTCTTCCAGTAGTCACTTCGTCTGGAACACCAGAAGATATGGGACGGCCGGATTCCCGTCCGCGTCCTTGAAGTTGGCGAACTTCTGCGAGTTGATCCAGATGACGTAGGTTTTCTTCGGCTCCAGCTTGACGTCGATCACGCAGGTCCGCTTGTCGTCCAGATACTTCGGCTTGCCGACGATCTCCGGGAACGTGTCCTTCGCGACCTGCGACCATGACCAGGATCCGTCCTTCATGTCCTTGCTGAAGGTGACCTTGATTTGGTTCGTGGCCGCCGCGTCCACGTCCACGGCGCCGGCTTCAGGAAGCGTCCTGACCACGGACGGGGGCATGGATTTCACGGTGGGTTCCCCGCCCCGCGCGAGTCCCGCCGCCAGCAACACCGAACACGCCGTCATGGCGATCGCCTTTTTCATGTTTGTTCCTTTCATGGGGTTTCCTTTCTTCAACGTTTCGCTTGCCGCCCTTGGGCGGATCCAATCAGAGAGGTCTATGGGGTGTTCCGAATTGTTATTTCCCCTTGCTTCCGACAATCAATGTTTTGACCGATTCGACAGTGAGAAACGCACGGAATATCATGAGGAGGTAAAAATCGGGAAACGCATGTCGTGATGGCGATTGGAATCCGTGTAATGTTCGCTCATCGGATGCCAAGTCGTGCCAGCCCGATCGAGCCAGATCCGATCGAGCCCGATGACTCCATAGCCGAAAAAGGAATCGGGACCGCTGATGATCGGAAACCATTCGGATTCATAATCCACGCCGCCATTCCCCAGCATGACCCGCCAGCCCTGTGCAATGTTGTCCGTAAAATTGTAGTCACAACCATCATTCATAATGAAGGCGACAAACTTTGTCAGGGGATATGTCCCAAAGCCCCGGATGACTCTGCCGGCCATGCCCGAGCGTGGCGTGGTGAAATGGACATATTCCTCGGGGACGATCTCCAACTCGCCTGACACAAGAACCTCGTCCGAAAAAATCTCCACTCCCTTTTCGGAATGTCGGGTCCATCCCCATCCATGGCAACAGCGCACCACCAGGGTCGTCCCGATCACATCCGGACATTGATCGGAAAGTCCGGACAGGGGCATGGGTAAAGGTGGCGCTTTCATTTCCTGAGGCGACGCAAAGTCCTCATACGCCTCACCGAGGAGCGACTGCGACTGCGGTTTGAGGTTGTAGAGGTCATGACGGTTGGAATTGGAGGCAGGTCAGGCGTTCGGAGGGACGTCTTGCCGGGCATCTTTAGCCGGTGGAATGAGGTTCTCCAGATCGACAGAGAAGTCCGGCGCCCCGTTCTTCAATCCATCGAGGGTGTAGCGCTGGATCGAACCCTGGCGTGCCACAAGCAGATCGCCCTTGGCATCCCACGTTGCCCAATCTACTTCCGGATCAAGAAGGTCGGAACCCTCGATGCCGAATTCAAATGTATATCCGTGCACCAAATAGCCCCGGTAAAACATTCGCAAGACCGGATGCCTGGAGGTGGGTTGCCACGACCATCCGGGGTCGTCCAGGCAGAGTTTGGAATACGTGCTTTGCCTCAGGGAAATACTCTGATCCTTGCCGAAGTCACCCTCCCGCTTCCAGCCGTCACGCTCCAGCCGGTGGGAAAGGATCGGAAACGCCTCGCCACCCGATTCCATGCGGGCAATTGAGAAAGGAATCCCCTTGGACTTCGAGAACTCGCTCAGTGACCGGTCATAGTGCCATACGTCGTTTGATCGCAGCGTCCGCGCATCAGAGAAGAATCCGCCACCTGCCCAAGTCCCCATATTGGGGACATCAGCTACCGTGCGCAGCCACGGCGGCTTGCAAATCCCGTTCCATGTCTCGCCGCCCGAACCCATTGCCAGATAAACCATCCAACGCCCATCCCAGGAAAGGTCGCATCTCTCCGGGTAAATCCGGCCATTGAACCATGATCCACGCTCCAATGCGTCAGACGCGGTATCCCACGAAATGATGTGGACGCGTTTGCTGGGCTTGCGCCTGATGATCACGGCTTTTGGTGATCCGTGAGCCCGGAGGATATGCAATCGAGCCTTCGCTCTGGGCTTGGTCCACGCGACCGGCAGGTTCTGGGCGGTGTAACAGGTGCTCATTTTATCGGACGCTGCGGATCATGCAGGGAAATAAGCCGTCGCATTCATGCGGCTTGTTGGGCATAGTCTTCTCATTTCGTTATTCTCCCGTTCTTTTGTTTCCGGCCGGAGTGGAGCCGATCCTCCGGGCCTGAATCGATGCGCCGCCGTTGCGTGTGAATCTCTCAGTCGCGCCTACGCCGCCCTCGACGACCCAGAAGTTAATGTCGGCAATGCCGAGATTGTCGGGGTCATTGATATTATATGACGTTGCCTGCCATTCGTTATTGCTGTTAGTCTGACCCTTCCCGGCAATCTCCATATCCAGTTGTTCGATCGAAAAGCCGTGCTTGCCCGTCACCGTGATAGCGTATGTGCAACGTTGTGCGCCGACTCTGCCGAAGCGGGAGGCGTGATGGGCGAAGACAAATTCCAAGCCATTGATGTTGGACGCCAGGTTGATGTTGTCCCCGTCTGTGTGTTCGTTGACAAGGATGCCGGTATGATAACCGGTGACGACCACGTTCCGCAGGATGGTTAATGCGCCGTTATTACAGGCCGGAGTGATCAGGCCGCTGGTACCGTGGGTTGGTTTGGAGGCCTGCACGTTGTATATGCCGGTGTTGACGAACACATTTTCCATCCTGCATTGCAGGGCGTGGCGCAGGTCGATACCGCCAATGCCTGGATCGTCATAGGTCCGGACATCCAGATTCTTGATGACAACATTGACCGCCGAGAATCCTCCGTACAGCGATTCGGGCGAACTACTTGCGGTAATGACTGCCGGGCCCGTTTGGGACAGGCTCTTGACGATCGTGCCGTTATTCTGCAATGGGAATGCCCCAATCGTCCCAAAAACAGGCGTTGGTTCGCTTAGGCCCACGATTTCCACTGTGATCCAGCTCGGTATCGGTTTGGAAACCGCGGGGATCAATATTGTGCCGCGATATACTCCGACCGGCAGTTCCATCCGCCCGCCTCCCTCCTCGGTTATCGCCTTCAGACATGCCGAGAACGCTTCGGTATTGTCGGTCTTGTCGTCGCCCACGGCCCCGTAGTTCAGAACATTGAACACCCGCGATTTTACGGTGCCAGCACTTGATCTGTCTTTCCCGTCTCCATCAACTGCGAAGGATCCACCCGCCAAAAGCAAGGCACCTACCGTTATCAAAACCATCGTCTTGTGCATGGGGTCTGCTTTCTTACCGCCCAACATTGTTTATTGAGCCGCACGGCTTCTACCCCGCCACGGACGACACGCCAAGCTCAAAGCCCCGACGTGCCGAATTGCTGAAATCCTCTTTCACGGGGATACCTCCGTTTCCGCACCTGCCTTCAGGAGTCACGGGGCTCTCCGCCCTCCGCCACGTCCGACTTACGCCAATTGTCGCCACCCCGCCTCTCCCTCCCCCGAACCACCAACAACCAACCTGACAACCAAAACCAACCGAACCAACCCAATTATGCCCAACTGGTGTGCAAACCAACTGACGCTGTCCGGCGCGACGCCAGAACTCCGCGCCTATCTCAAGGATCACGGCTTTTCCTTCGACAAAATCAACCCCGTTGCCGAACCGCCACCGGAGTCCGAACCCATGCGGGTCATCCAACTCATGATCGACGCCTGGGGAACCAAGTGCGATCAGGACGAACCCGACCAACTGCGGGTCGCCGACGAGTTGCTCGATACGGGCATCGCGTATTTCGACACCGCCTGGAGTCCGCCTCTTGCGGCGCTGGAAAAGCTGTCGGCGATGTTCCCGGACGCTTCGTTCGGCCTCACCTACTGCGAACCCGGCATGTCATTCGCCGGAAGCGCCGCCTTCAAAGCGGGAACGTCACATGATGTTCCAGCGGATGACGGCGAAGTGACGAGGATTGCCTGTGAGGTTTTCGGATACGACGCCCCTGCCGAAGACGACCCCACGGAACCGGCGACATCCTGAAGTAAGCGCATGAACCCATAACTCCCCACCGCCCGTCCGCATGACACGTCCAAGCGCGTCCGGGTCATGACAGGCCGCCATGGGGATCCACACCCCGGTCTTCGTGGCGGCCAACCGACACCAATTGGTGTCACCTCGATTTTTCCCTCCCCCCGATCAAACATGAACCACCAACCAACCATCAACCGAAACCAATAACAACATGAATCAAACCAATACTCCCATCACTCGCATCGCATCCACCTTGCTTTATTTCCGCGAGGGCAACTCAGACAAGATATATCAAGCCGCCATCGAACCTCATGGCGACGGCTATGTCGTCAACTTCTCCTACGGCAGACGCGGCAGCACGCTCACGGTCGGCACCAAGACCGCCGATCCGGTGTATCTGGACGCCGCGACCCTGATCTACGACAAGCTCATCGCGTCCAAACTCGCCAGGGGATACCGCGTATCTGGCGGATCCTTCACACCATACAAGCAATCCGGCGACGAGGGGCGCGACAGCGGCATCCGCTGCCAACTCCTCAACCCGGTCGAGGAATCCGAACTACCCAGGCTGCTCGGCGACAACAGGCACTGCCTCCAGGAAAAACACGACGGTCGCCGGCTCATGGTCCGCAAGAGCGGCGACGACATAACCGGCATCAACCGCCGGGGGCTTGTTGTCGCCCTGCCCGAGCCGATCCGCCTGGCCGTAGCGAACCTACAGGCCGATGTCCTGCTCGATGGCGAGGCCGTAGGCGAAATCCTCCATGCCTTCGACATCCTGGAACTGAACGGCCGTGACCTGCGCCAGGGACGCTATCTCGACCGGCACCTCGCCCTGCTCGATCTGCTGCCCGTCAATCATCCGGCCCTCAGGCGGGTTGCTACCGCGATCGATCCCAACGACAAGCTCGATACCTTCGAGGAACTCCGCGATACCGGCTGCGAGGGTGCGGTCTTCAAGGATCTGGACGCGCCCTTCAGCCCGGGCCGCCCGAACTCAGGCGGGCCTCAGTTAAAATATAAGTTCGTCGAGTCCGCGTCCTTCGTCGTCACCGGTCACAATGCCAAACGCAGCGTCTCGCTCGGCCTCTACAGTGGCGATGGCGAGGGCAATGCCGACACCCTGGTGCCAGCCGGCAACGTCTCCATCCCGCCGAACCATCCGGTTCCGGAAGTCGGCGCGATCGTGGACTGTTCCTATCTCTATGCCATGAGGCAGAGCGGCTCCATCTACCAGCCGGTTTACATCGGTCCGCGCACCGACATCCCGGCCGAGGAATGCACGACCGACCAGCTCAAATACAAGGCGGAGGCCGCTGCCGCCTGAGCCGGTCACCCCGCAACAACCACCACCCCGCTTCGGCAAGGCACAGCCAGAGGCAAGCCCGGCCGCACGACACGCCCTCAGCGCGGCCGGGGCAACACGGGCCGTCATGGAGATCCGCACCACCCCGGTCTCCATGGCGGCCAATTCGTTTCCGCCTACCGGGTGACCGCCGATTCCTCAACACCATATAAGCAATCCGGCGACGAAGTTTGCGACAGCGGCATCCGTTGACTTGCGGTCGCAACCCATCCCGTTCCCGCCCCGCCCGGCGGACCTTTCCCTTTCCAAACCCTTTCCCCGCATCCGCCACCCGGCGGACGCAGGAACCCACCTGGCAACCGCCACGGCTGGCTCCTGTGTGGGGGCCGTCATGTCCGGTCGCCTTTCAACACAAACCGAAAGGAAACCACGAAGATGAGTCCCATGATGGAAGATATGCTTGTTAAGGAAGTTGTGCCCCGCTTGCGCGTCGCCGCCCGCTCGATCCCGAAAATCGGCTGCGAGGACGACGAGGAAATCATCCAGGACGCCACCCTGATGGCGGCCAGGACGATGGACTCGGCGGAAAAGGCCGGACGGACGTTCACGGCCGGCAATGTCGCGTATTACGCCACGCGGGCCGTGCGCAGCGGTCGTCGCAGCCATTACAAAGGCACCTGTGATGTGCTGTCACCCGGCTGTCAGATCGCCGGCAACGCGCGGATTGAGGCGCTGGACGGCGAGGTCGAGTTCGAGTCCGGGGAAACCGGCAGCCTGCACGATGTCATCGCCCGCTTGGACTACCAGGGCCGTGAAGCCGACCCCGCCGCGGAAGCCGGACGCAACCTCGATTGGGAGATGTTCATGACAACGCAGCCGCCTCGCCACCGCACCGCCATCCTGGTGCTCATGGAAGGCGGAACGATGCGCGAGGCCGGCAGGCTTTTCGGTATCTGTGACAGCGCCGCCATGTATCTCAAACGCCGGATTGCCGCCGACCTGCTGGATTTCTTCAGCCCGGATGTGATCCGCCGGTTGATCGGCGGCAACAAACCCGGCTGGCAATCCGACCTGCGCCAATCGCGGGAACGCCACCTGTGCCATGCCAATGCCGGGCGGGAGACGTCATGGCCGGAAGACCGCTGAAGCCGATTCCCCGGAACTCCGCAGCGCGTGGGGTTCCGGGGAACCGGTTCCGTGGTATCCCCATGGCTGCCAA
>Ga0118677_10009767_pt1 | contig 11668 bp, 9 predicted proteins | sample AliMusrvi5mmetaG_FD_86154 | JGI IMG/M metagenome (GOLD analysis project Ga0118677, IMG submission 86154) | reverse complement strand
GCAATGGTGTTATATCTTTCCGCGTGTGGAGGATCAAATACAGCCTCGTCTGCAGCATCAAGCTCAGCGGCAAAAACAGCGTACTGGACAAATATTACAATTCAGGCATTTGACAACAAGGTAACAGTCAGCTGGGATAACGGAGCAGGAACTTCATTTGGCTCTTATATGCCAACCTATAATATTTACTGTTCAACCAATCCGACTGACATTGTTCAGGTCAAAAACAGAATAGCTTCGCAATATGCCGGAACGTCATTTGCCCATACGAATGTAACCAATGGCTTGCGGTATTATTATGTCGTAACCCGGATCAGCTCATCTGGAGAAGGCCCGGCGAGCCGCATTGTATCTGCCACACCCGTTGCGTCACGTCCCGCTGCCCCGTTCGGAGTCAAGGCAACTTCACTTGACTCCGCGGCACAGCTGGATTTTCTGGTGCCGACGCCTCCCAATACGTCAATAGTAAGTTATAAGCTGTACCGCTCCATGACAAGAACCAACTTCACCGTATCGAACTTGGTTGATGCCAATATCCCCTATTCATCGGCACTGAGTTACAACGATACTAATCTTTCCAACGGTACACGGTATTATTATGCAATAACAACGGTCATCAATGGCAATGAAAGCGAATTCAGCCCGATTTCATCGGTTCAGCCACAGGCAAAAACAGCCGCCAGCAACTCCAGTCCGACACAATTGGCTGCGTTTGCTTCTCCGGCCAAAATGTCAGTCGAACCGGGCAATGGATCATGCACTATCAGGTGGAACGATGTAGCGCCGCTCGTCATATCAGATCCTGACCCAGCCGCATCGACGGCACCCTACTATACCCTGTATTGGTCCGGCTCGCCCGATGTCATCAACAATGTTGGCGGGCAGGTCGGCGATGCTTCGAAATATGTGGTTAAAGACGCAAATGGAGTGTACGCATACAAGCTTGCCGGTCTTAATAATGGTACGATCTATTATTTTCAAGTGACCGCCTCGGTTAAAGACACTGGCGGCAACCCAATTCCGGGCCGTTTTACCTCCGGCCCGGTAGTTGCGGCCACCCCGGCTCAGAAAATCCCCGCAATCCCCAGCGGCGTCAGTGCAACACAAGGTTCCCAGCAGGTATTACTCTCCTGGAACAAGGATACTTCCGGTATTGCCAACGTAACCTACAACATCTACGTAACGACAACGGAGGTCAGTACTCCGGCAGAAGTAATCGCTAATGGAATCAAAATGAACAATAGTGACAGTACCAAGGCATTTTATACGCACTCAGGTCTCCAGCCTGGAATAACATATTATTACGTCATCACCGCGGCCGGAGAAGGAGAAAGTGCCCCAAGCAGCATCATATCAGTTATGCTTTGAAAATCCGGTTATTTCGCGCAATTCACCTGGAGACGCGAAACACCCTGTTTTCAGCAGAAGTCACTATTTCTGAGGTAAATACATGAAAAAAAGCATATTATCGGCAGTATCTGCATGTCTCGTACTTTTCCTCTCCGCCTGTGGAGGCGGCGGGAGCGGTACCGCAAACGGAACTTCAAATCAGAACAGTACCACTGAAACTGTTATTTCCGGAATGGCTTCAAAAGGGCCGATCACCGGCAAGATTTACTTTTATGTACCGAAATCCGACGGCAGCAAAGATCTGCTCACGAGCACAGACATTGTTCAAGGGGTTTATTCCGCAAACATCGGGAAATATGCCGGACCGGTTCTAATTGAGGTCACCGGAAGTTACACAGATGAGGCAACTTCACGAACAAATATTCCCCTCGAAGTTCCTCTGCAGGCCGCCCTTGCCAATGCGTCCGGCATCGTCACTGCTGCGGTGACACCGTTAACCGACCTTGCTGTTAAAAAGGCCGGCGCACTCACCGCTGCAAATATTGCGGCTAGTAATAATCTGATTTCCGATATTTTCAAGATCGATATAATTAACACCCAACCGGTCGCTCCGACGTTGTCGGCTCTTTCGGCTGGTGCTGTTACTCAGAGTCAGAAAGACTATACTCTGGCCCTTGCCGCAATTTCGCAGCTTTCTGCTACGAACACTGCCACTCTGACGGCGACACTTACAAATATTGCCAGCAATATCAGTTTTATCGATGGCATGGGTAATCGTAGTATTGCGGCTAATTTCAAACAAGCAATCTCCGACATAAAAACGAACAACGCAAATTTTATAGACGTATCCTCGGCAAGCTTTGTAAATGTCGGAACCCGTACGGCAAGCTATACCTTTGCTATCTCCAGGAATCCTGCTACCAATGTGACCAACATCTATGGCATCTCATTTGATATTGTTGTGCCGGCCGGTTTGACCGTCAGGTACGACCCATTTTCCATTCCAGTCGTGCCACAACCCGGATCTTCAGCGGTTGTAACCTATGACAATACCAAAGGTGTAGTTCTTCCCGGCATTGTAACAGTATTGACGGCAACTACAGCTTTACAACCATATGCAATTTTTTCTTCAGTTAGCGGAGATTTGACTTTCAATATTTCTACAACAACCGGTATTGGTGCCGGCAATCTGGCTACGGTCACCTTCGACGTTTTGCCAGGTTATTCAATTCCGCGAGCATCAGATTTTAGTATAGGGAACTACGCGGTTTATGATGGTGGGGCTGCACCTGTTAACGGTGTAAGTGTGACGGTACAATAATGTAGATGACCTTGACGAATACCTAAGGCTTATCTCTCCGAAACGGCATACGTCATCGGAAAGACGTTCTTCTCAATTTAACAGGACCGGAACCGGTTAGCCGATTTCTTCTCTGATGTGTCCGAACCAGAGCAGCAGGTCCAGCAGAGCAAACACGACCGTCTGGACCGTATACTGCGTTGGAGGATATTTGGGATCAACGTAAGGAGTATGAGCGCCGCTGTCGCTTGATATCTTGTAGATCAACTCGGCAAATCGGTCGATAATCCGGTACCGTTCGACAACACCTTTTTCCGCCAGATGCTTGTAACACGCAACCATATTGATTTCCCCCGCCACATATTGATTCGGCAGCAACGTGGAGTCAGCGCGGCTTATGGCAATATAGATCCGCTCCTGGAGGCGGCGCAGACAGCCAAGGGTATTCTTGATGGTTGATGCCTCGCTGCTGGTCATATCGCGCAGGCAGTTGAAAAGCTCCTGTTCAGCGTCGCTTCCCAGACAGTTTCTCACAATGGCAAACACTTCCGGGTAGGCTCCGGCAACCTTTATATAGTCGAGCTTGCCAGCCTCCTCCCGCAAATATTCGAGCATCCCGGCTTCGTCGCGACCCTTCGAAAACACCCGCAATGTACCGGCGTAAAGTTCACTCAGACTGTGAAACTGGGCAGGCTCCCCGGTGATAACAACCATCGGCAGGTTCGGCGCTTTTTCACTGAAGTAGCGTACCGCGGCGGTCAGAAAGCTGTTGTCCGGCACCTGCTGGTTCCGCTCTTTGAGACACTTGACATCGAGGATAATTCCGGCCAGTGACCAACTATCGTGCCGTTCGTAGATTTCACGGCCCTCCTCCAGGCTCCCGGCGTGAACAAGCGCAATGCCGAAGCGCTGGGCATCCCGGTACAACGCCTCCACATAGGGACGATTGTCATCAATTACCAGCATCCGTTCAATATTTCGCTCAGGAATTTTCATCTATTCTCCCTTTTCGGCAGTGTGATCCGAAAATGAACCGGATGGTCGTCCCGGACAACTTCGAAATTGCCGCCGTGCGCCTCAATAACCTTGCCGATCCAGGCGCCACCCAATCCTTCGCCGGGACTGTCCGCACCTTTCCTGCCAAAGGAAAGAAAATCCCGAGTGTCCAAATTGGCGGGAAACGGCCGACCATTGTTGGTGTAGTCGATTACTACCCTCTTGCGGGTCTGGCGAATATTGAATCGAACCTCGTTATCTGCATTCGGCACAGGAAAACCGTGCACTTCGGCATTTCGCAGCACATTATTGACCGCCTCGACAAATGATTCCCGATGCAGGTACACTCTCGCCGGACCGCCATCCACAACCATGCGGAATGTCCCCGATTGGAGAGGAAAAATATCCCGCTCCAGCAGTTCCTTTAATTCAATATCCCGAAACGCGTCGTTGTTGATCTCACGAGTCACCAATTGCCGTGTATTGTCGATGATATCATTTATCTGCCCCAAACCGGCTATGGCATTGTTCAACGCATCTTCAACCGTTTCAATCGATCCATCCATACGCCGGGAAAGTTCTACAGACAGAAGGCCGCGGTTGTCGAGCAGTTCCTGAAGAGCACACAGGGGTGAACGAACTATCTGCAGTCCCGGTTTGACATTATGTGCCAGATGTCGAATGACACTGTATTCGGCACCCTGCTTCTCAATGGCAATACGCCGGTGAAAACGATTTATGAACAGATCGGCTGCTGCATCAAAAAGTATCGCGATGATTACAGCCAATACAATAGGCGCTCCGCTGAACAGAATGCTCTTGCTGTCCAGCAGAAACAGAGTTGCAGGGATTAACGTGGCAAATAAAAGCAGGTTAAAAAGAATCCGCACCGCCAGAGTTTTAAACATGGTCCAGATTGCGACTGCTACAACAACTGTGATCGCGTCAAGTACGACGCCCTCCAACGTAAAAAAAGGAAACTGCTGGTAATGAAGGACACCGCCAAGTGCCGCGAGAAGCATATACAGGAGGCGGTTGAGAAGCCGCCCGATCATCCCGGCCTGCTCCACAAAATAGACAAGCAATACTAGTGCGCAGCCGATGAGCAGATTGGCAAGAAAGGCGCCGCGCGCTCCCACAATGGACAGGATGCGCTGCAGAGGGACTATGGTGCCCAGGGGGATTTTCATCATGTCCGGATTGTAATGGGCTCATGGCCGTTAATCAAGCCAATCCGACCGTAATATTCGGATATTTGGAAACATTTACCATACTGTAACATCAATGACATAATTCAACGATATGATCCCTATGATTGTTTTTTTGATCCTAGTTATGCTGCTTTCTACCATAATCAGATCCCCATCAGAGGCAATTTTCATGTCCGCAGTATTCTCCGATATATACAATAACCAGCAGAAGCTGCAACAGACGGTCACCCCCGAAAGCATTGTTCCTTGCGGCAGCAACAAAAAGTAACCTGATCTTTTCGAGCTGTACACATACCCGTAATATCGGCGTGGTAGTGTATTTCCTGCCTCCGGGTCGAAGATGAAATCGCTGGCCCGTCTGTATGCTGCATCAGTTCGTAAGGAGATATTGGTGATCACTCCACGTGGTGAGCTCAGGTACATTTTTCGCTATGTCATCCTGTCCGGCGTCTGCTTGATGCTCTGGAGCCATATCGCACCGGCAGCAGAACTGCCGGAAATACCTGATGCCATTATCAAAAATCTGGATTCAGGCATTACTCAGGAGGTCATCGTTCTGTATGATGACCAGCTTGTTGAAAAAGACAGTGCGGAAATGCGCCGGCAAATGTCGCTGGATCGGGACGATGACACTATTATCGCTTTCAAGGCACTGCAGTATCGAAGTCTGAAACAGAGGGCTGAAAGCGGATTTGCCGATACTGAAACATATACTATCTCGGATTACTCCCACCTTCCGATGACATTCATGCGGTTCCGCTCCCGGAGCGCTCTACAGAAGTATATCAACCGCCCGGAGATTAAAGCGGTCTACGAAAATTCCCCCATCTATCCGCACCTTGCTTACAGCCTGCCGTTCATAAACCAGCCCTCGGCTGCACATGCCGGGCTGACCGGCGGCGGGCAGACAGTGGCGATCATCGATACCGGCATCGACTACACCCTCCCCTCCTTTGGTTCCTGCACGGAACCGGGAATTCCTGCAGGATGCAGAGTGGCAGCATCAACAGACGTTACCGGCAACAACGTAACTCTTAATAAAACCGCCAATAATCACGGCACCAATGTTGCCGGCATCGTTGCCGGGGTTGCCCCCGCTTCCCGCATCGCTGCCATCAACGCTTTTTCCGGCGGTTCTTCCAGTACTAACTGGGTAATCGCCGGAATAAACTGGGCCATTGCCAACAAAAGCACCTACGCCATCTCTGCCATAAACATGAGCCTGGGAGACGGGACTAATTACACCTCGCCATGCAGTAACAGCCGGACAAACCCGTTTAAAACACCAATATACAATGCCCTGGCAGCCGGCATTATTCCGGTTGCATCTTCGGGAAATTCTGCATTCACAAACGGAATGTCCAGTCCGGCCTGTACTCCGGGAGTCGTGTCAGTGGGCGCCGTCTACGACGCCTCCTGGGGCGGGCCATTCTCGTGGGGTTCCGGGTGTTCTGATGTATCGGCTGCGGCCCCGGACTTGATACCCTGTTTTTCGAACAGTGCTTCGTTCCTGACGATGCTTGCACCGGGCGCCTTCATTACTGCAGCCGGAATCCAGATGGCCGGGACATCCCAGGCTGCTCCCCACGTGGCCGGCGCGTTGGCGGTGCTGCGCTCGGCTTTCCCGAACGACACCACGGATCAAAGTATAGCCAGAATGACCGCCACCGGTATCCCGGTCAACGACCCGCGTAATGGCATTGTTAAACCTCGACTAAATGTGATGGCCGCCATTGGATCGCCGGCAAACGACCTGTTTATCAACCGTTTCATTATGAATGGAGATAGCGGCCAGCTCACGGCGAACAACCTGAACGCCACCAGGGAAACCGGTGAACCGAACCATGCCGGAATCTCCGGAGGTACTTCCGTCTGGTGGAGCTGGACGCCCACAACTACCGGAATTGCAACCATTGATACCCATGGCAGCAATTTCGATACGGTGCTGGCAGTGTATACCGGCACGACGCTCAGCACCCTGGCCCCAGTTGTTTCAAATGATAATGACGGCTTTGCCGGCGCTGCCAGCGGCGTGTCGTTCGTGGCCCACGCAGACAGTACGTATGCGATAGCCGTTGACGGCTCAAACGGGGCCTCAGGACAGATCTCACTGAATTGGACTCTAGAGCAGCAGGCCGATCTGGCCATCACCTTAACCGCCCCGGAAAATTCAGTCATCACGGGCACTCCCCTATCCTATGACCTTACTGTCACCAACAATGGCCCCTCTTCTGCTGGAGCGGTGACAATCACAGACATAATTCCGGCAGGATCCATCATCGATTCCATCCCGGCAGGCTGTTCAGAATCATCCGGAACCGTCAACTGTTCATTTGGCACAATCCTTCCCGGCGAGAGTACTGCAGCTCATATTCAGCTCCATTTTACCATTCCCGGCATCTATCTTAGTACAGCCCAGGTTTCGAGTTCCACCAGAGACCTTTTCCTCACCAACAACACCGCAACAGATTCCGTAACCGGCACTCCGGAATCGCCCCTGCCGGTCCCCGGACTGCCGCTTCCCCTGGCAGGCGTCGCAGTTTTGGTACTGGCGTTCATGCGTACGCACCGCAGAACATAAATAATTAAGACAGGAGCACGTATCATGGGAATCCGCTATCGCCTCTTTGTACTGACGTTGCTGATTATCGGGCTGGCACTTTCAAACATCTCCGGCACCGATGCCTGCAACTTCGGCGGTTGCACCGAAGCACATCAATATCGTCTGCTCGGACTCACTTTTCCCGCACTCGGTATTGCCTTCTTTACCATGGCCGGAATGCTGGTTGTTCTCTGCAACCGGTTTTCATCTGTCAGTTTGTTCTACAATCTCCTTCTGGCAGGAGCGGGAGGAGCTGAAGTCAACATGATTCTGCTCCAGAAAAACACCATTAAAGCGTGGTGCCCGGTATGCCTTGGTATCGCGGCCCTTATCTACCTACTGTTACTCGGCAATCTCGCCAGATATATTATTTACCGCAAGGAGAATTTCACCATGAACGCCATAACAATTTTCAAACCTCTGTCTATTTTATTAGTCGCCTTGTTCAGTTTTATAATTACCTTTTCCGCTATTGCCAAACCGGATGCTTCGGCAAGCCAGCTCAATATGGCCGTCGGCAATCAGCAGAGCAAACTGGAAATTTACGTATTTTCCGACTGGCTGTGCCCGGTGTGCGTGAAGGTTGAAGAAGTCATCGAAGCCGCGTACCCCACCCTCTCGCGCAAAGCGAAAATCACGTTCGTCGATAAAATCATTCACCCCGAAGCGGCCAATTTCGTACCATATCATCTCTCATTTGCTGCGCAGGAAAAGGACAAATATCTTCAACTGCGCAAGACTCTTTTTGCGGTGGCAAAAAAAACCAAAAACCCAACCAATGACGACATCATAACCGCCATAGCCCCATTGAAGATTGTCTACAAGCAGCTCTCCTTTTTGGAAGTAACCCAACAGATGGCATCATTCCAGAAGCTCTCCGATCAGTTCTCAGTCAACTCTACCCCAACGATGGTTATCAGGAACAGTAAATCGGGCAAAGTCAAAGTTCTGGTCGGCAGTACGGAGATAACTTCAGATTTGATCGTAAAGGCCATCAAAGAAATTGAGCAGTCATGACACCGTCTTTCATCAGGTAACTGCCACATTCAACAACTTTCTGTCACAAACTGTTTATTAAACATTAACTCAACCGACGTTTAGCCGTAACAATACTTTGCTACTATGCCAAACATTCAGATTTCCTTGTATAGCAATCAGTACGGCTTGCCGGATACAAAGCAAATTGCCCCTCAACAGTTTGTTCCAAAGGATTTTACCGCTACTATGACTTCGTTGCGTTTTATCAAAGCCAGAATAAAGAATGCTTCCCCTGCAGAACTTATGTACCGGGTACGGAAAGCCGCTGCTGAAAAACATATCCGGCGCATGTTCCTGAAAGGCATGAAATCATTTAAAAACCCGACTGCAGAAGCAGAGAATCTCCGAACATTAATAGCACCAACCATTAACGGAAGAGTCGATTCACTGATGGCCGTAGCACTTCAGAACGGGTTGCACTACAACCTGAATAGCGATCCGGCGGAGTTACGCCGGTGTGAAGATCAAGTGCGAAATCTCTTCTGCGGTGACGTTCGGACGAGCACACTGTCTTGCGATATCCGGGCGCTCTGGGAACCTGCCCGTTTGCAACACCTCACGCTGATGCTGGCATGGCTGCATCAGGATGGCATCGAAGCGGCACATTCGGATGAGATAAAAGAGCAAGCGCGCCAAACTGTTATGCAGTGGCTAGAGAACAATCCATTCCTCTCTGGTCCGCACTACATGTCAGCCATGGAATGCGGACTGCGGATTACTGTTTTTTTCCTGATTCTGACCCACCTGGACACCTTGCTGGACAATGACAGATTACGTCTCATTGAGGCCGTTGGTGATCATGCCTGGTGGATTGAACAACGACTTTCTCTCCACTCTTCCCTTGGCAACCACACGGTATGCGAATGTGTCGGCCTGGTGTTCGCCGGTGCAGTATTCAGAGGAAACTCAGTGGGAAATCGATGGCTCGAACGAGGTATCGACCTACTTCGCCAGGAACTGTATCACCAAGTATTATGCGACGGCGGTCCTGCAGAACAATCTTTTTCGTATCACCGGTTTGTGCTTGATCAGTATTGGCTGGTTGTCGATTTCCTTGAAAAGAACGCGCTCCATGACTGCAGTGCTTATAAAGAACGACTGCTCGCCGGAGAGCACTTCCTCAATACTTTTAATGGCCAAGAAGGGGTGCCACCTATTGGCGATAGCGATGACGGGCAGACGCTGGCGCCCGGCCTGAGCCCCAATAGGCATGAGCCACTTCCCGGCACTGCCCGCTGCACGACATTCCCCCAGTCCGGCTATTCGGTTATCAGGTCTGATGACGGAAATCTGCTGTTGACGTTTGATCACGGCCCACTCGGCATGGCACCTCTTCACAACCACGGCCATGCGGATGCGCTTTCATTGACGCTGGAAACTCATGGCCGGCAATTGCTCGTTGATTCCGGTACGTTCCGATATAACGGCGATGACACCTTCAGGAACTATTTCAAGGGGACACGTGCGCACAACACCGTCGTTATAGATGGGTATGACCAAGCCCGTCAGGAAACCGGTTTTATCTGGAGCAGCCCGTATCAGGCAACTCTGAATTTGCGTACGGAAAAAGGACAGGAATTTACACTGGAGGCATCCCATAACGGCTATGAACGCCTGTCGAATCCTGTCGTGCACCAAAGATCCATAACCGGTACATTTGAAGGAGATTTCAAAGTCGTCGATCTGTTTTCCGGTATGGGTAGCCATCGCTTTGAGCTCAATTACCATATTCACCCGGCTGCGTCAGTATTCAGAGGTGAAAACCGGTGGCATATCGAGCGTGATGGAGTCGGTATTTCCCTGCATTTGGAGGATGGCGACTTCGTACTGCATCGGGGTGAGGAAAACCCTCCGTTCGGCTGGCATTCTCCTGCGTATGGGATCAAAGTCCCCTGTGCTGTGCTTTCCTGCGTCAAGGCAGGCTCTGCTGCGATGGTTTCCTTCAGAACAGTGATCAAGACAACTATATTTGCCACACTGGCACACAAGGAGGACTTCCCATGCATGTTAGCCCAGGTCGCCTGAAAATTCTCAATATCTGGGTGGATCCGGTATCCATGCCGGAAGCCATCCAGAAAATAGACTCCTTTGTAACTTGCGGTAATCGGCCTCATGCGGTATTTGCCGCAAATCCGGAAAAAAACTATTCCGTGCCGCAAGACCCGCTCCTTTACGAGACGTTCCGAAGCGCCGATCTGCTGATTCCCGATGGTATCGGTATTGTACTGGCAGCTCGTGCCCTGTACGGGAAAAAATTTTCCCGGGTTCCCGGTGTGGAACTTATGGAGGAAATCTGTCGTCTTGCCGCAAAACGTGATTTCGGCGTGTTTTTCTATGGAGCAAAAGAGGAGGTCAGCAGTAAAGCGACTGCTGAACTTTTGTCCCGCTATCCAAACCTCCGGATTGCGGGGCGGGCGAACGGGTATGTATCAGAATCTGAAATGCCTGGCCTGATCGAGCGAATCAACGCTAGTGGCGCTGAGATTCTTTTTCTCGCATTGGGTTCTCCTCGCCAGGAGAAATGGTTCTCCCGTTATCGCGACCAATTGACGTCTGTTAGAGTCTGCCAGGGCATCGGAGGCACGCTCGACACCCTGGCCGGCACCACGAAACGCGCCCCCGCATGGTGGTGCAGAAACTCGATGGAATGGCTTTACCGACTGCTCGCCGAACCGTCCCGAATCGGACGACAGAAGGTATTGCCGGTATTCGCTGCCGAAGTGCTCTATACCTGGGTACGCCGGTCACGCAGAGCAGACGTTTCCCTGTAACCGGTCAACCGAAACCCTACACATTGGAGAGAAGATGAATATTTTTCTAGTTGCCGGCGCTCGCCCCAATTTTATGAAAATTGCCCCGATTTACCGTGCGTCACTGGCACATGGTGACATATCATGCAGCATTATTCACACGGGGCAGCATTATGACCATCAGATGTCTCATGGTTTTTTTGATGAACTTGGCATCCCCGCTCCGGCATATTTTCTTGAGTGCGGTTCAGGTTCGCACGCGGTTCAGACGGCCAGAATAATGGTTTCCTTCGAGAAAGTCTGTCTCGAAGAGCGACCCGATCTCGTGCTGGTCGTCGGAGATGTCAACTCGACGCTGGCCTGCAGTATCGTTGCAAAAAAACTGCAGATCGCGGTAGCCCATGTGGAAGCGGGACTACGT
>Ga0118677_10013590_pt1 | contig 11669 bp, 9 predicted proteins | sample AliMusrvi5mmetaG_FD_86154 | JGI IMG/M metagenome (GOLD analysis project Ga0118677, IMG submission 86154) | reverse complement strand
CCGCAGTCCCGGTGACCATCAGTGGTCTGGGTGCCTACGTTAACCAGCCCTTTACCTTGGTGGTCTATGCCGGCATGGATCCTGGCCAAGCCTGCACCGAGAACATCACTGCGGGCGCTACGGGTGGCAATACGGCCAGCACCCTGAATACCACTTCGGCCACGCGGAAATTGAGCGACGGCATCGGGGTGGCGTACAATACATTCACGGGAACCCTGACTAATGGCACGCTCACTTTCACGGTGAGCGGAACCAGCTACCATGGACCGAATGGTTTTCAGCTTCAGATTCAACTTCCGAATCCTGGGATTGCGACCCAGCCCGTTTCGCAGACGGATCCGACAGGAGCCACGGTGGCCTTTAGCGTGGTGTCCTCCGGGAATTCTCCTTTTGGCTATCAATGGCAGGCCAACGGCGGTTCGGGTTATACCAATTTGACCGATGGCGGCATTGTATCCGGATCCGGCACCAGCACTTTGACGCTGAATGGGGTGACGATAAATAATGCGCTGACGTACCAGGTGATCGTGACGAACAGCTACGGTGCCATCACCAGCTCTCCAGCCAGCCTGACGGTGATTGCGCCGGCCCTGATCGATGTGGATGTCGGCGGGGGCCCGGTTCAATCCGGTGCGGCCGTTTTGGGGACCGCTGGCGACGTTGCATGGAATAGTTATTCATCAGTTGGCGCCAGCTCCCTTTCGAATCTCAAGGATTCCGGCGGCAACACCTTGACCGGGGTTGGCTTAAACGTAAGCGCCGGTCTGGCTTATGGCAACGACACCACCAGCGGCACCGCACTCCCCGTAGGCGAGTTCGCCGGGATCTGCAAATTGATCTGCACTTCCCCGCTATAGACCAAGCCGCTGAAGAAGAGATTCGAAGCCGGAACCGCAATGCCTCCCAACCTCACACTTACGGCAAGCAGCGGAGATGGAAACGGTGGGCCAGAAGGCTGGGTTCCATCGGCGAGGGTCGTATTCACCAGGCCCTGCCCTGTCACCCAGAACGCGATGTAGCTACCCCGCGCAGCCGGATTCGACGCCGAATTGAAGCTCCCATCCTGATTGGCCACCCACGCCTGGCCGGGCCCATACGACTGCGTGAAGATCCCCGGCGACGCTGGTACAACCGGCACCGTCACCGTATTGCCCGGCTGGCCGTTGTACTGCACCTGAATGGTGGCGTTCAGCAGACCCGATACCCGGAACGGCACCAGAACATTGATCTGGCTATCCTGTGCGTAAGTCAGATAGGCCGGTGTGCCGCCGATCAAGACGCTCGTTCCACCGAGTTGGGTAGCCATGCCGGAACTGACCCCGGTAGCCGGTCCCAGTCCCGTCCCCTGCAGCGTAATGAATTCGTTGGGAGCAATGCCACCAGCCTGAAAAGTACCTGCGTTATAGACCGCAACCCCGGTCCCAGTCACAGTGATTTGCGGCGCCGTCGACGGTGCAATCTTGGCCACGAAGCCGTGATAACAGCAGCTGGGAACCGGCGAAGGGTTGGTCGTCTGGAATGCACCGGTAGTCGTAATCAGGTGCGTCCCCAAATTGGTACCGGCCACGTAGATCACGCCGGCCGGGTTTACCGCCAGTCCGCCGGTCCCCATGGAATCAAGCCAGCCGGAGCCGATATATGTGGAGAAGAGCAGGTTGGAGCCAGTGGGGTCGAGTTCGGCGACCACCAGTCCCGGGGCTCCGCCGGTCCCCGCGGGCTCAACCGGGTTGACCTGCGGGAAACGGAGATTGGCGATGCCGGTGATATACACGTTCCCCTTACCATCCAGCTGGATTGGACCTGTGTAAAACAGGCTGTCACCCCCACCCTGCAGCGAACCGCCAACGTAGGTGGACCACACGATGGAGCTGAGCGAGGAGTTCAGCTTGGTGACATGCCCCGCTGCGCAAGTACCTCCGCCAGGCCCGCATATGGTGTTGAACGCGCCCTTGGTGACTGGGAAATCCGTGGAGTTGGTGTATCCCACGACATGGACATTGCCGGCGCTATCGATGGCGATGCCACTCAGATAGTCACTCGAGTTACCCGTCTTTCCGCCGAGGTAGGTACATGCGGCGAGCGATGCCCCTGCCGCGGAGGTAACCGGGTTGAACTTGGCGATGAATCCACGGTAAGCCGTCACATCGCTGCCGGTGTTGTCGATCGGACCGCTCGTAGGCTGAACCACGCCCAGAGTTGTCGGCAGCCGGCCTGCGGTGGTGTCTCCGATCAGATAAAAATAGCCGCTGGAATCCACCGTCACACCAGTGCCGATGGCGCTGCCGGAGGTCGTGGTGGCGCTACCCTTGAGTCCGTTCAAATCACCAAATAGCGTGGAGTAAAGCAGGTTGGCGCCAGTGGAGTCAAGCACCGCGGCAAAGGCCCACTGCGGATTATTCTGTGCGGAGCTGGTGGCAATGGTGGCGCCGGCCGTGGTGGGGAAACAGGCTGGAAAGGTATAGGTGAGATTGCAGGGAGCGTTCTCATTGCCGGCGATATAGGCGCGACCCGCGGCATCCACCGCAATCGCGGCCCCCACCGCCCCGCCATAGCCACCCAGAAACGTCGAATAGACCAGCCCGGTGCCGGCGGGATTCAGCTTGGTTACAAATACCGAACTGTTGGAAGAGTTGCAGGAGGCAACGGAGAGCGTGGGCGGCGTGCTCGGCGAGGGTGAACACATAGTCTGGAAGGCTCCGCTGGTAACCGGAAAATCGTTCGAGGTTGTAGTACCGGTGACATAAGCGCTGCCGCTAGCATCCACGGCGATCGCGTAGGCATAGTCCCAGCTGAGGCCACCAAGGTAAGTGGAATACACCAGCGAGCTGCCGTCCGGACTGAACTTACTCACGAACGCTGAAGGGCTTCCCCCCTTGGCCTGCCTCGTCTGATAGGGGCTTTTGGTCGGGAAGTCCGCCGAGAAGGTGCGCCCGGTGACATAGGCACTTCCCGCGGCATCAATCGCGATGCCTTGCGAAGTGCCATTGGTGAGTGGCCCGACCACCTGGCCGATCTCATCGGCACCGGAGCCTGCCAGGTAACTGACATAGCTGAGCACCGGATCGATCACCAGCGGCCTGGAATGATCGTAACTACCCAGCTTGAAACGAACCAGATTGCCCGCAACAACAAAAGCGCCTTCCACCTGTGACTGCTTGCCGCCCGACATCTGGTACACCACCGGCTTGCGGAAAGTGGCACTGCCATTGTGAGCGTTGAGCGTCAGATCGCCTTTCGCATCCACACTGGCGCGTGCGCCGTCGATCCGCCAGGCGATGCGGCCGGGGTCCGCGCCGGGCGCCACCACAAAGTCATACTCCAACTCGCGCTGGTTGCCGTAGAAGACCAGGTCCACCCCGGGGTACACTCCGGCGTAATCGACTTTACTAAAGGTCGGAATGCCGGTGCGCCACTGCTTGGGGTCATTGCCGAAGATGTAGCTGACAACACCGGTCTGCCTGGCCACCCCGACCGCCGGAGCCTTGGCGTTGGCTCCGGCCAGGCTCATGCGCAGCGTGTCTTCAGAGCCCTGGCTTTGCCGGGCGAGTTTCAATACGATCTGTCCCTGCGCAAGCAACAGCGCGTAGCCGGAGCCGCGCGACAGAAACTGGATCTGGGAATCAGCCTGCCCCTGATTGGGTTCAAAACTCATCGGTGCGTTGAGAAACGTTGCCGCTGGGCGCGTGTCCCGCGGAGTGGCGCTCCCGAGAGGTCCTGTGAGTGCCGCAAGGACCATGGTTGCCCCAAGTAAAACCCGGAGCGGAAAATGCCGGTTGGTTGGCATAAGAACAATACCTCCCGTCCGGATCATATAACGATATTAAGATCCTAAACAACTGATGAGTAAACTCAGGCCGTGGGATGCAAACTCGCCTGCGCCGAAGACAGACTGGAACACCTGAACATCGTGGCGCTCGATTCCCATGCTCCAGGCGGCGCTGGCAGGCGTATTCGGCTTCCGGCCAATCGACGAACGTGACCTCGCCGTCCGCTACGATTTGACGGCCAAAGCCCTGCGAACACTGGGTCCCGAGATGCGGCTGATCTCCGGTCGAAAGAACCTGGTCTGGGTAACCCACGGTGTGCCGGAATACACCAATGTGCGAGGGCTTACTTCTTCTGAGACGATCGTCTCAGGTTGAGGTCAGTGTGATCGAGAGACCAGCCGCATCCGAATCCGTCGATTCGATGGACACCAGGAGAGATCGTCAGGACAAATTGTTGCTCTTCATCGCCAAGGAATCTCCGCAGGTACACTGTATCTCCTTCAGCTCGGCCCGAAATGTCAGTGTCGGCTTCGGTCTTTCCGGTTGTCGTATGCCACGTGCCCACAATTTCGGCGCCGGTTTGCCTGAGTGTGATCGTGCCTCGGAAACGGTCTCCAGCATGTTGAAAATCCCATACGCCAGAAATGTCCGAGATCGGCGCAAGCGTCGCTCCAGCCTTCCGCATGTTGAGACTCCGAACTCCTGAGGTCGCCCGGCGATTTCAGAAGTTCGTGGAAAATGGACTGAGCTAAAGGACAGGCGAAACCGCCTGTCCCACCAGTGCAAATACAGGTTGTTCGTGGTGGGGCAGGCGGTTTCGCCTGCCATCTGGCTCACTTGTTTTCCATGACCTCAGGAGTTCGGAGACTCGTATGGCCGTCAAAACCCCAACCGAAACCAATCCCGTCGAGTCGATTACCGCCTGTCGCAATCAATAGAAAATACGTCTGCGACTCGCCTGCGACCAAACGTCTCAAGTGCAGAATACTCCGCTCCACCCTGCCCTCGACTGCAGTGTCGGGTTCAGATTTTCCGATCTCGGTGTGCCAACTCCCTCTAACATCGGAGCCTGATTGCTTCAGAATGTCACGCCCTGAAATCGATTGCCGGCATTTCGAAAACTCCACGTGCCCGTCACATCCGCCTGCGCGGAAATTCCCATTCCGGGGAGCGTGGCGAAGAGAACGCCAACCGATATACAGAGTCTAAGCACCTGCGCCTGTCTTTGTGATGGATTGAAATCGGTCAGCCCGTCCCTTTTGATGATAGCGCGTCAATTTCCAGCGGCCTGCCAATGCCTGGGCCGGCCCTCAGACGCCGCATGCGCAAGGTGGTTCGAGTTTCGATAATCCCAGGCCATACCTGTTCATCGATAAGGGAACGGCAGTCCAGGAAAGGACACCTGACGGGCTTGAAGCGTTTGCAATTCATTCGTGCGTTCGAACAGAGTGATAGTCTAATCGGAATGAAGTGGCAACTTCTCCACAATGCCTGTTGGGAGGGCGACTACAAGGAGGTAGCTCGTCTACTTGACGCTGGGGCCGACCCGAACCAAATCGCACCAACAAACTGGCGGCAAAGCCCTCTGGGGCGCACGCTTGAATTTCGAATCACATGTCCTAAACACACTGGCCACGTCGAAACAGTCGGCATCCTTCTGGAAAGAGGAGCCAACCCCGTGCTTCGTTCGACCTCGTTGGACATGACGCCTTTCGAACTGGCGGCCTTCTGTGGCCTGGAACGGGCGGCAGCATTACTGTTACCGTTTTGCGCAGCGGCGATACCTCATCCGGCGGGAATGACCGAGCTATGGATCGCTTCGGCATCGAGACTTCCCGAATCCCAAAAGCTGGAAGCGGTCAGGCTCCAACTGGCCAAACGCCGGAGCGCGAACTCGATCTGGCGCAAAGCAACACCGCTGATGATGGCCGTTGGCCACGCCGCCCACTTTCATGTTGCCGACCGGCTTATTGAAGCGGGGGCTGACCCCAACGAGGGCACCTCCATTCTTCACGCCAGCTGCGATTGGCACTTTGCGCATTTGATTCCTGCGCTGTGCTACCTGTCTAAAGCAGGATGGAATGTGAATGCGCGGGATTCCAGTGGACAGTCCGCGCTTCACAAGGCTGCTTTTCTCGGCTACACTTCAGCGGTTCGCACCCTTGCCGGTCTTGGAGCAGATCCCATGGTAAAGGACACCCTGGGGTTCACACCCCTTGATCTTGCTCGTAGATGGAACAAGACCGGGGTTGTCAAACTCCTGGAACGTGCGAAGCTCACTCAGCCTTGGTTCCAGTCAACCAGCGCCTCGTCCCGTTCCGAGTAGTAACAACTTGAGAGTATACTCAGGCCATGGGATGCAAGCTCACCTTCACCGCCATTCTGATCTGCAGCTTCGCCTCTGCCGAAGACAAACTGGAACGGCTGAACATCGTAGCGCTGGATTCCCAGGGCCAGCCGGCCATGGGCTTGCAAAGCGCCGACTTCCAGCTATGGAAGGATGGCAAACCTCAGACAATTGCCTTTTCCCGGTTCACCGGCGCCAGGCCTCTCCAAACAGCCAGGCCACTCCCAAACGAACATTCCAACCGCTCGGCCGGCTTACCGCCCACAGTGGTCCTCATCGACCTGCTCAACGACCGCCTGATGAGTGCCGCCGTCATCAATAACGACATCACCCGCGCCCTGCGCAACTTCGAATCGAGCGAAGGCTTGTATCTCTACATCCTGACCGCCCGCGGCGATCTGTATCCTATCCATGCCCTGCCGCGTGCAGACGCCGCCCTGCCGCCGGCCGAAGAGCCTTGGACGCGGAATATCGCCCCCATGCTCCAGGCTGCACTAAAGGAGGTGTTCGGCTTCCGGCCCGTTGACGAGCGCGATCTCGTCGTCCGCTACGATTTGACGGCCAGAGCGCTGCGGACACTAGGTTCCCAAATGAGGATGATCCCCGGCCGCAAGAATCTGGTCTGGGTAACCCACGGCGTACCGCTCTACGGGACGTCCATCTCCCAGCAAACAGGCGTGGATTTGACCAATCCGGTCCGGCTGCTGGCCTCGCAACTGGAGCGGGAACAGATCGTGGTCTACCCGGTGGCGCAGTCCACCCGCGGAGCCGCGGCGGAGATGAACACTGAAAGCAACCAGTTCCTCGACGAGTTTGTCAGTCTCGCCGGTGGACGGCTCTATCGCAGCGGTGGAGCGGAAGAGGCGATCCAGCATGCCATCATCGACTCCCGCTCCAACTACCAGGTGGCCTACTACTCGGCGCCACAGGATTCAGACGGAAAACGGCACAAACTGCGTGTGACCAGTCCGCGCAAGGATGTCCGCCTGCACGCCAAGGACGGCATCTATCCGGTGCTGCCCCCCACCCGGCCGGACGATCTTGCGCGCGCCAGCCTGGAGATCGCTGCGCACAGTCCGTTTGACGCAACCGATATCGGCCTCCGGGCCAGCGTCACGCCCGATCCCGATTCGAAGCGCGGAGTCCGCCTCGATATCCGCATCGACCCCTCGGACCTGTTTCTCAGCCAGTCGCAGAATCAACGCAGCGGAAAAATCGCGATCCTGTTCGGCGTCTATTCGGAGACAGGGTTCGAGAAGTTCAGCCCCGCTATTCCCAGTGACGTCAGCCTGACCTCGGAGCAGTACGAACTTGCGGCACGTGACGGCCTCGCCTTCCGCCAGACACTCACCCTCGGCGAGCCGGTCCGCCGCGTCCGCATCGTGGTAGTCGACCGTGAACTCGGCACGCTTGGCTCGGTAACAGTTCCCGTTCCTCGTTGACGAGCTCCGGAGCGTGACCTTTTCCCAATTCTGTAGTCCAATAAAGAATCATGAGAATTGTCCTCGCTTCCTGGCTTCTCGCCGCTTGTGCCCTGGCCGTAGAGCCGGAGTGGCCCGGTTTCCGCGGCCCGGCGTCGAACCCCGCCGCCACCAACTCAAAACTCCCCGAAAAATGGTCCGCCACCACTAACATCGAGTGGGCCGCGGAGATTCCGGGCCTTGGCTGGTCTTCGCCCATCGTCGCCGGGAAGAACGTGTTCCTCACCACCGTGGTCACTGACGGCAAAGCGAAAGTGCCTCAGAAAGGCACCTCCTATTCCAACGATTACGCCGCCGAACTCATGAAGCAGGGCGTCAGCGAAAAAGAGATGATCGCCAAATTGAACGCCCGCGATTTCGAATTTCCCAGCGAAGTCTCGCTCCACTACTTCCTCTATTCGGTGGACCTCGAATCGGGCAAGATCAACTGGAAGCGCGAGTTCTACTCCGGCCGGCCGCCCGGCGGCCGCCATCGCAAGAACAGCTTCAGTTCGGAGACGCCGGTTACTGACGGCAAGCGCGTCTATGTCTCCATCACCAACCTCGGCGTCTTTGCATATGACTTTGACGGCAAGCAGGTCTGGAACACCCCGCAGGAGAGCTATCCAACGATTATGGATTTCGGGACCGGCTCATCGCCCACGCTGGTGAACGGCCTGCTCATCATCGTCAATGACAGCGAGAAGGAGCAGTTCATCGCGGCCCTGGATAAGGAAACCGGCAAGCAGGTATGGCGCACCAAACGCTCCATCCACGTGGAGGGTGCCGATCGCCAGACCGGCTGGTCGACTCCCTATGTCTGGAAGCACGCCGATCGGACCGAGATCGTGACCGTCGGGCCTGGCCAGGCGATTAGTTACGATCTGGAGGGCAAGGAGTTGTGGCGTCTCGGCGGCATGGGGTCGATGCCCATCCCCAGTCCGTTTGCGCATGATGGACTGCTGTATCTGAACGGAGGCGTCCGTAATGGCCTCGCCACGGTCAAGCCCGGCGCGTCGGGCGATCTCACCACGCCGGAAGGCGCCAAGTTGAACGAGTTCGTGGCCTGGGTCCAGCCCAAGGCCGGCACGTACCTGCCGACCGGCCTGGTCTATGAGGGCGGCCTGTATGTCCTCACCCACACCGGCATTCTGACCCGCTTCGACGCCAAGACCGGCGCCCAGACCTTCAAGTCTCGAGTGGGCGAAGGCGGCGATTTCACGTCTTCGCTGTGGGGCTACAACGGCAAGATCTTCTGCATCAATGAGGAGGGCCGCACGTACGTGATCAAGGCCGGGGATAAGTACGAACTGCTGCAGTCGAACGATTTGGGAGAGATGGCGCTGGCGACACCAGCGATGATCGGAGACCGCCTGCTCCTGCGGACTGACAAAAAGCTCTACTCCATCCGCAACGCTGCGAGACCAAGGTAAATCGTGTAGGGCGGCCTTCAGGCTGCGAAGGGCTTCAGCCCGCCGTTCGCATCAAGAGCGTGGCATTGGCGGTACACAAATGGGCGGTATCGGCGCCTGCATCACCAGTTTGTTGCCCGCAGCGGCATAGAGTTTCGCGCTCTTCGCATCGAACACGATCTCGCCACACGAGGGGCAACGGACTCCCGACAGCCCCTTTACTTCCGCGGACACATCTTTGTGCGAAAGCCGGAATGACTCTTCCTGGAAGGGGATGGTGCCTGGAGCACCGCATGCACCGCAAGCTGGATGTTGCATTTCACCTTCCCTATTTTACAAATGGCAGATTCTACAAGTCATCCATAGGCCGGACCGCAACGATCGGGAAAGATGAGAGCGCCTGCCTAACCGCCACAATACCGCGCCGTTCTTTAAGCGGAACCTCCTCGAACCCCAAAATGCCTTCTTCTCAGCACCAGTGATATTCTTGAGACATGACGTCACGCATCGTGATCGAGCCCGGCAAACGCTCCGGCCAACCGTGCGTCCGAGGACTGCGCATCACGGTATGGGATGTGTTGAGCTGGCTTGCCGCAGGCATGTCAGAGCAGGAAATCCTGGAGGACTACCCGGAACTGGAGCCGGATGATTTCCGTGCCGTATACGACTTCGCCGCCAAGATGGGCAGACGCGTGGCCCTGTGAAGCTGCTGTTTGACGAGAACCTTTCGCACAAACTGGTTGCCCGTCTGTCTGAGCTGTATCCCCATTCCGCTCACGTTGTGAAAGCCGGTTTGCTGGAAAAACCGGATCGTGAAACCTGGGAGTACGCGAGGGCGAAGGATTTCGTCATTGTGTCTACCGATTCCGACTTCTACGAACTGGCCACGACAATCGGGCCGCCTCCGAAGGTAGTATGGCTAAGACGCTGGACGCATCCGACGAAGGATGCAGAACAGGTCTTGCGTCGCCAGGCGATTCGCATCACAGAATTCGCCGCTGATCCTGAGCTACGGGTGCTTGTTCTGGACCGCGACTAATCGTTCCACCTCGGAACGCCGGGCCTGTCCGATGTGCCCCCACTCCCCCCAATATCCTACAATCAAATATATGTCGTCCTTAGGACTCCGCATACTCATGATCGTAGTAGGCATCACCATCGTCTTCCTGGTGGTCGCCGCCATCATGATGAAAGTCCTACCCCAGCCGCACAGCCAGACCGACTACCTGGTCATCGGCGCCTGCGCCACCATGGTCTCCATGATGGTCCTCTTCGTCGTCCTCATCACCGGCTTCGTCAAGAACCCCAACGTGTTCTACAAAAAACGCGTCAAGAACGCCGGCGATCAGCCCCCGAATCACGAAGGATAGCGGACCTCCACCCTACGATACATATCCTTCGTCTCCTTGAACGAAGGCAGCCGCACGCCCGGAAGGCTCGCCGCCGCCGTACCCGCCGCCACGCCCCACCGCATCGCGTCGGCAAACTCCTTCTTCTCCCGCATCGCCCACACAAACGCCGCCGCCATCGCGTCGCCGGCGCCGATCGGGCACACCGCGTCCACCCTCGGCGGCACCGCCTCCAGCAGCTTCTTGCCGTCCGTCCCAACCGCCCCCCGCGACCCCAGCGACATCACCACAGTCTGCGCCCCCATCGCGTGAATCCGCTCGGCCGCCTCGTAGAAATGCGTCCGCGTGATCAGCGCCCGGTTCAGCAGCCGCTCCGCCTCCTGCTGGTTCGGCGAGACCACCGTAGGGTTCGCCTCCAGCGCGTGCTGCAGCGGCTCGCCATCGGTATCGAGCAGCGTCGGCACCCCAGCCTTCTTGGCCGCCTCAATCAGCCGGCAATAGAAATGGGCAGGCACGCCCGGCGGCAGGCTGCCGCACAGCATCAGCCAGCTGGCCTTGCTCAAACTGGCGCGGACCGTCTTCTCCAGCCGGTCCAGTTCCGGCTGCTCGATCGACGGACCCAGCTCGTTCAGCTTCACCGTCAGTCCGTGCTTATCGGAGATCGTCAGGTTCGTGCGGATCTCGTTCTTGATGCGCACCAGCTCCACCGGGAAGCCCTGCGTGCGCAGCAGCTCCTCGAAGCGCTTGCCGCTCTTGCCGCCGCAGGTGGCAATGGAAAGCGTGGGCGCGCCATACGAGTGGAGCACGGCGGACGCGTTGATCCCGCGGCCTCCGGCTGACTCGCTGCGGGCCAGAATGTAGGCGCGATCTTCAAAGACCAGGCGGTCCGCGGAGACGTTCCGGTCAATAGCTGGGTTGATGGTGACGGTAATGATCAAGCTTCAATGTTACTCTGAAATTTGTCCCGTCATCCACAGTTTTTCGCCTACCTCGCCCTCGTCTCGGTCTGTTTTTTCTGGGGTACCACCTACCTTGGAATCCGCATGGCGCTGGAGAGCTTTCCGCCGCTGGCGCTGATCGCCGCGCGGGCCGCGCGCAATCGGTCGACCGCTTCGGTCACACCGTAGAGAGGAGCGCCGGGCCGCATGAACTATCATCCTTGCCGGCGGGCGGTCAAGCGCATCGTGGACGCAACCGTTTCCGCCCTGCTCCTGCTCGTTTTTTCGCCCCTGTTGCTGCCCCTTTGGCTGCTGGTCCGGTGGCGGATGGGCAAACCGGCCATTTTTTGTCAGCGGCGGCCGGGCCGGGGCGGGCATCCGTTCACGCTTTACAAG
>Ga0118677_10013588_pt1 | contig 11670 bp, 3 predicted proteins | sample AliMusrvi5mmetaG_FD_86154 | JGI IMG/M metagenome (GOLD analysis project Ga0118677, IMG submission 86154) | reverse complement strand
CGCTGTAGCCGTACGTGGCAGGTGCGGGCTGAGCGCCCACAAGGTTGACGGCCAGGGATTCCATCACCGGATGATCTTCGCCGCCCACATTGATCACGTAGGTGCAAGGCACCTGAGCCACCTTCTGGGTGTGACTGCGCGTCACGGTCGTGTAATCCTTCTGGATTTCCTTCCAGGTGAAAGCCACTTCCATCGGCTTGAACGCCGCGTCGACCGGCTGGTAGTTCGCTTCCATGCGCACGGAATAGAGGCCGCATGCCGCGCAACCCGCGTTCTTTGCATTCCACGCGTATTTGACCAGCACGCTGCGCACGCCCTTGGGAATCGCCTTGGCCTTCTCGTAATGGATCACATCCCAGGGCGCGCTGGTGTCGGTCAGCGAGTAACTGCTAATCCAGGTCTTGCCATTGTCGAAGGAGTGCAGCGTGTCCACGTGCGCCTGCGCTGCCGCGTTGTAGTACCGTCCGCCATACGTCAGTCCCGTCAGATCGCCCGGGGCGTCGATCTTGAAAACGATATAGGTTTCCTCGCCGCCTTTCTCGGCGAATATCACGGCCATGTAGCCCGGATGCTGGGCGACCTGCGTCTTCGGGTCCCGGTAGGTTGCCACGTTGTGCGAGTCGACCACGTTGGTCATCCAGGCGTCCCCGGCGAGCTCGGGGCATAGCACGATCGACTGGCTCGGGGATCCGACGCCAACATAGACCGTGTTTCGGCCTAGCCGCAGCCGAGGCTGGGTTTTGCTGTTGAGTTGGGTGATCGCCTCGAAGCGGATGGCTTTCAGCGCGGCGTCCGCAGGTGCGCCCTTGGCGAACAGGGTGACCTTCACCAGCACGTCGTAACTGCAGTTGACCTCATCGACAAGTTTCACGTTTGCCTGCTGTTCGCCAGTCTTGTCTGCCGTGTAGATCTCTTTCCAGGATTGACCGTTGTTGGCGCTGATGGCGATGGCCGCGCAGTCATTTTCAGTCTTGCGCGCCAGCGTCGCCGCGATCTTGAGGCTGGTCAGCACGTTTGCGCCTTCAACGCGGAAGACGACGCTGCCCGGCAGGCCGGCCGCCTGGGGCGCCACGCCGCCGGCAGTCGCCCGCACGCCGTTCATCGCCCACGCATCTTTGGCCAATCCTGCGCTACTCAAGTCGGGGACATACGTGCGCACGCCGTTACCGCGGATGTGGTACGCGGGATTGACGGATTCAGGGTCGCCACCAGCAACCTCCTCAAACGAGTTCGGCGTGAAGTAGGCAGGGTCGGCGCGGTAGTCCTTATCCGCTTTGGGTTGCGCGACCGCGTTGGTGCTGCATTCGTCCAGCCGGTGGTAGTAGCGCGTATAGACCTCGTGGTCGCGCAGGTTGAGGATGTAGCGATGGCCGAGGTCCCACCCATTGTAATAGTGACGGTACTTCAGGAAGGTCGGATCGAAGCAATAGGCCTCCGACTCGAGTGAGCGGCGCGTGTCGGCGCCGGTGAGGAAGCCGTTGGGGCTGGTTGAGTAAAGACAGTGATACTTGGCGATGTGGCCGGACTCCACTTTGCCGCCCGAGGCCGTGCAGGCGCCTTCCTGGCCAATCTCATCCACGCTCGCCAGCGTCTTGCCGTCGCACAACGTGTACAGGGCTGACAGCGAGTTGTCGATCAGGTGATACTTGCCGTCGAATTCGACCTCCATGACCGTGTGCAGCCCGATGTCCCAGTATCTCACGGGCAGACCCATGGCGCCGAAAAGCGCGCAATTAATGCCGGAGATCGTCGAGCACATCGTGTAGCCATAGTCATTGAACTGGCGGATCGGGTCAGTCTCCATCTGGCCATGCACGCACATGGGCCAGGTCTGGCGCCGGCCGATGTGGTTCCAGTAGAAAACCGCCCAGCATTTGTCGCGGTCCTCTTTCCAGTTCGCCGTGCTGCTGTGGATGAAGCTGCCGATGTCGCTGTAGTCGGGATTGGCGTCGGTCACGACCGTGATGTTGCAGACGTCCGCGCGTATGACGGCTGCCACGGTAAGCAGGGCGGCGGCGATGAGACAATTTCGCATGAGCACGATCTTCTTCCTCACTTGTGATAATACTGCCGCGTCTGTTCGTAAAGTTTGAAAGCGCTGGCTTCGTCCGGCGCCTTAAGTTCGATAAACAGCCCGTCCGGTCCTACCGCCTCGATCAAAGGCACGACTTCATCGACCTTAAGCTGGATCGCCTGCACAGCCTTGCCGGCGGCCTTGATGCGGCGATAGAGGTCGTACCAGTGCGGACTGCCGCCGGTGGGCATGCCGGCGATCCGGCCCGAGGCGCCAATCGGCGTCCACTCGATCGCGTCCAGTTCCTCGATGGCCAGCAGCGCATCGAGGTGGGGTAGGGCATCCTCGCCGTCGAGATGGTACATGGAGTAGTCCAGATAGCGGCACTGCTCCGTCAAAGGGCCTACGACAAACTCCTTGAACATCGACGCCGAAAGCATGCAGGAAATGTCGCACTGCACCTTGGCCGTCTTGCCGTCGCCGTAAATGCCGAAGGCGCAGTAGGCGCTGCCGCCCTGGTCGTCATGCACCAGGTCGAACACGCGATCGAAGATGCCGAAGTAGGCCTGATTGATCTCGACCAGCCGCGCCTTGACCCACTTTGGCCGCTCCACGAGATCCATGAGCAGGGTCTGCGTGTCGCGCAGCGCGGCCAGCACATCGAGGTTCTCGACCAAATCGGGCACGCCGAGGAGGTAGCGCCCGGCGCAGCGCCGGCGGGCTTCACGCAACAGGTCCATCTGTATCTGCCACCAGGGATTGGCAGGCGAATCATCGAAGCGGATGGCGCCATACGTATCCGGATCGGCAATGCACGGATCGTACCAGACGGTGTCTTCCGCGAAACGCGGCGTGCTACCGAGCAGGATGTTGGTGCTGCCCGGGCCGATATAGCCATCAAAATACGGAAATGCTTCGGCCAGGTAATGGGTGTTGGCCATGCTGTACTCTGCCGCGGCCACACGGTAGGCGGGATCAAGCCATCGGCCAGTCAGGTCGGCGGGCGGCTTGGGTTTGGCCACGGGCGCAACAGGTGTGGCCCGCGGGCAGGTCAGACTCAACGCCAGAGATTCACGGCGCCACCAGCGAAGGTGGTTCTGCCGCGCCTGCTGCCAATCTGTTTTCCATTGCATGCTTGCTCGTCTTTCCAATTATGTCGCACCGGAACGTCATTACGGCTTACCGGATCGGATAGCCGCCATATTCGTACGCCGTGTCAAACAGCGTGCAGATGCTCTCCGGCTCGATGTTGGCCTGAATGGCATGCACCTGGTTGAAGACAAAGCCTCCGCCGGGCGCAAAGATGCGGAGACGTTCCTTCACATGCGCGCGCACTTCCGCCGGCGATTTGAACCCCAGTACGCGCTGCGTATCGCACCCGCCACCCCAGAACACGATGCGGCCGCCGTACTTCTGCTTCAGCAGCTCCGGCTCCATGCCGCAGGCGGAGGTCTGGATGGGGTTAAGGATGTCCACACCCATTTCGATGATCGATTCCATCAGCGGCTCGACCGCGCCGCAACTGTGCAGGAAAAGCTTCCAGTGAGTGTGCTGGTGCAGCCAGTCGGAAAAACGCCGGTAGTGCGGGAAAATACGTTCGCGGAACATGTCCGGGCTGATCATGGGGGCGTTCTGCGTGCCAAAATCATCGGAAAAGGCCACGCAGAAGGTATATTTTCCGATCGCCTGATATACCAGTTTCAGGCGCTCGATCAGGGCATCGCATTCGGCCGCATTTTGCGCGTCGATGCGCTCGGGTTCCAACGCGAGGTCCATCAGAAATTCCGGGGTGTTGCCAAAGAATCCGCCGCCAAATTTGGCGGAGAGTGCCAAATCGGTGCTCTCGTAAATCTGGCGTGTGTAATCCGCTAGACTTTGCAGATTGTCGTCTGTCAGGGGGATGCCGAAGTTGTACCAGCCTTTTCCGTCGCAGGCGTCGAAGTAATAGGATTGTGGCGGCTTCACGAATTCGCGGCCGGCTTTGTCCTTCAACAGCCAACTCCCATCCGCGAGCCGTTGGAGGTCAGGCTGGATGGGGAGCCGCAGGTCAAGACCGTCGTACAGGCGGCAGGTGTGCCAGGTCCTGGCCACGCAGGTGAGGTCAATCGGGAACGTGTCCACGTGCAGGCGCTGGCGGACCTCCGGGGAGAGCACGGCCAGTTGCTGCATCATGTCGTTGCACGCGACTTGGCCGCCGGGAAAGCCTAGGTAGCGCTGAAGTTTGTCGTAGGCCAGCACATGGATCCCGGAGGCGCCGGCCGTGCCGCCGAGGTCGATCGGCACCCGATCCGGCTCCTCGAAGTTGATGGCCTTGGCAACGCGTTCCCTGCTATTCATGGCCCTGACATCTCTCAGACACCCGCGCCTGTTGTTTCCTCCACTGCATGCAAGCGTCCTCATTTCGCGTTGGAACGTCGTGTCCCGGCGTCCTTCATTTTAGCGGCATAGGCTTCAAGTTGTGTGTAATCCTGCGTCCACGTGGTGTAGGCCGTGCCGACAATACCCGTGCAATCAGCGGTGTCTGTGAGCCAGGCGGCGTTCTTGGCGATATTGGCCGCGTCGTCGTAGTACCCCATCAGAATCTGCCGGTTGCCGCGGCCGTCGAAGAAGCGCACCGAGGGCACTTCATTCTGGAACCAGTTGGCGATGCAGATGTCGGGCGCTAGCCCTTCCCATGAGCCGGCCCAACCGCCCTTAGCCATGTACATGATGTGCGGGCGACCGTCCGGTTCCATCTCCTTGGCATTCTGGAAGGGATCGAACATGTCGTTCCATACGACGATCGGCTTGCCGGGATCGACGCGCCTGACGATCTCGGCGCAGTGGCGGAGATTGTCGGCCAGGATTTGCCCGTTGCTCTTGCCGGTCCGGGTGCAGGCGTCGTCCCAGCCGTTCATGCGGATTTCGTCATGCGAAAGCATGTAGGCGTCCGGCTGGGCGTGCTCCTTGACCCAGCGGATCTGCTGCTCCACGATCTCGTAGGTCTTGGGTTCGCTCATGCACATGTTGATGTTGTTGGGTTTGCCGCAGGTGCTGGCGAAGTGGTAACTGGCCAGGACCTGGTCGCCTTCCTTCAACCGACTGCCGGCCGGAATCGCGATGACCGGCTGCGTGTGCCAGTTGGAGAAGTGCCCCGGACCGGGATCGTTGCCCAACAACGGATCGCGTACGATGGCAAAGTCCTCTCCCTCGACATAGGCTGTCTTGCCGTCCGGACTGGTCAGGCGTAGCGGCTCACTGTCGCGCCGGATGATGTTCACAAAACCGGCTGGCTCAATCCGGATGTCGTCGAACCAGACCTTCCCCTTCTTGCCGTTCCAGCAGCCGGCATAGAGGACCACATTGCTGTTGTCGATGGTGCTGAAGGTGACGTGATATTGCGTCCAGTCCTGCGTGGGCTTGATCCGTTCCGCCGGTCCCTGCCAGTTCAAGGGCATGTTCTTGCTCTCGTCGAAAGCGAAGAAGCGCCAGTCCTTGCTGGTGCAGTTCTCGGTCTTGACCCAGACACTGGCGTGGTAATAGTGCCACGGCTTGACAGTAATCCGCTGATAAAGCCGGCCGCGATTGTGCTTGTCCCCTGCTGCGACATCTTCCTGCCGCAGGCAGGACTTGCCCGCGCGTGCCGTCTCGTCGCGAAATGAAATCTTACCCGGTTCGTCCACCGTCCAGCCTGCCGGGACGTTGCCCTTCCACTGCTCCAGATTCCCGTTGCGCAGGACCGTCGTGTCGTCGAAGGGCGCGAGTTTGCCGTCCTTGACCACAAACGTGGCCTCGCGCACGGGCATCCCCTCGGCGAGGTTGGGGTCGTTCGAGAGAATCCCTTCCGAGTAGCCGAAAGGCGCGACACAGGGGATGAAGAGCATCTGCTCGTCGCGGCATGCCTGCCGCACCAGTGCGAGGTTGGCGCAGTAGACCTCGTTCTGGAGTTGGAACTTGTCGAGCTTGCTGTCGGACAGGACCACGCCATTGTAGCCGGCCTGACGGGCGTGCTTGATGACGGCGAGCGTGGCGTCGCGACCCGCGTCGGTGGCGACGGTCTTCATGATGAAGCACCACCGCTGCCCCGGCGGCACCAGCGGCGCGGCAGGCTGGGATGCGACTTGGGCACCGATGCCGGCCGTCTGCAGAATCAGTCCCGTGAAGGTCAGGCAGGCGCGACGGGTCATGTTCAGTTATTTCCTTGTTCTACCCATGTAGGGGCGTCGCTCGCCGACGCCCGCGCCGCGGCGGCGTCTGGCATGCAATGGAGCCGGCGGTCCCCGCCGGTAGCGACAGGTGCTCATCATTCGCCACCGGCCGAGGACGGCCGGCCCCAACGCGAATCCTTCTCAACCGTATCGCCGCCGGCGGACAGATCGCACTGTTCTATTCACGTAGGGGCGTCGCTCGCCGACGCCCGCGGGCGGCGACCAGCGCCGCCCCTACATGGACGAGACCGACTAATACATGAACAGCGCGGTGCCGGCGGGAGCCTTGTATTCGAAGGCTCCGATATCGACTGCCGCTCCGACCAAACGCGCGTACTTCCCACCGCGTTGATCGGTGGCCAGGCCCAGCGGATTGCTGCCGTGGTCGATCACCGGACTGCCTTTCAGCGGCGCGCACGTCCACGTCAACCCGCCATTGTCCGCAAGCGGCAACAGCATGGGATCCAGCGGCGCGGCGGTCGTGCCGATGTAACTCAGCGTAGCAGCGATGCGGGCGTTGTCTCCATTGCCGATGAAGCAGTGGTCGGCAGTCGGGGCGACGCCGGAAAGTGAGACGATGTCGGGACCGCCGCCAGGCGTGCTGTTGAGTGCCACAATGGAGCTCACAAAATGCATGGTTGCCGAGTACCAGGCACTGATGCTGCCCTTGTTATTGACAACCGTACAGTTCTGCAGCCATGCGGTTCCTGAGCCGATGCCAATCCCGGAAGAACAGGTGTTGCCAAATACGGTGCATTCGACGATGGTCGAGATGCCTGGAAAGTTTACTGCCGGGACGTTCGTTCCACTGTTGCCGACAACCGTGCAACGTTCGACATCGGCGGTGCTGGCGGCACTCGATCCCACTGTAAAGGCTGCGCCGCCGTCGACGCCTGAAAAGTTGCTATTATTGCGGAATGTCGAGTCCAGAATGGTAACCGTCGACACATAGGCATAGAGTCCTCCCGCACCGTTGGGGGACTGGTTGCCGGTAAACAGACAATTGGAGATGACGACGGTCGCAGGCGACCAAGCAAGCACACCGGCGGTCCCGCCAGTCTGGGCGATGTTATCCTTGATTTCGCACCCGCGCATGGTCAAGAGACCGCTGCTGCAGTAGATTGCGCTGCCATCGTAGTAAATGGCTCCGGTGCATTTGTTGCTGACGATGCGGCACCGTTCGAACATGGCATCTGCAACGCATGTCACGGCCGAACCATGCCCAGCCAAGTTGCCATAGCGCAAAGTCATGTCGCTCAACGTGCACGTATTGTTGAGCGCCAACAGACGGTTTGCCGCGACCCCGAACTGTCCCGCCGCCTGTACGAACGTCTGATCCATACTGGCTCCGCGCAGCGCGACTACCTTGCTCACGGCAACGTTTGTCACCGTGTAGGTTCCCGCCATCAGGTTAATCGTGTCGTAGGCATCAGCCCGCACCGCGGCATTGTTGAGGGCGAACGGGATGCTTTGCCACGGAGTGGCAAAGGAACCATTACCGGTCGTGTCACTGCCGGTGTTGACTGAGACCCAGAAATTGGAAGATGCCGAACTGCCGACAAAGGTTACGCTCAGGTCGCCGCGGTTGACGTTGGCCACCGCGCCTGCGCCGCCCTGGGCGAAGGCTCCGTCCTGGAAAGTCAGGGTGAGGTTGGCGATGCTGTCGGCGCTGTTGTGGGGCGATGCGTTTCCAAGCAGGGAGAAAGCGACCTGTCCATTCCCCAGGCGCACCACACTCGCGGTCAGACCGGACGGCACGTGGCTGGCGACAGCTTTGGCGCTGGCGATGAAGTTCTCGCCATTCGTGCCGGTGAACGTGTCGCCCACCAGCGAGATCGTGAGCGGATTGTTACCGATGCTGCCGTCATTCTGCCAAAATTCGGCGAAACTGGTGCGGCCATAGGTGGCCACCGGATTGCTAAACAAGATCTGCAGGTCGGAGCGCGCGGCATTGGTCACCGCCAAGGCCGCGGTGTTGTGGAAGGCGCGATCAGTAAAGGCGAATGTCAGGTTGTAGACGTTGCTGACGCTACTATTCGCCAGCGCCTGGCCGATGAGCGTGGCGTTCAGGTGCGTCAGGTCAACGCGTGTGACGACCGCGGTCAGGCCAGCGGGCACGTTGGCAGGCGCGACCCACCCCTTGGCCACGAAGTCGTCGTTGACACTGCCTTCGAAGAAATCGTTCGTCAGTACGATCGTGTTCGTCGTGGCGATGCTGCCATCGTTGGCCGCCACCTCGTTGAATACCGTGCCACCGTAAAGCAACTGGACGTTCGCGGCGGGATCAACAAAGGTGATGCTGAGGTTGGTCGCGACGGCGTTATCGATCACCGACGCATTGCCGCCGACGAATGCGGCGCTTTGGAAAGTCAACCCGAGGTTGTTGGCGCTGTTGGCCGCCGCGTGTGCGACCGCTCGCCCGATCAGCGTCACATTCACGTTCGTGCTGTTGACTTGGGCAACCACCGCCGTCAGTCCGGCGGGGATCCCGTAGGCGATGACCCAACCTTTGGAAACGAAATCGTCGTTGGGATTGCCGCTGAAGGTGTCGCCCGTGAGGCTGATCCTGTTCGTCGTGGCCATTCGACCATCGTTCCACGCGGTGTCTTCCACGAAATTCGTCCCCGCATAGGCCAGCGCTCCACTGAGTGTCGGGTCGCTGAACGTCACCCTCAGATTCGTGGTGTACCCGCCGAGTTGTGCCGCGTAGCCGAACGTGAAGGCACTGTCCAGAAATGTAAACGTCAGGTTGTGAATGGTGTCGTTGGGCGTGTTCGGGGAGGCATTCCCGAGCAGCGTGACGATGGCATTGGTGCCGCCATTGGTGCGGACCATGGAGACGGAGAGGCCGACAGGCAGGTTGCCGACGACCACGGTGTTCGTGATCTGGGTGCTGTCCGCCCCGGTGAAAGTGTCGCCGGCGAGGGTAATCAGCAGGGGGGTGCTGTTATCGATGGCTCCAGTGGTGTAGGGCAAGGCCTCGGCGAAGTTCGTGCGGCTATAGGTCAGGAAGCCGGACCCGAGTTCGACGGCGCCGATGTCGAGCGACGATCCTCGGACGCGGCCATATCCGGCCCCGCGTTGATCGGTGGCCAAGCCCAACGGATTGCTGCCGTGGTCGATTACCTGACTGCCTTTCAGCGGCTCGCACGTCCACGTCAGGCCTCCATTGTCCGCGAGTGGCAGCAGCAAGGGATCGAGCGGCGCGGCGGTCGTGCCGACATAATTCGAGGTCGCGTTGATGCCGGCGTTGTCGCCATTGCCGATGAAACAGTGGTCTGCGATCGGGGCGCCGGACTGCGAGACGATGTCGGGACCGCCACCGGGCGCGCTGTTGCCTGCCACAATGGAACTCACAAGATGCAGGCTGACGGACCAGTAGGCGCTAATATTGGTCCTATTGTTGGCAACCGTGCAGTTATAGAACCATGGGGTTGTGGGTGAACTTGAGCCAAGATTGATCCCGCCGCACGCGTTGCCATAGACGGTGCATTGCACGACGGTCGAGAGCGTGCCTGGCAAGGTCATCGCACACACATTCGTTCCACTGTTGCCGACAACCGTGCAGCGTTCGACGTCCACCGTGCTGCCGGCCGACGACCCTAACGTAAAGGCTGCGCCGCCATCCGAGCCAGTGAGGTTGCTGTTATTGCGGAATGTCGAGTCCAGGATCGTTGCCTTAGGTATGTTGGCATACAACCCTCCCCCGCCGCTGGTGGCTTGATTGCCGGAAAACAGACAATTGGAGATGGCGACGGTCGCAGACGACCAGGCCAGCACGCCGGCGGTCCCGCCAGTCTGGGCGATGTTGTCCTTGATCTCGCACCCGCGCATGGTCAAGAGACCAGCGCTGGTGTAGATCACGCCGCCGTCGTACGAATAAACGCCGGTGCACTTGTTGCTGACGATGCGGCACCGTTCGAACATGGCATCGGCAACGCATGTCACGGCCGAGCCATGCCCTGTCGAGTTGCCATAGCGCAGAGTCATGTCGCTCAGCGCGCAGGCGGTGTTGAGCGACAACAGACGGTTTGCAGCGACCCCGAACTGTCCTGCCGCCTGTACGAACGTCTGCTCCATACCGGCTCCGCGAATCGCGACCACCTTGCCCACGGTGATGTTCGTCACCGTGTATGTCCCCGCTTTGAGGTTGATCGTATCGTACGCGTCCCCCCGCACCGCGGCATTGTTGAGGGCGAACAGGATGGTCTGCCACGGGTTCGAGAAGGAACCATCCCCGGTTGTGTCGCTGCCGTCGTTGGCCGACACCCAGAAATTGGAAGGCGCCGAGCTGCCGACAAAGGTGACGCTCAGGTTGCCGCGGTTGCCGTTGGTCACCGCGCCCGCGCCGCCTTGGGCGAACGCGCCGTCCTGGAAAGCCAGGGTTAGGTTGGCGATGCTGTCGCCGCTGTTGTTGGCCGATGCGGCCCCAAGCAGGGAGAACGCTGCCTGGCCATTCCCCAGGCGCACCACACTGCCGGTCAGACCGGCCGGCACGTGACTCGCGACCGCTTTGCCGCTCGCGATAAGATCCTCGCCGTTGGTGCCGGTGAACGTGTCGCCCGCCAACGCGATGGCGAGCGGGTTGTTCCCAATGCTGCCATCGTTCTGCCAGTACTCCATGAAATTCGTTCCGCTATAGGTCACCCCAGGGTTGGCGAATAAGATCTGGAGGTCCGATCGCAGTGAATTCGTCACCGCCAGCGCCGCGGTGTTGTGAAACGCGCCATTCGTGAAGGCGAAGGTCAGGTTGTAGACATTGCTCACGCTATTGTGAGCCAGCGCCTTGCCGATAAGCGTGGCGCTCAGGTGCGTCAGGTCGACGCGTGTGACGACCGCGGTCAAACCAGCGGGCACGTTGGTAGGAACAACCCACCCCTTTGCCACGAAGTCGTCGTTGTTGCTGCCGTTGAACAAATCGTTGGTCAGTGCGATCGTGTTCGTCGTGGCGATGCTGCCGTCGTTAGCCGCCGCTTCGTTGAATACCGTGCCACCGTAAAGCAATTGGACGTTCGCGGCGGGATCCATGAAACTGACGCTGAGGTCGGTCGCGGCGGCGTTGTCGATCACCGACGCATTGCCGCCGACGAATGCAGCATTCTGGAACGACAAACCGAGATTGTTGGTGCTGTTGGCGGCCGCGTGCGCGGCGGCGCGCCCGATCAGCGTCATATTCACATGACTCGCATCGACGCGCGTGACTACCGCCGTCAGGCCGCTGGGAACGTGACTCGGAACCACCCAACCCGCCGCCACAAAGTCGCCGCCAGCCGGGGTGTTGAAGGTGTCGCCGGAAAGCGTGTTCGTGATCGTCGTGGCGATGCGACCATCGTTCCAGATGGCGTCCTCCTGAAAGTTCGTCCCGCTGTAGGTCAGCGTGCCGCTCTGCACCGGGCTCACGAATTGGACGCTCAGCGTGGTCGCATAGCCGGTCAACTGTGCCGCGTTGCCGAGATTGAAGGCACTATC
>Ga0118677_10013587_pt1 | contig 11670 bp, 15 predicted proteins | sample AliMusrvi5mmetaG_FD_86154 | JGI IMG/M metagenome (GOLD analysis project Ga0118677, IMG submission 86154) | reverse complement strand
GAAAAATTCTTAATGATCATATAGGTAAAGATTTAAAACAAAGAGATGAATTTCATAATATAGTTACCGATGAGAAGATATATATGGCAAGTGAGGTAATAGATTGCTCTTCTGTTTTTGAAAAAACTAGTGATTACAAGGAAAGTAAAGATTATTGGTTAAAGACATCGCTTAAAGGTTTAATATTAAAACGAGATGTTCATAAATTTGTAGTATTTTCTTTAGTGGTTATTGTTGCTTCATTAATTGACTTATTCATGGTTAAGGGCAATCAAAATATTGCTTACCCATGGATGTTTTATTTTTGGTTCAATGCTATTATGATATTTGGAATTGCATCGTTATACATGGTTTATAAGAACACTCTGACGTTGGTGAGTATTTACGAGAAAGAATTTTGGAATAAATTAGAAGAAGAATTAGAAAATACAAACTAGTTGATCCTCAAAAACTCGAGGGGAATTTAAGTGAAAGGTACGATAAAGGGGTTGGAAATATTATTCTTTTAAAAGAAGATTTTTGGGTAAAAGAGTTAGGGGCCACAGCCGACGAAACCGCCTATGCGGTACCGCCTAAGCGGTCTGATGAAAATGACCAAAACCGCTTAAGCGGTACCCCCGAACCGCTTAAGCGGTCAGACGAAATTGAGCCAAACCGCTTAAGCGGTACCGCCTATGCGCCTACCCAAGGACAAATAACTGTTGACCAAGAATTCCTAGAAATATTGAAAGAAGACCGAGCCGAGAAAAAAGACTGGATTAAAAAGTATGAATCCCTGCTTGTTGATTATAAAGCCAAAGATAATGAGCTGATAGAAAGAGAAAAGTTCATGCAAGGCTTAATCGAAAAAATAATAACAGACGCACGAAACACAAAACAATTATTGGCGTCGCAAATCAATCACCTCCAAAAGCAACTCCACGCGCCCAAAAAAAACCCGCCTTTCGGCGAGGCACGAGGGGGGATTGAATTCGAGAATGGAAACTTTACCGAACCCGAACAAGATCAAACAAAAACCGCGTCAGACGCGGAATAGGGCGAGGCAACGAACTTTTTGAAGGCCCAGGTCGACTTGCCCGTAGAGGCAAAGCGAGTTCCTGCTTGCCGAAAAAAGTTTGTTGCCGAGCGAAATTTACTGCCGAGCGACAGCTAAGAGACTATGTTTTCGTGGTGGGTGAGGCGACTTACAGAAAAGTCGCTTTTTAGTACAATACAAATTGCATCAATCCTTTGTGGCCCCTGCCATTTTTTAAACCCTGCATAACTTTTAGCATTCTGTAAAACTTTCCAAAGCTTTGCCTTATTTATGGTGTCTTCCGGAGTGCCCCATTGTTCACCAACTTTTGTTCGCACCTCCACAAACACCAAGGTACTTGGTTTCAAAAATTTATCTGGTTTCTCAGCCACCAAATCAATCTCGGCATATTTTGTTCTATAATTCTGTTCTATAATCTTCCACCCTTCTTTCTCCAAATACTGCCTTGCCAAATCCTCACCAATTTTCCCCACATAATTATGCTCCGCCATAACTGTTTATAAGCCCATAAGTTCTTTTAATTTTTTCAGAACCAAAGGGAAATTATTATATCCTGTTTTTTCATTAAGGTGCCCGCCATTGTGAATTTTTATTAACTCAGCTCCCAAGCGCTTCTCTATTTCTTCGGCCTGCGAGTAGGGGATATGCGGATCATTATCAGAATTTATCGCTACAATTCTTTTAACACTGTTTCTTATTTTTGCTTCATCCAGCGGCACTTCAAAAAACCCATCAAGTTCCTTAAAATGAATAGGGCTAATAAATCCTGCAACAAGAATCGCTCCGCCAATTTTTACATCGGCCTTAAAGTTATTCAAATACTGAACAATTGTTATGCAACCAAGACTGTGCCCCACCAAATAGCTATCCTCATACGGACCAATTATCTGAGTTTGAAGATAAGACAACCATTCATGATATGTCGGCTTGTTAGTGTTAGGCATAGTTAAAACCTCCACCTCAACACCCAATTTTTCTAATTCATTTTTTAACCATGGAAACCAATTTTTTCCAGGAGTTCCACCATACCCATGGACAACATAAACTTTTTTCATAATAAAAAAATTAATTTTTTACTCCTATAATTTGAATCCAATTACTTTTCCGAGCCGTTCTAGTAGACGGTAATACATCCTCATAAATAATTTTAAGGCCTGAATTTTCAAAATACTCTCTCATCTCGCTCACCGAAAAATAACTAAAAAATCTTTCATAATCGTACCCGTAATCATTTTCTTTTTTTACCTCTTCATCTGTGCCCCCTTCAATTTTATCTTTGACGGCAACATACAAATATCCTCCTGTTTTTAATTTATCTACCGCCTTTGTAAATACACTTTCCACTTCTTTTCTGGGAATATGTAATAATACCGCCTGCATAAATATGCCATCAAAACTTTCCTCCAATGTGTCTAAATCATTTACATCTAAAACTCTAAACTCTCCTTTAGGCACTTCTCTTTTTGCTATTTCAATTAAATTTTCAGAGAAATCTATTCCCAATACCTCTAACCCTTTGGAAATAAAATATTTGCTTTTTGTGCCTCCTGCGCACCCAACATCTAAAACCCTCCCACTCTTTTTAATAAGCGAAATAAATTTATCTGTGCCACCAACCCACCAAACATCTTTCTCGTGATCCTTGTGCCAGTCCTCTGCTATTTTATTATATGTATCTTTTAATTTTTTCTTATCCATTTTTATTTTAGCAAAAACTTTATTTACATACCGCTTAAGCGGTACCGACTAAGCGGTTTCGAAGTTGCGTGGGGAATATTGCAGGGCCTCGGCCATATGGGGGATTGCAATTTCATCGGCCCCGTCTAAGTCTGCAATCGTGCGAGAAACCTTAATCATTTTCATATAAGACCTGGCAGACAAATTAAATTTCAAACTAGCCTGCCTTAAAATTTCCTCAACTTCTTTTGAAAGTTTGCAGTACTTTTTAATTTGGCTATTCTTCATTTGGCTGTTTGCGCAAATTGTTTCTTCAACAAATCTTGCTTCTTGTTTTGCCCGCGCTAGCATAACTCTTTGCCGTATTTTTTCTGATGACTCCAAAAATTCAGAACCTGCCTGGTTATCCTTAAAATCTGCTGCGTCAACTGGCATAATAGAAATGTGTAAATCTATTCTGTCTAAAATTGGCCCAGAAATTCTTTTTTGATATTTTGAAATTTGGTTCTGGCTACATGTGCAACTTTTTTTGGGGTGCATGGCATATCCGCAGGGGCAGGGGTTGGCCGAAGCCACCAACATAAAATCGGCGGGGTAGGTGATACGTTGTTTGCTCCTCGAAATTGTTAAGTATCCATCTTCCAATGGTTGGCGAAGTGCTTCCATAATTGCCCGTGGAAATTCGTTGAATTCATCCAAAAATAAAACTCCTCTATGTGCCAAACTTATTTCACCAGGTTGCGGTTTGCTCCCGCCTCCAACCAACCCTGCCAAAGAAGCTGTGTGATGTGGTGCTCTAAATTGTCTGGTTGTTATTAAACTTCCACCTGGTGGGATTCCACCAGAAGCAGAAAATATTTTTGTAACCTCTAAAGATTCCGGCTCATTTAACGGTGGTAAAATTCCCGGCAATGCTCTGGCCAGCATTGTTTTCCCCGACCCTGGCGAGCCCACCATAATAATATTATGTCCGCCCGCTGCCGCAATTTCCATTGCCCGTTTTGCTTGTTCTTGGCCTAAAACTTCTTTCATATCAAACTCAACAGCAGTTTGTTTTTCATCTTTAACCTGTTTATAAACAATTGGGATAATTTGTTCTTGACCTAAAAAATGTCTACAAAGTTGACCAATATTTGTTACCGGAAAAACTTTTATTCCCTTTATGGCTGCAGCCTCGTTGGCTGAATCTTTTGGCACATACAAATTTGTAAACCCAGATTCTTTTGCAAAAAGTGCCATTAAAAAAGCGCCCTTAGTGTGACGCAAACTTCCATCAAAAGATAATTCACCTAAAAACAAAGAATTCTCTGGAATTTTAAATTCAAGCACACTACTTAAAATTCCAAGCGCAATTGGCAGGTCATACATTGAACCTTCTTTTGGCACATCGGCCGGAGCCATGTTCACCGTAATTTTTTTCTGCGGAAAATCTACATCGGAGCTTTGAATGGCAGTACGCACTCTTTCTTTACTCTCATCCACCGCTTTGCCCGCCAACCCCACAATTTCAAAGGTATGGAAAGTATCCCTCCAATAGCCTTAGATTTGAGATAAAAGTTAAGGTTTAGTGTCCTTCTATTTTTTTAAATCTTCTTGCTCCCGTATGAATTGGTCAATGATTATTGCTGTTCTAAATAGTTGGGAGTGCAACTCAATTTTTTTGTCTGGGGTTTCTTTAACCGCCCCACTTTTTTTTAAGGCTGGAATAGATTGGTAAATGTTCTTACCGATGACGCCTTCTGATATTTCTTTTTTACTTAATGGCTTATTCACATCTGCTAGTAAAGCTAGAACTTCGTCTTTTACTGTTAGTGGTTTATTAAAGGAATACATCTGGGAAAAGTCCTTACTTCTTAACTCTGCAGCCGTGCTCGTGATGGCGGCTATCCAATCTTTCCCATCTATAAAATTATCGGCATCAACTTCCACCAATTTGTGACCTAAAATTTGTATGGAATGAGGATAACCTCCAGCTGCTCCTATGTTCAATTTAAGAGAATCGTCGTCCCACTTGATTGATGCCTCGTTGAAACCTTTTGTTAAAATTTCTGCTGCTTCATTTTTAGGCATAATGCCCAATTCAACTAAGTCAAAACTTCTTCTCGAAGAAGAGTCCTCAGAAAAGAATCGTTCCATATCTTCCTTATACCCCAAAAGAAGAAATGATATTTTCCCCGAACCATCAACATCAAGGGTTGTTATAATATTCCTTAAGATTGAAGACGCCGTTTCTATATTTTTTAAGTTATGCGTCTCGTCAATGACAATCAGTATTCCATCCCTGCTCACGGTGCTGTCTCCTGTGGTTATACTGGTTATTATATTTGATAATATGGACGTAGCTTGGTCTTTTATAATAACCTCTTTTTGCTTCTCTTGTTCTTCTCCTCCCAAACTTTCCAGAGCCAAATTTACGCCAAATGCTCCTATCTGAAACTTTCCATTTTTAAGTAAACCACCGAGTTTTGAACCCAGCGTGTCTAAAACATTTTTGTCCATTTTATCGGTTAATTTATTCAAACTTTCTTGTAAAACCCTTTCAAAGTTTTGCCCCTTCTCCACAGAGTAATAAGATGTCAAAAGATTCAAATTATGACACTGAGGGTCTTTGAGGGAAGAGATATATAGAATTAATTTTGCTAAAGCCGTTTTCCCAATTCCTTTTTCTCCGTATATAAAAAAACTAGACGGCATCCCTTTACTTATATGTTCTAATTTTCTACAAATTGCATATACTTGGTCTACCCTGCCAGCGAAAAGGGTCGGCATAACAGTTGAATTGGGATTGAATGGATTATATTTACTCATATATTTATTTAAAAAATCATATATTTGATATATAAAAGGTTAAGAACTCATAGAAACTACATATTTATTTTATGTTATAGGATTTAACGCATTAAGTCCATAAGAAAAATGATACGAATGAGATTATTAATCAAAAAGCCCTCGAGAGAAGGCTTAATGATAACTACTGCAACTTATTTTATTATAAACATTTTTTAAGCTATTTCAATTCACAACCAACCTTCTGATATGAAGAATTGTATGTTATTTTATATCCAGAGTTACAGTACCAATCACTACCATAGACGTAGGCATTCGGCGGAGCAACTACTTTTTCGCAACTTGCTTTTTGGAATAGATTATTAAATACTGTTTTATAGCCAGTGTTGCAATACCAATCACTACCGTAAACATAGGCATTTGCAGGTGCTATTACTTGCTGGCAACCAATCTTTTGAAACGAAGTATCAAATATTGTTTTGTACCCTGAATTACAGTACCAATCACCGCCATAGACATAAGCGTTTAATGGTGCAATCACTTGTTGGCAACTAACCTTCTGAAATGAACTATTAAATACGGTTTTATACCCCGTGTTGCAATACCAATCACTTCCCGATATGTAAGCATTGAGCGGTGCAATTACTTTTTCACAACCTGTCTTATTATATGAACTATCAAAAGTGGTTTTGTACCCAGTATTACAGTACCATGACGAACCAATCACATATGAATTCGCTGGAGCAGATACGGGGCTAGGATTATATCCATTCAAAGATGTACCCGAAGAACCCGATAAGCCCGATTCATAAAGTGCCTTACCCGCATAGTAATTCGGGTCAGTAATAGTGGTTGGGGTATCCCAAGTAGACCCTCTTGTTCCATATGTTGGATTATATGCTCCTTGGCTGGGTTTATATCCATAGTTATCAGATTTTAAGCCATTAGGATTGCTTCTTACATAAGGGGCAACATATGTACCGTTTGCCTTAGTATAACCGTGGACCGACACATACGCCAAAGAATCCATTGGGAATATAGATATAAATATGAGGGCGATGATGATTGAAATGAGGCCGACTTTTAGTTTTTTCATACAAGTTTTTTATACAACTAATAAGAGAAAATAGCAATAGGTTCGCTATTTATCAAGACGAACCCAAAAAGCTCCGTTATATCCGTAGAAGTGCTTGTCGGTGGTGTTAAAGTATATTTCCCCAGAGTAGCCAGTAGATGGTGCAATTGAATATGTTGGTGCAATAAATCTATCGCTTTGCAAATAGCCAGTAATGGTAGTAGATGGATTAGGAACATTCTGATTAGGGTAGTCTTCTAAAACGACAGAAGCTCCGCCAGCAGTAAGTTCAGTGTGTTCTTTTTTCCCTGATACAACTTCAAGATATGAATTCCCGCTTTGAGTTTTTAATAAAGCCCCAGTCAAAGAGCTACCTTGTCCTTCTGCTTGTAGGGAGAATGTTTGTGGTTTTAATATGGCAAAAGCACCCCAGACCAGAAGACAGACGATTATTATTGCTATTAGATATTTATAATAGTTTTTCATAATTTTTTATTTATTACAAATCATTTTGCAAACCAGTTAAATGGATTAAGCCAATCGTACCAGTGTTTAGATTTGGTTTGAGGTTTGTTTTTTGGTTGAGCGGGTGTCTGAATTTGAGTTTTGGTAGGTTGTTCTTCTTGTATATTTGTAGTAGTTTGTTTATTATCTACTCCCGTAACTACTGCCCCTTGGGTTGCTGGTTGAATTATTAAAGCACATTTGTCATAAGCATCTTTATATTCTGTCCAAATATATCCATCATCACAATCACAGCCACTCACCTTAGATAGGATAGTGCTTATTTTATCCGCAGGATGCGTGTGCTCTCCCCAAACGTCAAGACATTGTTCCTTTTTCGTTGTACATTTATTTTTCTCTCTATTAAAAACATAACCATTCGGACAAGAGGTTGATGATATCACTGGAGGAGTTGTTTGTTGGGGTGCAGTATTAATTACTTGTGGTGCTATTTGTGGTTGCTGTTTCTGATTATTTAAAATTTTCTGATTCTGATTAAGAATATCCTGCACCGCTGAAGAGTGGCAGTCCTGGTTTACTGCGGGAGTTACTAAATCAATAACATCTAACGCATTGCGTTCATCTTCCGACAATGAACTCTCCTTCTCTGTAAGTTGTGGATTTTGGCTTAAAACATCTGCGTATATTTCAGATTTATTTGCAACTCCGCCTGAGCTAGCAATCTCATTTAATTGTGCCTGAATTTTATTTTGTATTTGTGTTTCAATATCATTGATTTGTTTAGCGTCTGATTGTGCCCTCAGCCAAGCCTCAGTATATCCATCTTTTTCCTGCAGAGACTTTCTTTCTGCTTCAGTGCATTGAGCACCATTCATGCATTCCTTCATATCAATATAACTAATACTACTATTGGTCCAGTCGTTGCAAATTGCATTACCAGAAAAGGAATTCATTCCTGCGTCACAATTAACTCCGCCGTGGTCTGAGCAAGCCCCCGATGTGGCGAACGTAAAAGTAGGTATAAATAAAAATAATAAAATTATAATTATCTTTTTCATAATTTATTTATTATTCTTATTTTTATTATAATAATAGATTCCTGCTCCTCCCGCCCCTAATATTCCTAAAGTCCACCAAGTAGAACTGTTGTCTTCTGTATTAGTTGTAGTTTCCGAATTATTACCAGCGACTACAGGGTTATAATTTGTTGATGGGGCGATATTAACAGGCGGGGTATATCCCGAATCAGAAGCCCTGCTATTACATTGAGGATAGTAGGGGGCACAAGTCGCAGACAAAGAAGTCCCGTCGCAACATCCGCAGCCGCAAACACCTCCGTGATGAGAGCAACAGCCGCTTCTTGCATTAACTAAAAAAGGGAAACTAATAAGAACCGATAAAATAAGTATTAATAATATTTTATTTTGGTTCTGCATTTGTTTTTATTTTAGATGTTGATACTAAAAATAAAATGGCCGCAACTAAATCAAAGAATTGCCAGGTGCTTCTGGCCATATAGAAGGGGACTATGGGATTGAACAAGATAGCGATAATTCCAAAAACCCAGACCCAGACCACATCTTTATTTTTATAGGCGAGATAAGCAAGATATCCTCCGATAATTAAAATGGCCCATCTTTCAAACTGATAGTAACTGTATGGATTATTTCCAAAGCCGATTATTAAGATAATAGCGGCTAAGATTTTGAGCCAGTTCTCTTTTAGATAGTTGTTCATGATATTATTCAATTTTGGCTCCATTTTAATATAAAGTCAACAAAAAAACCCGAGATTATTCGGGCTTTAAGTTTAGAATTTATTGATTAAGGGCACTAAGTGCTAGCTCATAGGATTGGATATATCCTATCCCGCCAGTTGCTCCTGACATTCCCCATGTTGGTATTCCAAGGAAGCATCCGTTATCTTCTATAGCAACTCCTCCTGAATTACCATGGTCTATATTCCCATCAAATTTATAAATTGGCCCAGGGAGTACTCCTGCAATTTTACCGTGAGTTACTGTTTCTGAAACGCCAAAAAAGTTTCCCGCAGCGGGATACCCCAAAACAATAACATCATCTCCGACACTAACATTATAATTCTTAGAACATTCATAAACATCATTGTTATCTATGGACGGGATATTGATTAGGGGAGTCGAACCTTGATATGGTGCCCCTAGGGCGAAAAGGGCCATATCCTGATACGTTGATGGATTATACGTATAATTCACCAGTGTTAGAGAATAATCTCCATAATTAGGATTGTACTGCCAATTTGGGGCCTCGGGATAAGTTGCGTAACAGGTTGGATTCCCATATTCCGATGATGCCTCTGATAATACATGATAGTTAGTTACTATGTAGATTGTCCCGTTTAGAGATAGAGATAACCCCGAGCCCATTGTTCCTCCATTGCCGCTTGCTGACCAACAATTTATTTCGACCACAACTGGTTCTAATTTAGAAACAACATCTGATTGATTCCCAGTACTGTTTTGCTGCTGTGGTGCCTGACAATAAGCTGTTGTGCCATCTGCTGGACAGATAAAATCTTGCCCCGTTGGACACTTTGAATAAGAAATACCATTGCAGAGTGTCCCGACAGAAGAATCGGTAGTTGTTGTATTTGTAGAATTTTGAGAGCCAACTTCGTTCTCACCAAAATTGACTTTGTTTATATATCCTGATTGCGTGGTGCCATTACTGTCTTGATAAGCAACTTTTACCCACTCTGGTAAATCGTTAACCGTTGCGTACGGCAATTCAAAGTAACTGTTAGTTGGATATGTTCCAACAGGAGGGTCGCAGGACAAAGACGCACAACTACGAATTTTTGAAGTTGCTTGTAGATAGAATATTTTTGAAACAACAGCAATGCTGTTTGGACTTTGCCCAAATGTTAAAGAATCAAAAAAAGTGTTTTCGAGTTGCTTGTCTTCTTTCCCTGGGTAGTAGTAATAAACAAGTTGATATAAATCACTACCTTTCAAGATGTCTCTTTCGGATTGATAAACAATTAGAGATTTGTCTATTTCACTGGGTCCATAATCTGTATAATTTACAGCTGGAAAACCGTTGATATTTGTAGGTGTTTGAGAAACAATTTTATTGCCCTGAGAACCTGGCCCGTTATAATTTACCACCTCTTTAAGATTTTCCTGTGGACTCAAGCTTGGGTCTTTAAACGGCGAAGCCACATAAACTACAGCAAACTGGTTTGTGTCACTACCAGGATAAGTCGTGTAATAAACATTTGCATATGCATCATTCCCTTTTGATATTGTTTCAGAATAAGATAAATAAGTGGGATAAACTGGAAAATAAACAGAAAAATTACCGTTCTTTAAATAATAAATATTTCCATTTTTAGTTGTGCCGTAGTGACTAAATAAAAAGTATCCACCTAAACCGATTAAAGCAATGAAAATTATTATGCCGACAATTATTATCGTAAGAGTGTACCTTTTTCTTTTTTCCATAGATTTATTTTTTATCTTTTTTATCTCCCCAAACCTTATAAAGAATATAAGTTGGAACTCCTAAAATTATTAGGCTTATTGCATAAACGATTATCGCTCCTACTGCATACTTTAATACCTGGTTAGAAATGTCTTTAGGGTAGGAACAATATCCGTCTACGCAATACTGCCAATTAGGACCAGCGAAACCAATCCACACAAGAGCGATAACAAGTAAAAAAGTGATGATTACATAAATAGTTATAATTGATTTTTGTTTGTTGTTCATAAGTTTATTTATATTTATTTAAGAGCATTTTTATACCTTTCCAAGTTTCTTTCAATTTTATTCATTATCTTGGCTTTGTAGAGCTTCCAAGCATAATCAAACGGAAGCCAGTCGCCAAAATAATCGCCTTTCTTATCTTTCGGCGAGTAATCCTTAACAATACCAATAAGAGCCACCCTATCCTTTTTGGTAAGCACTATACCCGACTCCTCTTCAAGCTCCTCTTCAAAAGCTGCCAAATCATCTAAAATTTTGTCTGATTCTTTATCTGATTCAAGGTCGTCAAAGTATTCTTTCGTATATTTAGGAAAGATGTCAGAAAGAGTTATTTTTTTAGTATTACCATCAGCCATAAATTTATTTTTTATTTTTTTCTTCGTAGGTCAAAGACCAAACAAGTGCGATAACCCAACCTATTACAGTAAAGCCCAAACATAGATTTAATGCGAAGATGGCCCAAACATTTTTCTTTCCTTTATTAAAAGCAAATATGCTCGGTAAAAAGTAGAAAGCCAAAAATAAAATCAACATAATAATACCGAGGCCAAGCACCAGGGCTTTTACGAGTATTATAATTAAAACCACGATACCAATAACTATCGCAAGGGCAAATAGGTTGCGGTTTATAATTTCTTCTTTTGATATTTCTTCTGTCATAAATTTAGATTAAAGAGTTTAAATGATTACTATGGTCATCTACTATGCTTTGTCTGTTTTGACTAGCATAGGAGCTTTATTGAGTGCTAAATGTGCAGTCCTCAGGGTGGTTTTAAATTTTCTATATCTAATAATATTGCATTTCTATCTTTAGGGTCATAATCATCTTTTTCCACAAGATACTTAAATTGATGGCGAATTGTTCTTCTCTTGAAATTTTGTCT
>Ga0118677_10013586_pt1 | contig 11672 bp, 4 predicted proteins | sample AliMusrvi5mmetaG_FD_86154 | JGI IMG/M metagenome (GOLD analysis project Ga0118677, IMG submission 86154) | reverse complement strand
ATGTTACAATCATTTGATATTAATATTAAAGCTAGAATGGCAGGTGCTACTGACTTAGAAGAAGTAGACAATTGGATGGATGACATTCATTAAGTCTAAAAATAAACAAAATAAAAGGAGGAACATCATATGAAATTTGGTGTACGCGAAATTTGTGATGTAGTCTTTAAGGCTACTGCACCAGTAACGCTAGGTACAAAGACCTATGCGGCTGGTGAGCCTGTGCTATATATTGATACGGCTACCACGTCAACTCTGACGGGTGCGGCTACTACGGTATATGCTCAGGGTGGACAGGGAAATGCTCGATTATTAGCCTGGGAGGGTGATAAAACACTAACCTTCGAGGTTGATGATGCTATGATTTCACCGCTTGGTATGGCAATGCTTTCAGGTGCGGGTCTTATAGATGCTTCTGTTGAGACTCCTGTCAATGTTCATACTGCTGTAACAGTTGCAATCCCTGCTTCTGGAAATACAGCTTTAACTTTAAAGGGCAGCGATCTTGATCTTACTGCTGCACAAACAGTGGTATTTTCTACAGACGCTAATACAACTATATATGGTACTGTTGTGGATGGAGCCGGAGCTGTTGTTAGAAGTATTGGGGTAGGTGTTATTGCTGCTTCTGGTCTAACTGGTCCTGCGGCAACAACTACTGTGACCTTTACTACACCTTCCTTTACAAGTTCTGAAAAGGCTGTAGTACTTGACTTTTATGTTAAGAAGACTACTTCTGTTCATGAGTTAACAATTGAGGCTGCTAAGTTTGCTGGATATTATTATGTAGAAGCTTCAACGCTTTTCCGTGATCAGAATACTGGTAGTGACTTACCTGCTGAGTTCATTATTCCGAAGGCTAAGATTCAGTCGAACTTCACCTTCACAATGGCTTCAACTGGTAATCCGTCTACCTTTAAGTTTACAATGGATGCTTTCCCCGCACCTACTCGCTTTGATTCAACAAAGCAGGTTCTTGCGGCTATCCAGATTATCGAAGCTTAGAGTTTAAAATTATGGAGAGAAGTATCTAATACTTCTCTCCATTTTTTTTATAGATTTACAAGGAGGTGTGTATGCCAGTATATAATAATTATATCTATTATACTTATGACCATTTTAATGAATCTGCGGATGCCGCAAAAGTGCGTAGCTTTTATAAGAACAAAGAAGTCGCTTTGCAACAACAAGTGCAGAAAGCAGAACAGCAAATACAAAAAGTAAAAAATGCAGCTCCTAAAGAATTAGTTGATATTATAGATATTATTACTAATGATTCAGAATTTTTTAATGTTTTATTTCAAAAAGCTGGTATGTCTCAAGGTCAAGAGATTACAGATAGTAGTAATGCCGGTTTATTGCGGGCATATACTAAAACAATAGGTGGAGCAGGTTCATATTTTAATAATAAGCCTGCTACAGAAAAGAATTTGAATGAATGGTTTTCTATGGCAGATCAATATTCTAATCGCATAGTAGATTTATTTCAAACTTTATATCTGTATATTGCGGGAACTCCTATTCAACAGTCTCTTTTAGAATCTATGGCAAATGGGAAAATGACCAGAGCAGAAACTAAAAGAATATTAAGAACTTTACTAAGTGGTAATGGAACTGTTAAAATTCCTAAAAATATTCAAACAAACATAGAAGAATATTTTCCTAAAATTATGAAAGCAATTAGTACATTAGGTTCTATTAGTAAGACTGGTAAAAAAGTATCTTCTGCTGATATAAAATCAGTACTAACAGATACGGCGAATGCGATTGCCGCAGGTTTGAATGAATTATCAGGAATGGCAGGAGAGATTGCTGGTGTTTGGGTTGCTTATAATGGAGATACAGAAGCTTTTAAAGCCTTTGGGATAGCTGATACTAAAATTACAGCGGCGCTCACAGGTAGTGCGCAGGCGACTCAGTTTACTAGAGATCCTTTATTAACGGATTTAATTAAAAACGCGGGAAGCGATAAAACAGGTGGAAGACAGCAGAAAGGCGATATTGAGTATATGTTCACTAAAGACACTATGTCTTTTTCTATTGGAGCTTCCGTTAAACAGACAAGTAAAAGAACATTAGAAAAAACAGGTATCCATTTATGGTCGACTTCTTTTTATAATATTCTATCTTTTTCTGCGGCAGAACTGGACCAAGGAACTTTAGCAGGTATGGTAAATATAGCTTCCGCGCATACATCTAAAACAATAGATTCAACTATTCCATTAAGAAGCAATTTTTCTGAGACTCAAGCTAGATGGGAATGGAATCAAGTTAAAAATACAATTGCTTTATATTCATTGTTTTATGCTTTAACAGGAGAGAATAAAAATACTAAAACTGAAAATATTTATTTAATTATTAACAATAAGCCTATGTTAATTAAAGATATTATTAAGAAGATTGCTTCAGAATATGGAGAGTCTGCTTTTGTCCGTTTAGGTTGGTACACTCAAATGCAAAGACAACAATATACTAATTTAAATACATATAAATCTAATGGTTCTGCTAGTCCAGATCGACTAGAAGGTTTAAATCGTTCAGTCCAAACTTATAACGCGGTATTGGCTTCTTGGAAAGCTCAAAAAGATATATCTGTTTCTTTGCAGATGTTAAACGTATTATAATATTGACAAGTCAGAAAATTTGTGGTATACTAGTAAGAGAAGTTGAGATAAAAGGAGGCCATGATGAAAGAAGAATTTGATATTAAAACTGCTTTTGCAGAAGTAAAGGCGAAAGAAACGGTTTCTGTCGCAGAGAAAATTGACATGATTGAGTTATCTATTAATGAGGCTACTGTTGGAGGGTTTGTTAATCCAGTATTAATGAAGATTCTCTTGGAAGTGAATTTTGTTTTAGCATACACAGATATTAAAGTATCTTATGAACTGTTAATGAACAAGTTTGCTTTATATGATTTGATTAATAAATTTGACTATATTCTAAAAAACATAGAGTCACGGTATCCAGGAGAACTAGCAAAGACTGAGGAGTGGGCATTTACTTGGGTTTATAGTCTAAATGATTATAACAACTCTTTCAATGGAATTCTTCAAGACTTAAAGTTATTCTTAACAGAGTTCTTGGCGCAGACAACTGAAAGTATTGAGGTTTTGAAAGATATTGATATGTCTAAGTTAGCTGAAGTAAGTTCTTTAGCAAAAGCTTTAAATATAGACAATAGTTTAGAAGAGATGTCTAAACAAGTGTAGGCCGATTTTCATTAATTAAGTGGACCTTACTATTAAATACAATAGTAAGGTCCACTTTTTTGTTTAATAAACAAAAAAGTTAAAGAATAAAAGGAGGTAAGTGGATAGTGGCTAAATATAATAATGAGATTACTTGGCATTTAAAGACTCAATTAGATGATAGTGGTATCAATAAATTGATTACCTCTTTAAAGAAGGTTGAGAGCATAGCTCAAAATGCACTTAAAGTACCTGTTAGTAAGAATATGGAGACTCAACTTAATGGTGCTATTAAGTCGGCTCAAAAATTACAAGAAATTATTCATTCTAGTTTTAGTACTACCACAGGAACTTTTAGTACCGAAAAATTCGCGGAAGGCATAGTTTCTAGCGGAAGATCTATGACCTCTTTTGGTCAAAGCTTGGCTAAAATTGGCCCCGAAGGAAATAAAGCTTTTAACGATGTTTTAGGACAGGTTGTTAAGGTCAATTCCGCGGCAATGACAACTAGCAAGACATTAGAAAAAATAGCTAATACCGCAGGAAACACTGTTCGTTGGGGTATTATGGCAAGTGCTTTCCAGCAAATCACTGGAGAAATTTCAACTGCTTTTAATTATATCAAAGCATTAGATACTTCATTAAATGGTATCCGAATTGTTACTGGTAAAAGCGCAGAGGAAATGTCTAATTTTGCAGTTCAAGCTAACAAGAGTGCTAATATTCTTGGTGGAACTACTAAAGAATATACTGAAGCTTCTAGAATCTTCTTCGAGCAAGGTCTTGGAAATGATGCTGTAAAAGCTAGAACTGATATTGTCGTACAAGCGGCTCACGTAGCTCACCAAACGACAGAGGAAATGTCCAATCAGATGACAGGTATCTGGAATGGATATAAAGTACAAACACAAGACGTAGGTAAATTTGCGGATAAACTAGCTGCTGTGGCAGCTTACTCTGCTTCTAACTTTGAAGAACTTTCTAAAGCTATCAATAAAACTGCGGCAGCTGCTAATGTGGTTGGAGTTAACTTTGATCAGTTAAATGCTATGGTAGCTACATCCGTTTCTGTCACAAAACAAGCTCCAGAACTAGTTGGTACTGCTTATAAAACAGTACTAGCTCGTATTGCTGACTTAAAAGCAACGGGTAAAACTACAGATGAAGAAGGATTTCAGACTACTCTTGGAGTTGTTTCTAAGCAATTAAAAGATATGGGAGTTAATATTCTTGACACTGAAGGTCAATTGCGTAATATGGGAGACGTTATTACTGAAATTGGTACTAAGTGGCAGGGATGGACAGAAAATCAAAAAATGGCTGCTGCGCAAGCAATGGCAGGCAAGAGACAATATGTACAATTAGTGGCTTTGTTTGATAACTGGGATATGTATACTCGTAACTTAAATACGTCTCTTACTTCTTTTGGGGCTTTGAATGCTCAAAATAATATTGAATTAGAAAGTATGCAAGAACATTTTAATAAATTAACAACAGCCTCTGAAAATCTTTATGGAGCATTAGCGAACTCAGAAGGTATCAATCCATTAATTGATACTATGACCAATTTTGTGAATTTACTTGCAGAAATGGTTAAAGGCATAGGTGGAGGAAGTAACGTTATTCTTGGTCTTGCGGCTTTAATTACAAGAGTATTTAGTGTTCAAATTTCAGGAGCAATTGCTGGCGCTATACATAATGTAAACGCTTTCTTTGCTAATATTAAAGATAAAAATGCTAGTATGAAAATGATTAATCAGTCTTTATATGAGATGGGAAAACTTCCTGCAGCTAACGTTGCGGGGAGAGCTATGCTAGACGTGGCACGACAAGCATTGCCTTACTTTAAGTTAATGTCACAGGAACAGCGTGGTATATACAATTCTATTATTGATCAAACTCAAGCTTTATATCAACAACAATCAGCTTTAAAAGATAATAATCGTCAATTAGTTTCTCAGTATAATTCAAGATTTAAATCACAAAAAGAATTAAAAGCTTTGCCTGAGAATGCTAGAATGCTAAGTTTAGACCAAAAAGATGATGGTACCTATAAAAAAGGTATCGAACGGATTGGTTTAATTGGAGGAGAAGTTAATAAGGGTTTTTCTTTTCAGTTAGGTATAGACGCTAAAGCTTCAACAGATTTATTGAAAGATTTTTCTGGACAGGCTCAAGAATTACGCACACAATTAACAGCAGTGAAAGAAGGCGGTGTCGCAAGTTTTAATGCTCTGACTGAGAGTGTCGCTACGACTGTCTCTGATTTTACTATGCTTCCTTCATTAACTAAAATAGAACGAAAAGAAATTATGGCTCTTGAGACTGCTTTCATAAAACTTGCTAGCGATCCTGAGGCTACTCCGAGACAAATTTCTGAGGCTTATACAGCTTTAGGTGGTAAGCTAGCGGAGGTTACGAAAACCGTACAACAGTTTGATGCTACTGTCAAAAATGTTGATTTGAATAAACTAAAAACAGACGCGAAAGCTGCACAAGAAAACATAAAAGCTTCAGGACAAGGTATCGAAGGTTTCTTTAAAAGTTTAAAGATGGAAAGTATAATAAACAGTGGTACTAAATTAGCGGGAAATTTAATGACAATTTCTTTTGCTATGACAGCTCTGTCTAATATTGGAGATATCTGGAATGATAAGACTTTATCTGGCTGGGATAGAATTGTTCAACTAACAAGTTCTTTTGGAATGTTAATTCCTGGAGTTATCGCGGGCGTTGAAATATTAATTCCTGCTTTGAATTCCATGTCTACTGCTTTACTTGGAGTGGGCGCTGCTGAAGGAGTGGCGACAGCAGGAGTCTCTGTCCTTTTAGCTGCTATCGCTGGCCTTCTTGTTATATTAGGTGGTATGGTAATAGATAATATGGGAGCTACTGAAAAAGCAGCTAAAGCGGCAGAAGCTTTATACGCAACTCAAAAAGCAGAGCTAGAAGCTAATACTGCTTTAGTATCTCAATACGAGAGTTCTTTAGAGACCTATAAAAAGACAAAAGATGGGAAACAAGGTCTATTAGAATTATCTGTTTCTTTATCTAAAGCTTATAAAGATAATAGTATCAGACTAGCCGCTCTTGCTGGAGATTATGACTTAGTTACTCAGAAGATAAAAGTACACGAGCAAACTAAAAGAAAGGCTGTTGCAGATGCAGCCTTAGGTAAATTTAAGACTATGGGTTCACAAGAAGTCACAGGACTCGACCTTACCCGAGATCTAGCTGCAGGTCCTTTTGTGACTAAAACGTTAGGATATAAAGATACTAAAGATCGCATAGCCTTGTTAGAAAGCTTAAAAATTAAAAGTGGAAATTCTTTTGATATTGGGCAATACCGTAAACAAGAGCAGCCTTATGTAGATAGTTTAAAAAAGATGACTGCTGCTGGACAAGATTTTGTTAATGCTCAATCTAGTATATTTATGGCAGCTAAAGCTCCTTCAGAATATGTAAACGGAGCTACAGAAGCTTTACAAAAAGATGTCATGGCGCAAGCTGCCGTTTGGTCTAAAACTGTTGATGGCGCCGTTTCTCTTGAAACGGCCATGTCAACTCTTTATACTCAAATGGCAAGTCAACCTGGGGTGGCTGCGGCTGCAACTAAATCTTATGCTGATTTTGCTCTTGCTTTAGAGGCTGGCGCTTTAAAGGGCCCAGATCTTAATAAGTTAATAAAAGATTTTGGTCCAGAAGCTATAACTAGAGCTATTGAAGAACTTAAAAAGATTCCTGGTCAAAAGATAGATTTATCTTCTATTCTTACGATTATGGAAACTATGAAAATACCTAAACTCAAAATAAAAGCAGAGTTTGATCCCGCAGCTCTTAAAAAGGCTGAGGATGGTATGTTGGATGCTCAGAAGAAAGTTGAGGATCAGCAAAAGAAAGTTAATGATGCTGCTACTAAATGGGGTAAGACTTCAGGAAATTATCTTGTTGCAGTCGTTGAATTAAAAGAATTAAAAGATGCTTTAATTGCGGCAAAAGCAGAGTATATTAAAAATATTCTAATCCAAAGAGGATTTAGTAGTGCCGCAGCCACTTCCGCAGCAGCTATTTTAGCGCAAGGTAAGGCTGCAGCTCAAGTTAAGCTAGATGGTCTTCGTGCTCAACTTGATTCTACAAGACAGGCTTATATTAACTTAGCTAGCGCAGCTGCGCAAGCTATGCTTACAACTGCTTTTGCAGCAGATAGAATACAGAAAATTCGAGAAAATGCTACAACAGACGTAGAAAAAACACCAGGGAAGCAGACGGCTCAAAGAGCTTATCTACAAGAAGAGCAAGCTAAATTAAAAGAACAAATGGCTGCTATTAATTCAGGTATTAATAATCCTATTAATATACCTAAAGCAACAGGAGATGGAACCACACCTAAGAAAGATAAAGCCGCAGCGGATAAAGCAGCTTATGTTCCTACTAAAGAAGAACTTCCTATTACTTCAGTAGATATCTACCATGATATAGATCAAGAGATTCAAAGACTAACAAATGATATGGATAAACTATCCGCGGCTCAGGCCAAGTTAGTCGGTCCTGCTTTATTAAAGAGTCTAGATCAACAGACTGTTGCATTAAAACAACAGGTTCAATATCAAAAAGATAAATTAGAACTTCAGCAAAAAGATCTCTCTAATCAACAAAAAGGATTAAGAGAATATGGCGTAAACTTTGACTCTAAGGGACAAATATCTAATTATATGGCAAAAATGACTGCTGCTCAAAATGCGGTCGATAACTCTATTAAAAAGTATAATGCTATTTCTGATGAAAAAGGACAGACTGCACAAAAGAAAGTCACAGATGCTGCTACTAAGTATTTAGATGCCCTAAAGAAAAGAATAGATGACTATGATAAATTAGTCAATAGCGATATTGCCGCAAGTTCAAAAGCTATAGATGACTTCCAAACTAAACTAGATGAAATTTCTATGTTGAAATTTACAACTCAGCTAGAGAAAGCTTTAAGTCTTTCTGATTTACAGAAGAGTTGGAATACGTTCCAAGCTGGATTCGTACAGAATCTAGACATGGACAAGGCTATTAATAAAACTAAAGTTGAAGTAGAAAATCTTTCTGCTTACTTTAGCGCCTCGAAGTCTGGTAATATAGATGTTCTTTCTTCTAGTCTTGCTAAGGTAAATGTGGAAATCACTAAAATGCAACAGGGTAAAGTCAGTTCCATCTTTGGTTCTGATATGGCAAAAGCTACAACAGAGCAGAAAGATCTCTATGATAAATTAATTGCGGCTGGTAATGACTATGCGGCAACCATTAAAACTATTAAAGCAGATTTATCTGCGATGGTCACAGAGGGTATCGCAGACTTAAAAGACTTGAACACAGAATTTGACTTTGTTAATAGCTCACTTTCACATCAAGCTTCTTTGATTAAACTCTTGTACGGGGATAAAGCTTATACTGAAATGAATTCATATTATAAAGCTCAAGAGGCTAATAATACGGTTCAATTAAACTTCCTACATCAGCAATTAGATGTTCTTACTAAAGCAAGAAGCGGAGTAGACAAGAAGTCTCAGCCAGAACTTTGGAAGACATATAATACTGCGATTGAAGAGGCCCAAGGTTCTATTGATAAGTTAATAGAGTCTTCGCTACAAAATGTTGTCAGTGAATATCAAAATGCGGTTACGGGTATCATGTCTGCATTTAATAAGGGTCTCACTGGTGGTATGGATCTAGATAAAATGGCTCAGGATTGGAAGAATGTAAATTCTAATGCGGCTAGATATTTAGATACTGTTACTGCTGCTTATAGTATTAACAAACTACAAAGTAGTGTTACAAAAGCCATTAATTCTTCTAGCGATGTTCACAGCAAGGAAAAAATTGCTGAGCTAATGAACGCAGAAATAAAGAATCTCGAAACTAAAAAGAATCTTACTCAGTATGATGTTGATAGAGCTAACCAGCTCTTAGATATCGAGCAGAAGAGAATTAGCTTAGAGGATTCTTTAAATAGTAAAACTACTATGCGTTTGATGAGAGACTCTCAGGGCAACATGGGTTATGTCTATGGCGCCAATCAGGGAGACGCTTTACAAAAGCAACAGGATTTAAACGATGCTAAACAAGGTCTTTACGCAAAAGATAAAGAGGCATATCAGAAGAATCTTGACGAGATGCTAACTGCGCAGACCGCATGGACGAAAGATGTTCAAGCAATCTATGCAGACCAGACATTATCAGAGATAGATAGACAAGAACAGTTAACTGAACTTAATAACTATTATGGCACGTTAATTAATGGTATTACCGCAGATAACGAAGTCATTAGACAGAACTACAAGATAGATACATTTAGTATGTATGAAACTTTATATGGTAAAGATTCAGCTGCGTTTGCTGCTCTTGTTGTAGATCAAGATTCAACTATGGCGAAGGCAGATAAAAATTGGAACTCTTCTGTTCAGAAAATGATAGATAAGTTCTCAGTAGGTCCAGACAGTTTTAAAGAAGCAACTGCGGCTGTTTATGCTCAGTTAAATACTGCCAACGTAAACTATACTAAATCTGTGGATACAATGCAAATTGCAGTAGGTAATAAGTTTACAGATGTTACAGCTTCTATTAAGGGTGCGACGTCTGCAACCGCAGCTTTGCATACTGCGGTAGACCCATTGATTTCTACCTTTGATTCTGTTGCGTCTAAAACTAATTCTGCGGCGACTGCTCTGAAAGGCTTTAGCCAATATGCAGCTAATGCGGCTAAACAAGCTGGAGACCTTGCTACTTATACACATACAGCATTATCACAATTAGCTGGATTTAGAACAGATGGAGGACAAGGAAATCTTCCAAGTGCTCCAGGCCCTGTTAATATTGACTGGTCTCATGCGGGTGCAGATGAAACTGCAAGTAGTGACTTTGGACAATTGATAGCTGATAATGGCGGTGATATTGCTGCTATTTCTAAGCAGGTTTCAGGTTCAGATGGAGTCTTAGGTAAGTTAATTAAAGCGAGCGACAAGGCTGAAGAAGCTTTCCGTTTAATGACTAGCTATAGTCAAACTAATAGACTTGGGCCTACTTCTTATGACTGTTCAGGACTAGTGACCGCGGTCCTTACTGCGGGTGGAATTATGCCAGCGGACAGTTTTATTGATACTGCTAATGCAGGGTCTCAGGGTTGGGCTAATGGTCCTGGAGAGTATATCACTATCGGTCGTCGTCCTGGTCACATGGCTATGTCCATTGGGCAAACATGGTACGATGCTGGGTCTTATCCTCTACAAAAGAGAAATAAAGACCATTGGACAAATTACTACCATCCTGTAGGATTTGATACTGGTGGTTACACTGGCTCTTGGGCTGGTGGAGGTGGCAAGGCAGCTGTCTTACATGAGAAAGAAATAATCTTAAATAAGCAAGACACCTCTAATTTATTAGGAGCTGTTTCTGCTATTAGAGATGTAACTAGTAACCTTAAGACAGGAGCTATTAATTCTACACAAGGATTAGTAGCAGCTATGCATCATAGTTATGGCAATATTACACCTGCGGCTGGAACACTTGATCAGCAGGTTAGTATTTCTGCTAGTTTCCCAGGTGTTAAGAGTTCTATCGAGATTGAGAAAGCTTTTGATAGTCTTGTGAATACTGCAAGCCAGTACGTTAATAAGTCAAAGAGTAATTAGAGATAGAAGGGAGGGGATATTATATATCCCCTCCCTCTAGAAAAGGAGGGAAAATGGCTGATACGATTGATAAGACTATATGTGAAGCGGTCGATGTTATTGTAAACAAAAGAACTTCACAACTAAATTTTGACAAAACAATTCAGGGGACTGTTCTCAGTTGCTTGGATGAAGATAATGGAGAGTATCTAGTAAAATATCAAGATAGTAGTCTCTCTGTTTTTTCTAGTAATCCGCAACTTAGTTATGAAGAGGGCGAGGTTGTTGATATTAAAATTCCTTCTAATGACTTTACTAAAAGAAAGATTATTATAGGGGATTCAGCAGGGACAGACTATAGTAAATTATTAAGTTTAGGATATGATAATGTAGATACTTTAGGTGCGGCGGCTGTTATCGCAGAAACGACTGCCGCGGAGACAGTTATTGCTATGGTTAAAAATTTAACCATACCTTCTAATACAGAAGAGTCTCCTATTTCTAGTAGTGAGCCTTCTTCAAGTTCTCAGAGTAGCGGAAGTGGAGGGGGAACTTCTTCTAGCTCTTCTTCTAGCCAAAACTCAGGACTTGATATCGCGGGCGCGCAAGTCTTTGTTGGACCTGCGGGACCGGCTGGAAAAGATGGAGTGGATGGTAAGGATGGAGTTGATGGAGTTGATGGGGTCAGTCCTTCCAATTCTATTACAATAGATCTTTTATCTGAGAGTGATGTGTTAATTCCTTTAGATACTGATGGGACAGCTTATAGCTCAATCCCCACCAATAAAATCTTTTTAAGATTAGGACAGACTATTTTAACAGAAGAAGATGG
>Ga0118677_10013583_pt1 | contig 11675 bp, 8 predicted proteins | sample AliMusrvi5mmetaG_FD_86154 | JGI IMG/M metagenome (GOLD analysis project Ga0118677, IMG submission 86154) | reverse complement strand
ATGCATACCAGTTGTTGTGTTGGCTGCATGGAGTGGGTGTCCGAAAGCCGGAACGCCACGGAGGGAAATTCGATTTACCCACAAGAAATCCTAAACCGGCAAAACCGGAACCAATAGACCGATTAACATTATCGCGTGTGTAATTTTCACAGTTGATCTGGTCTTGTTGGTACCTTTGGACCACAAATGAAAAACGAGAGCCGATAAGAGAAAAACGGGGACTGGTACACATTTTCCACAGTTCCGTCACTAAACGAGAGACAGCTTCATTGAAAATGTGATACCTGTCCCCGCTTTTCGCGTCGGTTTTAGTTTTCCGCTCTCTTATAGCTATAATCAGGCTCAAATGTTGCTCTGAATGACAACTCAGGATCTTACTAGGTGTCATGAAAGCGAAAATGGACACGACCACAGAAGGGCAACGCAAATTTACAACATGTCGTAGACCATGAGGCTCTCGAATGGTTGTCGTACAGAGTAACATTAGAGCCTATAGCGCCATTTAGTACACCGATTAGAGATCATTCTTTCGTTCCTGTCCGCGAAGGTGGACAGTCGGCGCGTAGCACCCTCGAGGGAGGATTTCAATCCTCATGAAATCCACACGGCCTATACACCCCCACGCGAGGATTGAAATCCTCCCTCGGGGCCTGCGGCCGGGCGTCCGCCATCTGGGAAACAACATGATTTTTGGACCAGGATGGATACTCAGCACGGTTTGGAAGGGTGCGGAAGCCCCGCAGATCTTAAAAACAGTGAAGGGTAAAGAGTAACCCGGATTATTCATGACATGTAAGGCCTGCCAGGTAAGCAGGACTTTTATTCTACTCCCATGATTTTCATGGCCTATTGATGAGCGGGGCTTCCGCACCCTTCCAAACCGTGCTGAGTATCATTCCCTGGTCCGAAAGTCATTCAGTTTTCTCTTTTTCAAATAGCCAAACTTCAGGACTGGGGTTAGGGGGATAAAAAATTCGTGCTCGTGCTCGTGCTCGTAATCGAATCATAATTCACGATGTCTTTTCGAGCACGATTACGAGCACGAGCACGAGCACGACTATTATCCCCCATATAACATACCGCATTATTCGCGAGCGTACCTTGCAACAGGCAGTATTAATCTCGCGGGGGATTAGAGCAGCCAGGAATGGGATAACATTATTATGCGTCAATAGAGGTAATTGTAAAACTATGGCTGAGTGGATCACGCAGAGATTTTTTCGTCTGGTCGCCTACTAGTAGCAGTAGACGCTATATCTAGTAGGCGACCAGACGGAAAAAGATCAAGTGAGCCGCCAGCCAAAGTTTTGCAATTACCTCAATAATGCTCAACGCATAGGGTTGTCGGTTTCGTGGCGGTTATTAACGCTAGTCCCAATTATGCCGGCGCGTGTTGGACCAGAGTACGGCGGGTGAATGCTATGCAAAAACAACATATTAGCGGGTTTACACTCGTCGAACTTATCGTGGTCATCATCATCCTGGTCATCCTCGTCGCCATCATCATGCCGGTATTCTCCAGCATTACCCGCTCCAATAACCAGCATACCTGTGCCAATAACCTGCAGAATCTCGGCATCCTGCTGGCGCAATACCGGCAGGACAACGGAGTCTACCCCGCTGCGCCGCTTCCCGCCTATTTGCGCACTATTAATCCGGTGTCGCTGCCCTTCAGTGATGCCAACGCGCAGGTGAGCGCCACTTCATTCACCATGATCGGCAATGCCGCGTTGCCGAACGAAACTCCGGGCGAATGTCAGGCGAATTTATCTCCTCCCAATATCTACCACGGGATATCACCGGCGCAGTTTCTGGTGCAAATTGATAGCACACCAGGCAGCGCAGATACCTTTTGCTGGTCAACCAACGGCGGGACGACCTGGATCGCGAGCGGCGTGGCTATTACTACAACACCGCAATGGTTGAGCGGTGGCCTACAGGTGACCTTCAACCATGCCACCGGCCATCAGGTCGGCGATGCCTGGACCTTCACCGTGACGCCAGTCGCAGGGGTGCTGCCGCAAAGGCAGGCGCTGCAGCCAATCCGGCTGACGCAAGCAGCGAATGCCGGCGATACCCAGGTCAATGTCGTTAGCACCACGGGATTGGCCACCGGCATGAATGTGCTGCTGCATAATTACGATCCGGATTCCGACATTAGCGACGCGGTCACCATCACGAATATTTCCAGCAACGGCCACACCGTGACCTTCACCCCACCCATACAACAGGATCATTCCTATCCCATCGATCCCGCGTATAACGGAAATCCCGGAAATACGGATTATCCGGATTACGCCAATTTCGGCGTGCTGGATCCACGCGTGGGTAATTTCGGCCTGACAACGCTCTACTATCAAGATCCCTATATCAGCCATGCGCAGGATGCGTATTCTCGTAATTTTCAAGACCAGGGCACGATAACGCCTGCGAATCCGAAAATCAATACCGGGCCCAAGCAAAATACCATGAACATCGACAATGGGAGTATCGAACGCACCTTCAGCACCTCCAGCTTCCATTGCCCGCAGATCACCACCACGGAAGCGATCAATCTGGATGCCAATCTGAAAGCGGGACTCCTCAGCAATGCGCTGGCGACATTTCGCAAGGTTGATCCGCTATGGGCGGGAGTCAACACCTACAACACCACCTATAATTATGACCAGTATGATAAAGACATTCATGATTTCGATACCGCACTGGGCTACTCAACCGCGGGGACAAACGTGACGCCGAATAGCGTCCGCCAGTTGAAGAATCCTGCCGCGCCCGCCGATACGGTGGTATGCTGGTGCTACGGACACCGGTCGCTGCAACAGCCCAGCTATACCCCAATTACGCAAGGCGCCTATGATTTCCAGAGTGACTCGTCGCAATCGAATGCCGTACAGAACGCGACGCTGCGCGCATTTACCGCGCATCGGCGCTCCGATCGGCTGCTGGTGCTGTGGGTTGACGGTTCCGTGAATGCTGAGACGCCCACGCTGGCGCTCAGCGTCTCGCCGCTGAACCCGTCGCCCCAGCTCAATTATTATTATTGGATTCCCCCCTTCCTGTCTTCACCGGGAGATTGGCGACAGTGATGATGTGGCAACAGTATTTGCGATCGTTGGGAAAAATGGCACGGGCATGTTTGCCCGTGCGGAATGCGCATGCCACCGTCCTGCCCGCGCAGCGGGGATTCTCCCTGGCGGAAGTGCTGATCGCGGTGGCAATTCTGCTCGTTGGCGTGCTGGTAGCCTTGCGCATCTTCCCGACGGGTTTCGACCTGTTTAACGAGGCGCAGCAAACACACCAGGCACTCAAGCTGCTGCATCAGGCGTTGGCCAATTTTGACGAAGATCGCCAGGGCCTGCCCGACGCCATCCTGCCCGTGGATTATACCGCCAACGGACAAAATTGGCAGGCCAGCGCACAGGCCAGCGCGACGAATTACTACACGTTGACGCAAGCAGGCACGGCGGCGTTAAGCATGTCGTCTGCCGTTGTTACGCAGAACACGATCACGCCCAGCAGTCAGTGGCTGATGGGCTATCTCAACGCCGTGGATTACGAGGCCACCGCCACCAACGCGAAGCTATACCCATACCTCGCGCCAGACAAAAGTTGGCCGCTCTGGGAGCCGCCCAGCGTGCGCGCCATGCGCCGCATCATCGGCGAGCGCTGCCAGATCCCGTCGGCGGTATATTTGATGTCCCCCTACCCCGGCAGCACGGCCGTCAATGTTTCGATGCTGCCTTCCTATGTGCCGCGTTTTGCGCCGGTCGTCAGCAACGGTCATTTTATCAGTGGCGCTTTTCAGCCGGAAGCCGATCCGGTGATCATTTATGATCTACGCTACAAGCGCGTCAGCCCCAAGCAGTTGCAAGGGTTGCTGAACAATTACAACCAGTTGTCTGATCATCTGTATTATGCCGTTGATTATGCGAACCAACAGCTCCAGTTATTGCCCGATGTGAATAATTGGCGCAATATCCGCCTGGCATTCTACTATCTGAATGCATCCAATATCTCCACGCTCAGTGGGCCATCAGTGATCACCTTGCAGCCCTCAACTACCATGAGCTCGCTGGTGTCTGTGACGTTAAGCGGCCAGAACAGCCTGTTGCCGATAAACAGCATCATCATCCCGGGCAGCGAACAACTGAACCGTGCCTATGCCCGGTTATCTGATGCGAATTTCCAGAACCAGGGCAGTGTGAATAGCGGCCAATATTATGTCCCCGGATTTTCCAGTTCACCCTCCTCACCCTCCACCACCCTCAACAGCCTTTACTTCTCCCAGGCGGATGGCGGACGCGTCATCAAGATAGACTACACGGCGGCAGACTGGAACATTCTGCACGAGGACCTGGAGGTGGATAAAGACGGATTTGTCACGTTGGGATTGCCCGATCCCAAGATCGTGAATATCCCGGATTATCCGCTGGAACCCAATACCTTAACAGTGGGCGTCCAGTCGAAATATGGCGCGATGCAAAACGACGGCTACGACGTGGTGTTGCAGTTCGTCGATCTGAGCACCGGCGTCACCTACCCGGTGTCGTATCAACCGGGCCCAATCCCGTCATACTTTTTCCCGTCCCCAACAGGCGTCCCCCAGGGGAAAATGTCGCTGCTGTATCTCCAGGATCCCATGGCCAAATTTTATCCCGTCGGCCCCGACGCTGTTGATTTAAGTCAGGCCCATCAGGGACGCGTGCGCCTGGGCAGTGCGACACTGAATTCAACGTCCCCCTATTCCGCACTCGCCGGACGCAAATATCGCATTTTCTATCGCGCGCGCAACAATTGGAGCCTGCAAGTCTATAAACCGCCGTCGGCGTTCTGGCAGATGTCCGGCAATGTGCTCAATTACCCTCAGTATAACCAGATGCTGAATCAACTGGGCTGGAGCGGCTTTTATGCGAATACCAATCAACTGTATGTGCCGGCGGTATATCAAGGACAATCCGTGGCGGTGGATTACGTGTATCAGCCCGAGCTTTGCCGCTCCGTGAATGACGCCGCCAGTGGGACGACCACGCTGTTCGTCAATAATTCCCTGCCGGTGACGCCGACGATGTTATTGCAGATCAATAATCCTTTCAATCCTGCCGCTCCCAGCATGAGCACTCCCAGCTACGCAGTGGTCAGCGCATCCAATAGCGCCTTAATCACCCTGGCCAACGCGCCCATTAATATGCAGGGGCAAACCCAACCCATCAGTTACGGCGCATTCATTTACGGCTACAATCCACTGACGACCACGACGCTAACTTCCGCCGGCACCCTTGTGCAGGTGAATTCCACCGCCGCGCTGCGCGCGGGAATGACCGTGTTCATCGTCAGTCCCAACGCGCCGGTAGTGCTGCAGACGACGGTCATTCAGCAACTCGTCAACAATCAACAGTTTCTCGTATCAGCAGCAATGTCGGTAACTGCCGGCGCGTATATTTACTGTCTCCAGAACGCCGCGCCGCTGCAGCATGCCAGTGGCGAACAGCATCTGATTAACTACAATCCCACTTTCTCGTTATGGCATAATAATATCGCCTATCCTGTCGGGGCTATCGTGCAACCGACGATTCCTAACGGCTGTTACTATACTTGCACCATCGCAGGCACAAGTGGCGCGACACAACCGGTCTGGCTGACAAATAATGGCGCACAAATCACCGATGGCGGCGTCACCTGGAGTAACAACAACTCGATCACGCCCTATATCGGTTCATTCCGACTCGACCATCTCCCGGCACTCTCCTCTGCCATCAGCGTGCGCGGGGTTTCCGTCACCGTACGCGCGTTGTGGATGCAACCACGCCACGGCTCAGCCTGGCTCTATGATAATACAACACTCTTACCGCCAAACGAGCATCTGCGCGCACTGAATGAACGATGGCAGGCAAAAACACTTACCGCGATTATGCCGGAGGCGAGGAATTAACGACGCTCCGCCTCAAACCGCCCGGTGCGAATAACCGCAGCGAAATCGAATGCCTATGCCGTTCACCGGGCGGATTGAGGCGGAGCGTCGTTAGTGATCAGTGATCAGTAATCAGTAATCAGTCGATCAACAGTCAGGTGGTGTGTTACGATATAGGTGAGATCAACAAGTAGGTTGGGTATCTTTGCCTGAAAGGCATCAATTCGTCAGCCTGAAGTTTGGCCATATGAATAAGAGAAAACTGAATGATTTTCGGACCAGGGAAGGATACTCAGCACTGTTTGGAAGGGTGCGGAAGCCCCGCTCAACAATAAATCATGAAGATAATGGGAGTAGGATAGAAAGGGACCCAACTAAGGGTGAAAAGTGGTATGGAACAATTTCGATTTGTTTACTCTTTTCCCTTCACTGTTATTAAGATCTGCGGGGCTTCCGCACCCTTCCAAACGGTGCTGAGTATCCTTCCTGGTTCAAAAATCATGATGTTTTCCGTCTGGCAGACCAATGCGTCTTTTAGTACCTTATCCCTTCGAAACTGCGATAAAAACGAAGATTTCAAGTTGTTTATCACGCCCTTGCAGTTTTGAAGGGATAAGGTACTCACAAGAACAGAGCACGTTAGTAAAAAACGACGCCTGTTTGATTTGATTTTACAATAACACGTTGGGTTGTGGGCAAAGCCCACGTTGTATACTTGCAAATTGAGGTTTGTTCATAATGTTTGATAGACGACCTGCGGATTATAAAGAAGACGACAACCGCGACGAAGAATTAGTGTGGAACCTGTCCGATCATAGCGGTGCACCTGAAAAACAGCGCTCAACGCGCCCGGTTGCGACGAAACGCGCGGTGCGTCCTCCCGCGTCACGCGCAGAGCAAGAGAGTGCACCTCCGGTATACCCCGCCCATCAAGCGCAGCATGTTCGCGATACATACCTGGCACTTGCTATTGGCGGCCTGGTTATTGGGGTTGTGCTTACCCTGATCATTTCTGCGCTCTTTAATAACCATGGACAGGTGACGATGGGGATCACTCCGATGCAGCGGAGCCGGTCGTTTTACCTGCTCACTCCGGATGAAGTGAAGGGACGATTGACGCTGGTGCGAGATTTTCGCGACGCTCCAGCTATTCTCGATGATCTCTCCATGTTCGTTGAACACGGCGCTTCCATTGATCCTGTTACGCAGAATCTACTCGTTTGCAACATTTACGAAGATACCCTGCGACAAAAGGTGTATGGGGTAGAATTTATCGTGGATACTTCTTCGCACCCGGTGCAGGACGAGGGGAAAATCCAGGATTGCGCGGGACGCTTATTCCAGGATGCCATGCCATTGACGGGAAGCGAGTTAGAAGCGAAACACGCCGGGAAATGGGAACAAGCCGTGCTGCGACTGATTCGGCGCATCGGCGCGGTGAGTCAATCGCCATTCGGTCTGGCCAACTTCACCTGCTATGGCACCCCCTGGTCGCGCTCACTGCTGGTGACGCCGCGCTGAAGTGAAGAGATTTACTCGAGGATTGCGGATTGCGGAGTGCGGATTGCGGATTGCGGATTGCGGATTGCGGATTGCGGATTGCGGATTGCGGATTGCGGATTTTGCTTCCGATAATGCACAGGCATGGTGGTGGTCATAAGGTTTCTCTCTGCTCCTGTTTCTCATTCGGTAAGGTGCTTCTTTCCTCCATCGATATTGGTTATTGAGACACTGAGGTTCCCAACAAAAAATCGGTTATCGTCAATACGTTGATCGCGCTATGTTGCATAGCGTTGAGTAAGCGGATATCAGCGGTAACGAGGGATAGGTTGTATTCGTCTGCCAGTGCAACGTAGCTGGCATCATAGGCGGTAATGCCGTGCAGGAGGGATAGGTGTACCGTGGATTCAATGATCTGGATGAATGGCACGACGATGACATCCAATCCGCGCAATAAAGCGATACTCTGTTCAACCTGCGCGCGAGAATAGCCGAAACGCTGGTGGTACTTCCGGAGTATATTCGCACATTCCAGGTAGAATAGATCAGGTACGTAAAGACGCGCTGGCGGAGCACTGGTGAGGTGGCGAAAAAGCTCTTCCGTCTGTTCGGATAAGGCCTCTTCTACCACGAGTTGAATTCCGATACTGGCGTCAACGACACAGGTGATCGGAATGTCTGTCATCGCTCACGATCTTCGCGAAGCAAGTCCACGCTGTCGGGCGCTCCTACGGATGCCGGACAAAAGGCCCGGCGATGTCGGCGCATCTGCTTCAGCAAATCAGCCTGGGTAGCACGATCTTCATCTGCAGTGATTGATTGCTCTAATAATAAGACGACTTCCGCACTCAATGAACGCTGTTCGGCTTCCGCGCGATGCTGTAAGCGGCTATAGAGACGTTCAGGTACGTTCCGCACATGCAATGTTGGCATAATTGAAAACTTCCTCTGTTTACAGTATACGTGATTGTGTTGCAGTCTGCAACATCATATATTGCTCCTGCAGGAGTAAAGGAGCAGAAGACAAAGAAGAAATCATGCTATAATAACTTATAATCAGCGTAATCAGTGCAATCTGTGGTTTCAAATAACAATGACTGACTTATCTATCTCTTTTGCCATCCCGGCAGACCAGGCACGCTGGCCAGCCTGCTCGCGACGCATCGTCGGGTTGATGTCCGGCACTTCGCTCGATGGGGTAGACGCGGTGCTCATCGAAATCACCGGCGGCATTCCGCCGGAGCACTGGCAGGTATGTGCCTTTGTCACCCGTCCCTACACTTCGAGCGAGCGGGAACGCATCGCGGCGCTATTGCGGGACAAGATCAGCTTGCCCGCGTTAGTGACCGCCAACATGTGGCTGGGCGAGTTATTCGCTGAGGCGGCGTTGGCGGTCATTCACGCTGCCGGATTCACCCCTGACGAGGTGGATGCCATTGCCTCGCATGGGCAGACGGTGTGGCATATTCCCCCGCACGATCATGCGTCCGGCGGCACGCTGCAAATCGGCGAACCGTGCGTCATTGCTGAGCGTACCGGCATCCTCACCGTGGCGGATTTTCGCCCGCGCGATATGGCCGCGGGAGGGCAAGGCGCGCCACTGGTGCCCTTTGCCGATTATCTACTTTTTCGCAATGAGACGCAGTCGATGGCGATACTGAATATCGGCGGCATCGCCAACGTCACCTACTTGCCATGCGCCTGTCAACCGGGCGACGTGGTTGCTTTTGACACTGGCCCGGGCAATATGATTATCGATGCGCTGGTGACACGCGCGACAGGCGGCTTATTAACCTATGACCGGGACGGCGCCATCGCGGCAAGCGCTAAAGTGTCACAGCCGTTGCTCACCGAGCTCTGCCGTCACCCCTATTTCGCCGAATGCCCACCGAAATCCACCGGACGAGAGACCTTCGGTGAGGGCTATGCTGATGCACTATGGCACTCCGACACGAGTATCTCGCACGAGGAACTCATCGCGACGGTGACTGCTTTTACCGCGGAAAGCATTGCCGGAGCGGTGCGCCGCTTCCTGTTGTCACGCGGCCCACTCGATAGAATCATCCTTGGTGGCGGCGGCGCGTTTAATCCCACGCTCACGCAGATGTTGCGCGAGCGCCTTCCAGAAGTGCCGTTAGTGACCCTTGAAGACATCGGAATATCCAGCGACGCGAAAGAAGCTATGGCTTTCGCCTTGCTCGGTCATGCGACATTGTGCGGTGTGCCCAACAACATGCCGTCGGCCACCGGAGCGGAGCACCCCGTCATCCTTGGAAAAATTATCCCGGGACGGATGGGGTAATTGCGGATTGCGGATTGCGCAAAAGCTTTACTGGAGGATGCCCCCATCCCCGGCCCTTCCCCCGTTGCGACAAGGGAAGGGAGTGGCAGGCGTGCCGACCAGAGCTGATTTTGCCTGGCAATCCTCCCTCCCCTGTCGCAACGGGGGAGGGCTGGGGTAGGGGCCGTATTACCACTCAGCATGGGACAGAACAATCCGCAATCCGCAATCCACAATCCGCAATAAACTTGACGGCGCGTTGAAGTCTATGCTACTCTTTTCCAGGTTGGGATCTACAGTCATTTTTACTATCCCCAACTGGAGGTTCGTTTTGCGTTTGCATCGCACTGGAAAGTACTGGCTTCTGATTGGTCTGATCGCGTTGTTTTGTACCCTGGCCCCTGCTATGGCCGAAGTGACTTATACCGTACGCGCCGGTGATACATTGTCCAAAATTGCCATGCGCTTATCAGTGCCGCTGGCCACCCTGCGCACACTCAACAACATCCATACGCGCAAGCATCTTAGAGTTGGGCGGATTATTCGCATTCCTGAGAAAGATGTGCCTGCCGTCTCGCCGCCTGCGCAAACAGACCAGCTCGCATTGCTTTCACTACCCACACCCCCCGCAATATCCACGCTATCCGGGTTATCCGTGCTGTCCGCACTACCCGCGTTATCCGCGTCACCGGCGCCTCAGCAAAGTGCCGACGCGCCGGATGCCCAATCCGAACCGTCGCCGCAACTCACCGGGCGTGAGTTGATTGAAGAACGCACACGATTGCTGTTACAGCAAGAGAATGCGCACGCATCCAGCCTGGTCGCGAGCGCGCTAGCATTGACAGGTACACCCTATCGTTGGGGTGGACTCAGCGCTCGCGGTCTTGATTGCTCCGGTTTAGTGGTACGTGCGATGTACCTGGAAGGCAAACGTGTTCCGCATCATGCCGCTTCGCTCTTCACCATGGGAACACATGTCGGCTTTGAAGAGCTGCAGCCTGGCGATCTGGTCTTTTTTGTCATTGATCGACGCACCGTCTCGCATGTCGGCATCTGGGTGGGCGATAATAAGTTCATCCATGCCTCCTGCGCGCGTGGCGTCATCATAGACGAGATGAAAGGCTATTACGCCCGACACCTGGCTGGCGCCCGGCGTCTGTGAGATGCAGCCGCGCAGTTGCTCGCTGCCGTCTCATGCGCCTGTTTCGCTCCCACAGCTTACTTGTAACGGGATTCAGGATTCAGGATTCAGGATTCAGGATTGTTCTGTCCCTTGCTGACTGGTAATACGGCCCCTACCCCAGCCCTCCCCCGTTGCAACAGGGGAGGGAGTGATTGCCAGGCAAAACCTGTTCTGGTCGGCCCGTCCACCACTCCCTTCCCTTGTCGCAACGGGGGAAGGGCCGGGGATGGGGGCTAGCGGTAAGATTGCCATATTGAATCCTGAATCTGTAAGCGCATTAGCCTGCATTATTCATAGCTATTTCGAATAATGCCTAAACCTGCCAAGCCGGAACCAATAGACCGATCAACAGTATGAAGTGTATAATATCCAAGGTTGATCTGATCTTGTTGGTATCTACCCGGTGAAATGCTCCTCGTTCATATAAGGGTATTGGCCTTTATTTGAGGCTAATTCTATATTAAACGTTGAGCATTTCACTGTGTAGAAACTAGCTAGCCCGGCAGTTCTTACGTTTCATGAATAATCCGGGCAAGTTGATGCTGTCTCGAACGGAGGGAAATCCCCATGCATAGCAGCTTAAAATGGTCCGTGTTGTTACTTTTCGTCCTGGCGGTCGCGGCCTGTGCGGCTGATGCGCCATTGCTCAATTGTCATGACGTGAAGACGTTTAAGACGGCCTTTGCAACATTGGCACCGGAGTGGAGCGTGTCAGCGCAAGGAGTGGAAGGACACAGCCCGCAATATTATTCCTTGCCCAGCTCGCGTCTGGATGGCATGATTGATGACACGCATACCTATTG